>LWDU01040569.1_pt1 | contig 10051 bp, 5 predicted proteins | sample 727161 | NCBI WGS metagenome assembly LWDU01 (sample SAMN04566230, study PRJNA314399) | hydrothermal vent metagenome | isolation source: deep sea hydrothermal plume seawater | place: Mexico: Gulf of California, Guaymas Basin | collected 2004-07-11 | reverse complement strand
TCATTCGCCACTTTTCCCATTCCTCCTCAACCAGCGAACGTTGCCTCTTGACGCGATCACACTGTTCGACAAGTTCGATTCGCTTTGCTTTAAATTCCTTGACACGTTTCCTTCCCTCTGCCCTTTCGACTTCGATTCGCTGTATCGCCTCGATGCGGGCTCCGATATCGCGAACAGACGATGCGGTCGGTGATTCGCCTGATTCGTACTCATTCCAGATCGTCAAATGACGTTGACATGTCTCTTCGGTCTGTTCGCGTTTTCGCTGTACAGCTCTCCAACGCAGCCAAGTATCTTGCGCCAGGTCCCATTGCCGTCGCCAATCAACAAACGCCGCTGGGGCAATCGAACCCAACTTCGACTGTTCGCACTGCTGCCGCCACTGGTCCAGAACCTCAGCGGATCGTTGCTCGGCCTCGACTAATTCTGTTTCGGACCGAGTCAACTGTTCGATGGCACGATGGCGCTCTTGACGTTGCCGCTGTAAGTGAGCGACATCATTCGCCTGCCGTAACAGTTGATCGATCAGTTGGTCGGCTTCCTTGACTCCAGAACGTAACGCTTGAATTCTGTTTGCCAGTTCGGCACGATCCATCGCTCCCGATTCAATCGTCTGTGCAAGGGCTGCTAGCTCCCCGTCGCGATTCTGACGCAGTTTTTCCAAGACCTCAGGGTCGGGAAGTGCTTCGCGTTGTACGAACGCATCAATCTCCCTATCCAATCGCTCAATTTCACATTTCCAATGCCGTTGGTGCCCACTGTTGGTGGCCACGTCTTCCGCAGCCCGTGCCGCCCTGACAACAAACGCCTGCGCCTCAGCAATTGTGGGAGGAACAGTACCAGCCCACGCGTCCTCATCAGCAGAACCAGAGAGTACGCTGCCAAGAGCTCGTCGCCAATGGTCGAGGCGATCCTCCAGACTTTGGTTCTCTTCATCGAGTTCATCCAACGTGTTACTCTCGCGTAGGTACTCACTACCGGCGAAGAACACGGGACGCAAATCAACGGACTCGCCGTTGCTCGCAGCCAGCGATGCCTGCGACATGGCAAGATCAGAATCCAATTCGTCGCACCGTTCCTGCAAGGCATCCATCTTGAGGCGACCTTGTTCCAACTCTTCAGCCCATTGATGACAGCGATCGGCGTCTGGGCGTCGCAATGGCAGAGTATCGAGCATCTCGAGGTCGGCGTTGGGTAGCCACTGTTGCAGCTGGACGCGCACGTCGCGAAGCAATGTCTTCGCCTCCGTGCGTCGCGCCGGAATGTCACGGCGATACCCCTGAATCTGGTCGACTTGCTGATGCAGCGTCGCCGAAACGGTCAACCACCGCTGTAACGTCTGCGACGTTTCCTCGCTCTCGCCGGAGGAGTCGCCCACCGCCGCATCTCCGAACATTTCGAATTTTCGCTGACCCTCGACCAAATCTGCGACGAGAGATTCTAACTGTGCGGTCAGTCGCTCTAGTTTTTCCTGTGCCCCATTGGGAACGACGGCGACCTCGCCGAGTTCTTCCCATTGGTGACGAGCTTCAGCCAACTCACGGCAGGCAGTTTGTGATTGCCGCAGTCGTCTCAGACGCTCTTGTTTTTTTCGCAAGTCGGCAACCTGGACGCGGTAGCGGTCACGCTCTGTCTCGACATCGTCGAGGTCAGAACGCAGTTGGTCGAACTGGCTTGGACGAAAGACCAGTTCGCGAGTTTCGCGTACCTGGTCGCCAAGGCGTCGCAACAGCTGATTGATAAGTGGATTGCGACCGCGGGGATTGTACAGTTCGTCCGCTTCGGCGGCGACGGCCTGTCGTAGGCTCTGAAATCGCCCCAGTCCGCCAACGCCGCCACCAAAGAGCGCTTCGCTCAGGTTAGCGTGGGAGAGACTCTCCTGTCCGGCCGTCAATTCAGCGAGTGAAAAAGCAAAGACGTTTTGAAACAACTCGGCTGAGGCACCTTCGAGGATTTGCTTCCACTGCTCTTCGTCTATCAGCTTACCGGACCGACAAAACTCGCCGCTGACAGTGTCCTTACGTCCCTTTCGCCGCCGCATCCTCACCTCTTGCCCGTCACGTAGGTTCAATAGACAGGATGCAGCCACCTGCCGTCCATCCACCATCGTTGCGTATTCAGAAACGTGAGGAAATCCAAACAACAAACTGCGAACCAGCTGTAGTAACGTGGTTTTGCCGGCCTCATTGGCACCGTATACCAGTTGCAGACCACTCGAGGAAAACTCGAAACGCTGCCCACTGTGAACACCAAAATTCTCAATTTCCAGAATCTTCATCCTCATGATTCAAGCTCCGCGAGCATGGATATGAGGCGATTTTCAGCCAAATCTAGCCAGCGTCGCAGCTCCGTGGGCGAACCCAGCTCAACGCCTGCATCGGCGATCCCCAACGCAGCCTTTTCGACGAGAGGCAAAAAACAACCGGAAAGCGCCTCCAAATCGGCATCGTTCTCGCGGATCTGTTCAATCGATCGCAGCAGGTCGCCCAGTAGATCTTGGCCTGCGCGAAGACGAGCGACATCGACGGGAGGCCGCAACTCCAAGCGGATTTTCTCGATCGCCATATTCGAGAAATCAAAACTTCGACTGCGCAGCTCGGCGCAAAACTGCTCTCGCTCAGCAAGCCCACTCAGTTCCGCATGCGCGTGGCAGGGACCGGAAATTGTCAGCCTGGCAATGACTAGGCGGTCGGCAGCGGATTCACTGGCCGTCTTCAATGCGACAACGACTTTCTGAATCAACGACTCAACGTCATCAATGTCCTCAGCAAAAATCTCTAAATGTTGCCAGCGGACTACGTCTGTCGCCTGAAACGTGACGTCGAGCAACGTTCCGTCTTCCACTTCGACTAGTAGACAGCCCTTGGGCCCGGTTTCACGAATGTGCCTGCCCTGAGCGTTGCCGGAATAACCAATGTACGGTTCATCCTTCAAGGTGCGGCGCTGATGGATATGACCGAGAGCCCAATAATCGTATCCCTTGCTCAGCAGCACGTCCAAATTCGTTGGTGCGTAGGGGTCGTGTTCTGGGTCACCCGTCATGCTGGTGTGCAGCATTCCGATATTGAAACAACCTGGGATCGCCAAAGGGTACTCCACAGCAAGATCTTCGCTGACCGCCGGCGTCGCATATCCTCGACCGTGAATTGCGACGCCCAGCGTCTGATCGTGAACGGTCTCAGCGCCGTCGACTGAAAACTCGTGGACATTGTCGGGCCAACGAACAACGTTGCGAACCTCGCTCGCCGCATCGTGGTTGCCACGGATTAGAAAAACTCGAATGCTGGCGTCTTGGAGTCGGCGGAACTGCCCAACCATCCACAACCCGGTATTCATGTCGAGCCATTTACCGTCGAAGAGGTCGCCGGCAATTAAGAGAAATGCAACCTCTTGATCAATGCACAACTGCACGATGTTCTGAAAAGAACGGCGGGTAGCCAACCGAATCTCGTCCACAGGCAACCCTTCGTACGACTCGATGCCGCGCAGCGGGCTGTCGACATGAACGTCGGCGACGTGAACAAACTTGGTCACAGTTCCCTTACCAATCCTGGCGAAACAAGCAACAGTCGTAAACGGATCTGGCTGTTGGGCAAATCGAACAACCGGCTCACGGCGATGCGATAGGCCTCCTGTTGCGGTCGATAATGTTCAACCGTTTTCTCAATGCCCCCGTCGTCGTCCGCTAGCAATGCGTCCGTCTTGAAGTCGATGATCTCCGCGCCCACCACTTGTTCATCTCGAATAATCAGCACCAGTCGATCGATTGAACCGGTGAGCAGTTGTCGCTCATCTCGAACCGCAAATCGAAACTCGTTACGAACCTCAAAGCGGAAGGAGTGAATTTGGTATCCCCCCTCTACTTCGCTCAACCAATTCAACGAGCGATAGGCTTCTCGACGCAGCGCATTCTCGATCTCGGGTGCCCGCAGCATCCGGCGGAATTGTTGCAACATCTCCTCAACATTCAACCCCTCACGCTGAAACGGCTCAGCGATCTCGCGCAACGTTGCCGCCGACGGTTCCCCTTCGTCCAACCAGCCAATCTGTTCGAAAAACGAATGAATCAGCGTCCCTCGAGCCTGAGCGCCACGATTCTTCAATTGGAGTATATCCCCCACTTGGACTCTCCGGCCGCCTTCCAAACGAGAGGGCGTCTGTCGTTGCAGCGGGGAACCGGACCGGCTTTCCGCGAGACGCACACGATTCGTCAAGATGGCTCCCGCCATTCGTCGTGACGGTACTTGAGTCGCCAGGTTCCAATCAGGGTCTCCCTCCGCAAACACGACGGCGCCCGGTTCACAATCCGTATTCTCCAGCAGAGCGGCGCGGAGGAGTCCAGATATGCGGCGGGGCATCTGACGTTCTTGCACACTCGGCGGCGGGATAATCATCTCCAACATATGAACTGGGCGGGTCACAGCCACATAAAGCACGCACAGCGATTCCATCACCTTTTGCCGAGCATCGTCATCGAACATCTTTTGAAATTCGGGTGGCAGTAGTTCTTGAATCTCCTTACTGCGATAGACACTGACTCGGTCCACGGGTTGCGATGGATCACTCTGCCCAGAAACCAAAGCGCTCGGCTGCCCACTCAATGCCATGTCCAAGTCCGGCAGCACGACGATATCGAATTGCAAGCCCTTGGACTGGTGAATCGTCATCACACGCACATCGGCCGACGATGGATCGGGAATACGCTTCCCAACGACAAAGTCGCAGAACTGCGATGGGCGCAACGAGGCAAAACGTTGGTACTCATAGGCCAACATGACCAACTGGTTCAGCCGCTTGCAATCACGAGCGCTGGATGTTGTTTCCAACGTCTCGGCCCAACGCTGCACGGAGGGACCATAACCGAGTGCGAGCAACGAACTGCGAACTTCCAATGCCAGCCGATTAGCTGCAGCGTCGTCCGAGAATTCACGAAACTGCAGAGCCTCGCCGAGTGGGGACTGAGCGACATGGAAACGCGCCACGGTATCCCCAGGATGATCCGCCATTTTCAATAACGACATCACCAATTGAACAGCCGCCGAATCGGTGATCGGGTTACCGCCTTCCTCGCTGGCCTCGACTCCTCGCTGACGCAAACCGAAAATCGTCTTGACAATGCTGCCGTTGGTACGAGTCAGGACGCCAATCGAACGCCCTGGATTTTCCTTGGCTAGCTCGGCGATTCGCTCCGCAGCGTAGTCCAATGTGACGTCATCTTGGCGTGCCCCATCGGTAGCCCGCGGAGAGACTCGCAAGCATGCGTATCCCGACAACTCCTCGCGGGCCGTGGTATGCTCACGGAATTGCGTCGCCCATGCGCGAACCGCCTCCTCTCGATGTTGCAGATTCGGATGGTCGAGCAAGCCGGTGAAAATGCGGTTCACCGTGTCAATGATGGGAGGTGCCGAACGAAAACTCTTCGTCAACGAATCGAACTCCAGTCGCTGCAAGTTCGATTCGAGCGCTGTGAAGATCTCGCTTCGACCGCCTCGCCAACCATAAATCGCTTGTTTGACGTCGCCAACACAAAAGAACGAAGTCTGACTTCCCTCCCAAAGAAACGTCTGCTGGCCCGACGAACGGGTGATACGTTCCGCCAGTGGTCGCACCACGAGCCACTGCAGCAGGGATGTATCCTGGAATTCATCAAAAAGAAGGTGTGAAATCCGACCGTCCAGCCGATGTTCTAAACGGCCGTCGTCCCATTTGCGATGCGCGGCCAGCCGACGCGTCAAATCATCGAAACGCAAAACTCGGAACTTCTCTTTCAATCGTTGGTAGTAATAGTCGAAACGGCGAAGCAGCTCAAAAGTCCCGGCAGTCTGTTTGGCGACCAACTCGACCAGCAACGCCTGCACGTGCTTCAGCAGTTGCTGATACGTCGCGACTAGCTCGGGCGGGATCGGCTTCTTGTAGTAACTCTGCTCTCCCGCCGCGATTTTCGCGGCCAATCCACGTCCGACGAATCCATCCCAGTCCCCTTTTGACGCCCTGACACAGTCCTCATTGCGGGCCTTTTCCATCCGTTTATCGTCGAGTGGACTCTCCTGCAAGAGCGCAATCGTGGCTGCCACTTTCTCATCCGTCATCCGATTCAGATCGGGAAACTGATGCCATGCCGCAACCTCAGTCTCGAGAAAGGCTTCATAGAGTTCGTGCACCGTCGCTTGCAGCAACTGATTCACCGTGCGGTTGGCGTCGCCTTGCGTCAGCAGGTGGATGATTCGAGCGATTTCTTGCTCGCTATCCTTCTCGAGAACCGCATCGATCGCCTGCTCTCGCAGTCGGCCGTCCTCGACGTCTTCTGCAATCTGCCAACCCGGTGGCAGTCCGAGTTCCAACGAAAAACTCTGCGCAATCTGGACAAAGAACGCGTCCAGCGTGCAAATCCGCAGGCGATGCAACTGCCGCGTCAACTGAATCAACAACGCTTGGCAGTCGAGTCGTGTCAACGACACTCCAAGGTGTCCTGCCAAGTCGTCACGGGCCTTTTCGTCCTGCGTTGCGTGCGCCAATCGCATCAAGACTCGGTCTAGGATCTCACCGGCCGCCTTCCGCGTGAAGGTCGTCGCCAAGATGCTGTCGGCTGGCGCATCGCCGGCCAACAACTTAAGGTAGCGGTTTGAGAGCGCAAACGTCTTACCGGTGCCGGCGGATGCTCGTATCACGAGATGAGGAAATTCACCCCTCATTGAATTTCCTCCGTGGACACTGGTTGTTCGAATTGAAATCGTTCGCGTTCGAACACGCCTTCCTGGCAGATCGTGGCAAAGTCATCAAACCATGTCGATAGATCAGACTTGGGTGGCCAAAATTGTTCCTGACACACCGATGCGATAACTTCGCGAGCCACCGCATCCGCTTGTGTCAATTCCTGCTCATTCCAACCCGCCTTTGCCTCGCCTACCTGTTTCGTGTCTTTCGGCAACACGATGTAGCCGAGCTGCACTTTCCCCTCCACGCCCAAGGGCCTTGCGATGAGTCGGTAGAGTGGGAGTTGCAAGTCGACCCACCGTCCACCCCGCATGTGCACACGTTTGGGATCCTGTTTTCCGTCACCCGATTTGTAGTCTAAGATCGCCCATTCGCCTGTATCTTTGTGCCGGTCAATGCGATCGATGCGGCCGCGGATTTCCATTTGGTACGGACCGGAGTCCATTGTGGTCTGCCCATCACGGGGTTCCTCGACGTGAGTGATCTCCCATCCCGTTCGACGCCGCTCGGCTTGCCAACGGGCAAAGGCCTTTAATCGCAGCTTCATCTGTTTCAGTTGAACATTCACGGGAGCCCTTCGCCGCGACCCCAGCGTCGCAAGCGTCGCCTTTTCCAATGCCTCTAGCAGATATTTCTCTAGCGACTCCGCCCGCGTCTCGTCGCGGGCAACACTGCCACCAAACATGTGCAGGACCTGGTGAAGCAGGTTGCCGAAACTTCGTCCGTCCATCTCTTTTGCGCGGTCGTCTAGCGGCTGCAGACCGAGAACGTATCGCAAATAGAATCGGTAGGGACAGGCCAAATACGCCCGAAACGATGTAATATTCATCGACCGGAATACGAAACTGCGCAACCACGGGGCCGGTCTGCGGAATGGCTGCTGAAATCGCCTCCTCGGTCTCAGCTTCGAAGACGGCGGTGACGCGGGGCGCTACCAACTCGTCGTCGGTGGCAAAAAGCAACCGACTAGGCAGCATCGGGTCGCCGTGGACGTCTCGTCGACCAACGATCCATGAGGTATGTGGACACGACTGGACGACCACGCTGGCGGCGTAAGCGTCGCGTGCATAGCGCCTTTGGTTGTCGACGAGTTTCAGTGCGCTACGCATGCCGTCCGGAAGGAAGAGGTCGTTGGTGGTCGCCGTGGGCAGGACGCCCTCGTTAAGCGATGTAATGATCCGCACGGGAGCCATGTCCAATGGCACTTCCAACCAACCGACGATCTCGACCGCGTCGCTGTCGGCTAATGGAGGAGTTGCTTGACACGCCAACGCTTCCACCAAAAGCTCGATCGCTTGGGAGGACGTGATCCTCGGAACCAATCGTGTCGGAACAGCCTGCCATTCCAGCAGTGCCGCTCGGATACGGCGAAACGTATCCACCATCATATGATCTTGCGCGTCTTCCAAGTCACGCTCACAATCGCCGTAGAGCTGGTTCAGGCAGTTCATCAATGGCAGTGCCCAATCGCTGAGCCGACGAGTTGTTCCGGCGAGCGGATCGAGCCAATCCTGCACGTAGCGTTCCACCGCAAGAATCAACTCGTATCGCGCCGGTGGCCCTAACCAACGTCCTAACTCCGGTTGTAGGTGCTCAACGAAATATTCGTCCAATTGACGAAGCCAATCGCCCTCCACTCGTTGGTTGATCCAGGTAAACAAATCGGCATGGCGGACCAGCGCGCTAAATTCGTGAAACCGCCCACCATCAAGATATGCGGCCAATTGAGCCAGAAGTTTGACCGGTGGAGCGTCACTCGTTTGCTTTCCTGCTACGTAGCGAGAAGGTAAACCCAGCTGGCGAAACCGGCGTTCAATTTGCGGAACCAATGCCGGATCAGGTACGGCGACTGAGATCTCATGAGCCGAATAGTTGGCATTCAATCGGCCAATCGCCTTTACTACTTCCTCGACTTGCTCATTCGGACCTCCAGCAATTCGCACTCGGTCGAACGGCAAGTCCACTCTGGCCGATGACCATTTCTCGCTGACGATGCACCCGTGTTGATCAAACCAATCATCATGATCCGGCGGCGCGAATATCAGGGCGGTTACCCGAGTCACCACTTGGTCCAACATGCGTCGGATCGAACTCGCCATGTCGGCGGCACCGACAAGTACGATGTCCCAGTCCGTCTGGCACTCTCGCTGCTCGATGGCAAACTGTCGAGCCGTTTGCATGTCCCATAGAGAGAGTGAATCGAGCGTCGACAAATAGCGGCGTTGCAGACTTGCCAACAGGTTCCAACGAGATCGCTCATCGGCACCACCGTTCCAGGGTCCCTCCAGTACTCCGGCAAAATCCAAACATTCCGCTGCAAGTTCGCGGTGAACGCGGCCGATGAGCTGGGCAATTTCGAACCAACGAGGAAAATCGTCTTTTTCTGGCACGTCGGGAACAAGATACCCCAGCCGCGTGCGACTCGCGGCCCGTAGAGTATTAATCCAGGTGAGCTGCTGAATTAACTCGCAGGCAAATGGCAGTTTTGATTCGTAGAGTCGCTCTGGGAATTGCCCGACCGTTTCGACTAATGGCGGCAGCAACTGGATCGACTGCTCTTCGCAGTGTTTCACAAGAAGTTCGAGAAGGCGGCGGCCAGCGCGGCTTCCGGGCACAATAATCTGCACTTGAGACAGGTCGAGCGAGGAACCTGATCGATAGCGCGTCGCGAGATATTCGGTCGCCAATTGCAGAGGGGGCTGGTGCCAACCGAGAAACTTGCGTGAAATAGGCATTGGGGTGGCTTTCCGTTCCAAGAAGACTCAGTTGCTCCATGCGTGTGTACAAGATACCCGGTGTGAGGCCCCCATTCAAACCTCGGTCAGCAACATGGCATCGACAAGAAACCTCGCCGTCCGCGGCATCATGGAAACGTGCCTTTATGTCGATGACCTGGATGCGGCGGCCGATTTCTACCAGCGAATCCTCGGCTTTCACCTCGTCAGCCGGTTCGAGTCCCGCCACGTCTTCTTCCGAGTTGGTGAGTCGATGCTGCTGCTGTTTGATCCCAACGAGAGTTGCGTTGGTAAAGACGTGCCTGGCCATGGGGCCAAAGGGCCGGGACACGTGGCATTTGACGTGCGGCGGGAGGAGTTCAGCGACTGGCGCGATCAGCTCACCGCCAGTGGCGTCGAAGTGGAACGGGAGGTCGAGTGGGGCGACGGCGGTGGGTATTCGATTTATTTTCGAGACCCAGCAGGAAACAGTCTGGAATTGACGTGCCCGGAGACGTGGAATCTGCAATGAATGAGCAACGCACCTATTTCGGCAAAGACGATCCACCGGATGATCAGGTCGAACCGGCCGTGCCCCGGACAGCCCTCATCGTCTTGGTATC
>LWDU01000628.1_pt1 | contig 10051 bp, 10 predicted proteins | sample 727161 | NCBI WGS metagenome assembly LWDU01 (sample SAMN04566230, study PRJNA314399) | hydrothermal vent metagenome | isolation source: deep sea hydrothermal plume seawater | place: Mexico: Gulf of California, Guaymas Basin | collected 2004-07-11 | reverse complement strand
AAATGCAATGAAGCCTGAAGGAAGTATGAAAACAGCCCGGAATCTCAACGAGCCACAGGAGCGCCTGTGAATGAAACTACGATAGAAGTCTCGGCGCCCGCGCCAAGTCCAAAAAGCTGGGGTAGACGGTTGTATGCCTGGTATCTGCGCAGCGACGCGTTGAAGGGGTTCACACTGCTCTCACCCACGCTACTGGTGATGGGCCTCACTATGCTCATCCCGTTCGGAATCATGGTGACTATTAGTTTCTGGGCACAAATCGGCTTTGAATTCGATACCACGTTTACGCTCGCCAACTACGGGGAGGCCGTCGAGCAGCCGCTTTATCGAGCCTTGCTGCTTCGCTCGCTCGCTATCTCTGGGACGTGCGCCGTCGTTACAGTGTTGGTGTCTTACCCGATGGCGTACTATGTGGCCTTTCACGTTCACAAGCACAAGATGACCTGGATTATCCTGATGACAGTGCCGTTTTTTACCAGCTATTTGTTACGGGTCTTTGCGTGGAAAGTCATTTTGGGCTACAACGGCGTCATCAACTCACTTTGGCATTTTTGCTTTACAGTCCCACAGCCGTGGTGATCACCCTGGCGCACGCCTGGGCCGCATTCGCAATCTTGCCGATCTATATCTCTCTGGAGAAGATAGATCGATCCCTGCTCGAAGCAGCCACCGATCTAGGCGATGGCCCAGTGAAACGTTTTCTAGGAGTCACCCTACCGTTGTCGATGCCAGGTGTTATCGCCGCCACCCTGATGATATTTATCCCCACTGTTGGTGACTACGTGACACCGGCCCTGGTCGGTGGCCCTGACGGGATCATGATCGCAAACCTTATCCAGGCCCAGTTCGGGTTGGTAAACAACTGGCCAATGGGCGCATCCTTAGCGATCGATATCATTTCACTGCTCTACATTTGGTTGACCCGCAAGATTACGGAGAAAATCGCATGACCGAAGTTGCTTACATCGACCGCCCCAGCCGAGCGTTGTACTTTTACGCGATCCTCTACCTCGGCTTCCTTTACATTCCAGTGCTGTTCCTGCCGATGTTCTCGTTCAACGACAATATCTACATCGCTTTTCCACTCAAGGGGTTCACCACTAAATGGTATGTGGAGATGTTCAACAACCAGCCGATGTGGGCCGCGCTGAACAATTCGCTCAACGTCGCCTGCGTGAGTGCGGCAATCGCTACACTGCTGGGACTCTTCGGTGCCAAGGCGGTGACCCGTTACCGGATTCCAGGTGAAAAGCCAATCATATTCGTGATCATGTTGCCGATGGTGGTTCCGTACATAATTATGGGCGTCGCACTGCTGATTCTTATTACTCAGCTGGGATTTGATCTGTCCTTGTACACCGTCACAATGGCCCATGTGCTGATCTCTGTGCCGTTCGCCATGGCGACCTTAATTGCCCGTTTCGAAGGATTCGACCAAGCCTTGGAGGAGGCGTCCACGGATCTTGGCGCCAGCCCGTTGTCGACCTTCTGGCGTGTGACCTTGCCTTTGGTATTCCCGGGGGTGCTGGCGAGCTTTTTACTGTGTTTCACCATTTCCTTCGACGAGTTCATCATGGCGTACTTCCTCGCTGGCACTGATCCCACGCTGCCGATCTTTATCTGGAGCCAACTTCGGTTTCCCCTCAGGTTGCCGGGGGTGCTGGCGCTCGGCTCGCTTATCCTCGTGGTTTCCTTTGTGGTGGTATTCTTCTCTCATTGGTTGCGGAGCTACAGGGTCGAAAAAACTCAGCCAGGTATCTGATCCATGACCAGCAACAACGATTTTGTCAGTTTAACTGACGTGTCCAAGCACTTCGGCTCGGTGGTGGCGGTCGATCACCTCAGTTTCACTATCAGCAGAGGCGAATTCTTCTCGCTGCTAGGTCCCTCTGGTTGTGGCAAGACCACCTTGCTCAGAATGCTGGCCGGCTTCGAGTCGCCGACCACCGGTGAGATCTATATAGACGGCGCACCTATGTCCGAGGTGCCGCCACACCACCGCCCGACCAACATGGTGTTTCAAAACTACGCCATCTTCCCGCACCTCAACGTCCGCGCGAACCTTGCCTACGGACTACGGTACGACAAGATCGAAAAGGCCGAGGTGGGGCGGCGCGTCGAAGAGGCTCTGGAAATGGTCAAACTGCCGGGCTTCGGTAACCGTCGCTCCAACGAACTGTCTGGAGGCGAACGCCAACGCGTGGCACTCGCACGGGCCCTGATCAAAAGGCCAAAGGTGCTGTTGCTTGACGAACCACTGGGGGCGCTCGACAAAAAGCTTCGAGAAGAAATGCAGCTGGAACTGCGGGCGTTGCAGGAGTCGGTGGGCATTACCTTCATCTTTGTGACCCACGACCAGGAAGAGGCGCTGTCCTTGTCGACCCGTATTGCCGTAATGACACGCGGGAAAGCGCTGCAAGTCGCGTCGCCCAAAGATCTTTACAACCATCCGGTAAGCGTCGAGGTCGCAGACTTCATCGGGCAGATGAACTTTGTCGAGGCCCAGGTGATGGATGTACGCAACGGCGAAGCGGTACTCGATACCACCGGATTAGGCAAAATCACGGCCCCGGCGAGCTCAGACTTTGTGCAAAAGGGCGCAAATATCATTGTCGCGATCCGTCCCGAAAAGTTGATTCTGTCCGCAGAGCGAAGGTCGGACGGTCTCGGAGCTGTACAGGGCACCATAAAGACCTCGGCCTACCTGGGTGATCGAGACCACTTTTATGTGTCGGTAGACGGCTGTGAGAAGCCATTCGCCGTCGCGATAGCAGAGACCGGAGCGAATAGTGACCAGTCTCTTGACCGCCAAAGCATCGTTTGGCTCTCGTGGGCCGACGAATCACTGATCCTGCTCCCGCGTGATTGAGCGAGCAACGGTGAGTGCCTGCAATTACCATGTTCGACGTAGATAACAAGAGACACAGAACTATGCGCGACAAACGCTATGACCTGCTGTTTGAGCCTGTTGAAATCGGTCCCGTAACAGCCAAAAACCGCTTCTATCAAGTACCCCATTGCACCGGCCTTGGTAGGCTTCGCCCACACATGTTGGCGGCATTGCGGGGAATTAAGGCCGAAGGTGGATGGGGTGTGGTGTGTACCGAGTACTGTTCCATCCACCCTACATCCGACGACCTCCCCCATCCGAATGCATCCTTGTGGAACAACGACGACATAAAGGACCACGCCTTGATGACCGAGGCGGTGCACCGTCACGGCGCGCTTGCCGGTGTCGAACTTTGGGTAGGCGGGGCCAGCACGGCAAACCTCTACACCCGTGAGGTCTCCATGGATGTGGTGAGTATGCCAAACCTCCAGGGGCATCCCTATCAGAGTCGAACCATGGACAAGTCCGATATTCGCGAGCTCCGGAGATGGCATAGAAATGCCGCATTGCGAGCCAAGGAGGCGGGCTTTGATGTGGTGTATGTGTATGCTACCCATGGGTATTTGCTGTCAAATTTTCTCTCAGCCTGCACCAACACCCGCGGTGACGAGTACGGCGGATCGATGGAAAATCGAGCACGCCTGCTGCGAGAATTGATTGAGGATACCAAAGACGCTGTGGGGGACCGGTGTGCCGTTGCAGTACGCTATTCGGTTGGTGGCGACGACGGCGAAGATCCGTCACTTACGAACGAGAGACGAGACAGGCTGGAGATGCTGGCGGAGTTGCCGGACCTATGGGACATCAACATCAATGACTACAACCACGAGATGGGTGTCTCGCGATTCGTCAAGGAAGGCTCCCTGGAAGAGCACATGTCCTTCGTCAAATCCGTTACCACCAAACCCGTGGTCACCGTGGGACGCTTTACCTCACCAGACACGATGGCCTCACAGGTTAAACGCGGGGTTGTGGATTTCATAGGGGCCGCACGGCCTTCTATTGCAGATCCATTTCTGCCGAGAAAGATCGAGGAAGGACGCCTTGACGAAATTCGCGAATGCATCGGCTGCAATATCTGTTACACTGGTGATGGCTTGGGCGTACCGATCCGCTGCACGCAGAATCCAGCCATAGGTGAAGAATGGCGCCGCGGTTGGCATCCGGAATTCATTGCCAAGAAGGGCTCCGAATCTAGTGTATTGGTGGTTGGCGCCGGACCAGCAGGACTGGAGGCGGCCCGAGCGCTGGGCCAGCGCGGATACCTGGTGACCTTAGCGGAGGCGACACGCCAGCTCGGCGGCCGCGTGGCTCGCGAATCCACGTTGCCTGGTCTCAGCGAATGGCTGCGGGTACGAGACTACCGGCTACAGCAGTTCGACACCATGCCCAACGTGGAAGTTTTCCTGGAAAGCGATCTCAGCGTCGATGACGTGCTTGAATGGCCGGAGCATCGCAATCACCCGGTAGAAGCGGATCATGTGGTTATCGCGACCGGTGCAACCTGGAGAGCCGATGGCTTCGGACGCAATCACCCGCAGCCGCTCACAAGCCTGAGCCAAAGCGCCACGATCTTAACCCCTGACGATGTCATGGCAGGCCGCCTGCCCGATGGGCCTACGGTGATTTTCGATGACGACAGTTTTTATATGGGTGGCGTCATTGCCGAGCGGGTGCGCCTCGAGAACGTACCGGTTACTGTGGTTACGCCAGAAGATGTTGTCTCTGCCTGGTGTGAATACACCTCTGAGCGGTATCAGGTACAGAAACATTTGCTGGAGCTAGGGATCGAGATCAAAACAACCCATCGCCTGCTTGCCTACGACGGCCGGGAGGTGACGATTTGCTGTATCCATACTGGACGACAACAGTCAATTAAAGCCGATGCACTCATCATGGTGACCGCACGCAGCCCCAGAGACGAACTGTACCAAGCCTTGAAGCAACGCATAGAGAGTGGGGCGCAAACCCCGTTCAGTTCATTGCGGAGAATCGGTGACTGTGATGCGCCGGCCATTATTGCCTCTGCAGTCTACGCGGGTCATCGCTACGCGCGAGAATTCGATACGGAACCAGATCCGGATGTGCCACTCAGGTTCGAATGACGGCACCTGCGGGCATTCACGTTCAAGGAAAATAGATGAAGAAATTTATTGGCAAGACCATGGCAGGAAAAGTGGTCTCGGTGCACATGGGCAACAACGAAGACCTTAGCAAGGACACCCGGGGATCGCTGACTGCCGAAATCGGAGGTTTTGCCGGTGACAAGCATCAGGGCCTCACACGGAAAGCCTGGAAAGGGGATTGGGAATCTGCTGGTACGGTACGCCGCAACGAACGCGAGTGGTCAGGTGTTTCAGTCGAAGAACTGGCTCACATTACTGAACGCCTAACACTAACCGAGCCGCTGTCGCCCGACACGTTGGGCGCCAACCTGTGCGTCGAGGGCATCCCTGAATTTTCCCTGTTGCCGAAAGGTACCAAACTGTTGTTTCCTTCCGGGGCAGTGTTGCTGGTGGAAGGATACAACCCGCCATGCGCCGAGATGGGGACTCAAATTGTGGCAAAGCATGCCGCACGTTCAGGTGAGCCACTGGCCGCTACTGCATGGTTGCGGCCAGCAGTAGGCCGCCGAGGGGTGGTCGGCATTGTCGATGTGCCCGGTGTCATCAAGGCAGGTGATGAAGTGGAAGTCCGGGTCTACGAGGAACCGGCAATACGGCTGCTGTAAACTAGTACCCCGTCTCCTCGATCGGCAGGGAAAACAGGGGATTTATAATTCTTTTACTCTCAGTGCGAAAGGCTGTTGACATGGACCCTGAGCGTGGGCAGTAGGTATATCGCCGGCCCAACCATCGGTGACGATCAGATCCCGACGGACTTTTTCCTTTAACAGGTGCCCAGTAACGAAGTCGATATTTGTTCCGTAGGTGCTCCTGAATCGGTATTAAAAGTGGAACCAATTTCGATGATGAACTAACATTCAACCTGGACCACTTCAAGGGGCCAGGTCACTTTATAGTAATGAATAAAAAAGAAGGCCTTTGTTATGAGTGAGAAATTTCAACTGCAACGCCGTTTTCTATTAAAGGCAATAGCAGCATCAATGTTGGTTCCTCGTATTGTGTTGGGTAATACAGTCACCAACCCTGATGTGGTGATTGTTGGTGCGGGTGTTGCTGGCTTAGAGGCAGCTAAAACGTTGCATGATAAAGGTATTAGCTTTGTGGTGGTAGAAGCTAATTACCGTATTGGTGGTCGTGTTCACACAGATAACTCTATATTCGGTGTGCCGTTTGATACTCATGCACATTGGATGATGATTTCGCGAAAAAATCCATTGATCAATTATGCAAAAGACAATGGTTTTAATATTTATGAAGATCTTGATAAACAGAAATATTTTGTAGGTAAGCGCGAAGCAACTGAAGATGAACTTGCTGACCTAAGAAGAACCGACAAGGCATTTAAAAATAAAATTAGAGACTCTGTTTTAAATGGTGTAGCCGGAGATGACGATAATGCACGCACTGCTTTAGGTGAGGATTTTTTTCAAAGTCCTTGGGGTTATACCGTCGCATCCGATTATGGTGTTTGGAATATGGCGGAAAACTCCAAAGATTGGTCGCCAAAAGATTGGTGGAATAGCATAGGTGGTGACGATTGGTTTTGTGCAGAAGGTTATGGCTCAGTGGTGGCACACTACGGCCAAGATGTGCCTGTGGCATTAGACACTGCGGTTAAAGAAATCAACTGGCAAGGAGATGGCGTTAAGGTAGTTACCTGGCAAGCCGGCACCATCAAAGCTAAGGCGGCAATTCTAACGGTGTCAGTAGGCGTATTGGCGGCTAATCATATTAAATTTACGCCAGAGTTACCGGTTGAAAAACAAGAAGCCATTGATGGCATTGATATGGCGGTAATGAATTATATTGGCCTACATTTTACCGATGACGTGTTTAATTTTGGTGCAGATACTTATGTTTATAAACAGCAGCATGATGAAGATGGTGTGGGGTATCTTGCTAATTTAAATAACACAAATTTGGTTTATGGTTATGTCGGTGGGGACCAGGCTAAAGCTTTAGAAAAAGAAACGACTGATACAGCCATAGCTTATGGTTTAGATGGCATGAAAAGCATGTTGGGCAATGACATAGAGAAGAAGTTTATTAAAGGTTATGCGACAGCCTGTGGTCAAATTCCTTTTTATGAAGGTGCTTATTCTGCGGCTAAACCGGGTAAGCAGCCGATGCGCGCAGTGTTGCGAGAAACACTGGCAGATAAACTATTTTTCTCCGGCGAGGCAACTCACAGAGTTCAGTGGGGTTCGGTTAATGGTGGTCTCTATAGTGGTCGAGAATCGGCAAATCAAGCTGCGAGATACATTAAACGAAAATGGGGAGGGCTGTGGCGCGATCGTCCCGGACTATGGAGTGATGCCTAACAACATGCTCGGCGAGGTTGACCTTAATCCCCGTGGTGTCTCGTCCACTACCCACAAGCGGAGTAGCATGAGTTCAATGATGGCGCCGACCATAATTCGGCTGGTGAACGGTGCACTGCTGACAACCAGTTCCAATGGGTCACGGCAGATTCGAAAGGCTATCTTGCAACTATTGATCAACATGATAGGTTATGGAATGGACAAAGAGAGCGCTATTCAGGCCACGTGCGTGTATGTTGAGGATAGCGGGATTTGTATTGAGGGTGGTTTACCTGATAGAGTGATTGAGACGGTGACTCCGCACTATCATGGCATCAGGCGGCTCAGTCGGGCATTGTCCTTTGGCTGGATCCACTCAGTGATTGTTCGCGGAGCTGGTCTACTCAGTTTTGGGGACTCAAATCATGGAGGTACTAATAATATGAGTGCTGTTGTCCGATGCTGACCCAATCGACCAGTGAACCAGTTTGGACTCGCGAACGTGCACTGACCCTGGCTGCATTAATTGGGTGCCTTTCCATATACGGCATCTCGTTCAGTCTATTTACACCGTTACTATCGCTGATCCTGGAAGCACGTGATACCAGCAGTACACTGATCGGTGCGTTAGCCATGGTGGCTTCCGCGGGCATCATAATCGGCTCTTTTGCTGTTCCGCGGTTTATGAAACACCTGGAAGGACGCAGCCTTCTGCTTGGCGGGGTGTTTTTTGAGATCGTCCTCATTTTCGCTCTCATGAGTACCCAGTCAATCGTAGCGTGGTTTGTAATCCGGTTCTTGGGTGGGCTCGTGGGTTCAGTGCTGTTTGTTGTGACCGAGACATGGATAATCGAGATAACACCCCGTGTGCACCACGGACGCGTCATGGGTTTTTACAACACCACGCTGGCGTTGAGTTTTGCTCTTGGGCCTTTAATTCTGTCAGTGACGGGCAGACAAGGCACACTACCGTTTCTTGTCGGCATTGGCTTGATGGTCCTGGCTGGATTTCCGGTGTTATGGGCCGGACGCTATGCCCCCGCTTCTAGCGACAAGCCGGGTTTTGGGGTAGTTAGTTTTGTCTTTGTGGCACCGCTGCTGGCGTTGGCCTGCTTTGTGGTGGCTTTCATGGAAATTACCACTACCAGCCTGATACCAGTCTACGGATTACGGGTTGGGATGACGGAGTCTTCTGCAACTTTGATGCTGTTCGTTGGTGCCGCTGGTGGCGCCTTACTGCAGTTTCCCATCGGCTGGGCAGCTGATCACTTTGATCCACGCAAGGTCTTAGTAGCGTGTGCCCTGGCCGGCTTGGCCGGTGCTGTGGCTTGGCCGTTCTCTGTGGATATGCCATTTCTTTTATGGACAACGCTGTTTCTGTGGTGGGGGCTTTTTGCCGGTGTATATACGGTTACCATGATTCTCGCCGGGAAGTGGTATGGCCGCATTTGGAGTGTTCTGGGGTGTGGGGGCATTTGTCGGTCCACTGTTGGGGGGAGCCAGTATGGACCTGTGGAATCCATACGGCCTGCCTCTGACACTGGTGATCGTAGCAGGACTTTTTTTTGTAATCAGCCTTATTCCCAGGTTTTACCGCCTGCCGCAAATCAAAAATGTTTCATGAGCAGGCGCAGGCCACTTAGCTTATTCCAGATTAAATAGTCTTCTGTCTCCCCGACAAAGGTAATGTTCAAAGCCCTTGTGCGTGATCTTATTTGTGACAAGTATGACAGGGTGTTTTTTGAACATGGTTGACCTGAATGATGAGAACAACAGATAAATACCTGAAGACGTTACTATCCTATTACGAAGATGAAATTATGGGGGAAGCTTATTTCTACGGGCTGATTGATCATTTTGAAGAGAAGGAAAAGCTAACATTACTCGCCAGGGTAGAGCGTCGTGCCGCAGAGTCTGTTGTACCACTACTTAATAAGTATGATTTGGTTCCAAGGGATGAATCGGAACTAAAAACACAGGGAGAGAGTTATGTGGGGCGTCATGAATCGTTCGACTGGTTCGAGCTTATGACGTACATCGTGAACCGGTTCCCTGGCTATATTGATGATTTCACGGCGCTGGAGAGAATAGCACCTGAAGAAGACCTGTATGCTCTGAACATTTTGACGGATCATGAAGTGGCGGCGATCGAATTCGCAAAAAAAGAGCTGGGGGGAGACCCAGATAGCCTGTCGCACCTGTACGATTATCTCCATCAATGAGTATCATCCAGAACGTGCCTAACTGGAGAATCGAAATTCGTCCTTAACCATTCGGCACTGCGGAGCAGGAGCGCATTATATATAACTTGAACAGGAAAACTTCCGGTCCGAAATCCCGGTGCAACATATGCTTGATTTCTTTGAGGAGGAATACTTTGGGTTTGTCTTAAGAACTAGCCTTGTTGTTGGTCATGCAATGCTCCCTCAGCACCCGATTGCTGTTTGCCCTTTGCTGTACCGCAGGTGCACCGAATTCCGAAATCCCAGTGAAATAACAGGGCTGGCACTACTGAAGCGTGGCCCTATTTTTTCGGCGATTCCAGACACCCAACAGAACTGCGACCAACAAGAAACCTGCCGAACACGCCAATAGGATAGTGCCTAACTGGACGTATGAACGCCTGGTGCGGCTCTGGGGTTCAGCGATCCGCTCGTAGCTAATGGAAAGCGGCGGCACTATCCAGTTCTCCGGGACCTGCTGTTCCAACCGGAAGACCACCATAGGTTCACCAT
>LWDU01043609.1_pt1 | contig 10052 bp, 11 predicted proteins | sample 727161 | NCBI WGS metagenome assembly LWDU01 (sample SAMN04566230, study PRJNA314399) | hydrothermal vent metagenome | isolation source: deep sea hydrothermal plume seawater | place: Mexico: Gulf of California, Guaymas Basin | collected 2004-07-11 | reverse complement strand
ACCCTGCCGTGTGGAGATTTCATGAGTAGGCTCCATCCAACCAGGAAGAGTTTCATACACCGGTTCTACTACGCCGAGTTGTACCAAGTCAGCAGGGAAATCCTCAATGACCCCATCCACAGTTCGATATCCAGTGCAAACAGAGACTTCTGGAAGGGTATCCAAAACATCAAGCTTTGTTACGGCTAAACCTGTTAAACCATTGACTCTAGCCGAAAATTTAGCCAGAACGCCGTCAAACCAACCGCACCTACGGGGACGACCAGTCGTAGCTCCAAACTCCCCTCCCAACTTCCTAATCATTTGGTCCATTTCAGGATCGAACCCAGTAGGCAAAGGCCCATTACCCACTCGGGTGGTATAAGCTTTAACGACTCCAGTAACCGAATTGATAATCGTTGGTCCTATACCTGACCCTATTGCCGCTGCGCCAGCAGTCGTATTCGAAGAGGTCACAAATGGATATGTCCCGTGGTCTACATCAAGAGCGGTACCCTGGGCACCTTCTAAAAGCACGGACTGACCATTCGCCAATGCGTTCGCGATCTCCAGGCCTACATCAGTAGCAAATTCTTTTAGCCGATCACCATCTGCCAAAAACGCTTCCCTGTCTTCCATCAGTGCACCAGATGTTGATCCGCTTCTAGAAATAATACTCTGAGCTCGAGCTATCCCTTGTTCTATCAGAGTATCTCTTCTTTTTGCATGCCGCAGATCTCCAACTCTCAATCCCCGTCGACCTACTTTATCCTCATACGTAGGACCAATACCTCTACCCGTAGTCCCAATTTTTTCCGCTGCTAAATCCTCTGAAACCTGGTCGAGGATTTTGTGATAAGGCATAACCAAATGAGCCCCGTGACTTACGCCTACTCTCCCTTGGGGATTAATACCTCTTTCTTCCAGTTGGTCATACTCCTTCAGGAAATCTGCGACATCAAGCACCACTCCGTTACCGATCAAGCAACGTTTTGCAGAATGAAGAATACCTGACGGAATCTGATGTAGAATAAATTCTTCATCGGCTAGTTGAACAGTATGTCCTGCATTTGCTCCACCTTGGTATCTGACTACCAAATGCACATCTTCAGCCAAAACGTCAACGATCTTCCCTTTCCCTTCATCTCCCCACTGACAGCCGATGACGACTCGACAATGCCCGTTGCCATTATTTGGGCCACTGTAGCCCCTTGAGGATTCATGCTGAATGCTTGTCTCAAAGTCACAAGCACGCTGTTTGTATGAGATCTCGGAGAATTTAAATACCCGCGGTTGCCCAGTCAACGAACAAGCGATTCTACTGAATCAAAACCTATTCCCTGAAGCAGTTGGGCTACTTTCTCCTGGTCGGATGCTCCCAGGGGTGAAAGTGGAGGACGAGGATATCCCCCTCTTAGACCAAGCACATCCAACCCTGCTTTAACTCCTGGAACCCCCATACTACCGACCACCGTATTGTGTAGCCAAATCTCCAGTTGCAAAAGAAGCATAGATATTAGCGGCAACTCCAGGTGCCAAGTTAGCCACCGCCAAAATTCCTCCTGCCGCCCCCAGTTCCAAGCAAGGAGCTAGAATAGCACCACTTCCCACTAGTATTTGAAAATCTTCCTGTGTTGTAGCGATCATGTTCTTCACAATATCGATGTCGCCTCTAGAATCTTTTATTCCAATGATGTTATCGAGCTGCGACAGATCGGTGACCAACTTCTCGGAAAATTCGAGAGTGCTCAATCGCAGTGGGACCTGGTAGACTATCACTGGAATGGGGGAGATCTCTGCTACTTCTGAATAATGTTTCATGAGTACAGGTTCAGTCATAGCACTTCTGTAAAATGCTGGTGGCTGAACCAACACTGCATCGGCACCAAAATCCGCAGCCTCACAACATCGGTGTATTGTCAAACGAGTAGACTCGGCACCAGTACCCGCGATAAGTAAATGGCTTGCACCGAGCTTCCTTTGGGTCACTCTTAGCATTTCGCATCTCTCGTTTTCACCTAGAAGGACTGCTTCACCAGTACTTCCTCCGACCACTATCCCACGTATCGGGTGACTCAAATAACTATCCAAATTAGTTTCTAGTCCGATCACATCTAATTCGCCTGTCACAGAGTCAAACGGACTAGTACACGGTACGAAGACACCTCTGAGATCAACACTCATGTAAACCACACCTCCATAACTCAAAATGAGTAAATCGAATCACCATCAAGCCCTACTTTCAATACACCTCTTCAAGGTTATCCCAAATACCTTGGAAATGCCCAGAGAATTAACAATCTTATGTTAGCCCAACCCCATGATTACCTTTGCCTCACTGATCACTGGAGCAGACTTTTGCACAGCCCTCTCTCTCCCCTCATTCACCACCTTAACGATATAGGATTTATCGGCTATTAAACGAAGGAACTCATCTCGGACTGGCCCCATATTTTCAACTACCACTTCAGCCAATTCTTTCTTAAAATTATAAAACTGGCTCCCCTGAAACCTGGCAACAACCTTCTCTATCGTTTCACCGGAAAAAGCAGAATAAATATTCAGTAGATTCTTTGCTTCGGGCCTTTCTTCCAACTCATCTACTTTTTCGGGGAGCAACATTGGATCACTAGTAGCTTTCATCACTTTCTTACTGATTGTGTCATTGTCATCAACCATTTCTATCCTTGTCATAGGAGAAGGATCTGATTTTGACATTTTCTTTTGGCCATCTCTAAGAGACATAACTCTGGATCTTTCCCTCCATTGGCAGAGAAGTCATTGTTGAATTTTTGAGCGATATCGCGTGTCAGCTCAAGATGCTGTTTCTGATCATCACCGACTGGGACTAGATGCGAGTGATATAGAAGAATATCTGCAGCCATTAAAGTTGGATAAACATAAAGACCAGCAGAAGCATTTTCCCTATTCTTGCCCGCTTTCTCTTTGAACTGAGTAATCCTATTCAGCCAACCAATTCTAGCAACGCAATTCAGGATCCAAGCCAATTCAGCATGAGCTGGCACATGTGACTGGACAAATACCGTAGCCTTATTAGGATCAATCCCCGAAGCAATGTATGCGGCCGCAACCTCAAGGATATTCTCCTTTAAATCGGTTGGATCTTGCCATACCGTGATCGCGTGCAAATCAACTATGCAGTAAACGGAATCGTAATCATCTTGTAGATCAACAAAATTCTTGATAGCTCCAAGGTAGTTCCCAATATGAAGGGACCCAGAAGGTTGCACTCCCGAAAAGACTCTCTTTCTTCCCCCTCAGTCTTGACCATGAAACTTAACTGTGTGGGAACCCGTTTCACCATAAGCTTAGGACCTTCTCACGCACCTAAACTTCGATTCTTGTTTTCATAGTGTAAACTTAGGGGCCCACAGGACAGATGTGAATACGGAATTTATGTATTGAGTGTGACTCTTGATCCGCATAGCTTGTTACCCTCTTGCCATTCTAAATCATTTTACAAAGGCCTGAGCTGGACTTTAGCATATAACATGAATGATTTTCACAATCTTACCGAAGCCCTGAAAACGGCACGTATAGCTGCAGACGCTGCCGCTACGATTCATTGCGAACACGCGGGTACGATAGAGCCGGAAGAAGCTTCTTCCAAAGGTCGGGCGGATTTTGTTTCAATAACCGATTTTGAAGCCCAGAAAGCTAGTATCCAGATCATCAAGAATGTCTATCCCCAACACACAATAATCTCAGAGGAATTGCCAGATAATCCTCAACGCCTAGACAGCCTTGATGGTCCCGCTTGGATCATCGACCCTCTGGACGGAACGACCAACTATCTCCACGGCCATCCTATGCACTGCTCTTCCATTGCATTCTCTATGGACGCCGTTGTGGTCATCGGTGCAGTCTCTTGTGGACCCACTGGAGAAAAATGGTGGGCCGCAAAAAACCAGGGAGCCTGGAAAAACAATAAGCCCATACACGTATCCAACGTCCAACAATTCGACCGCTCCTTAATAGGGACTGGATTTCCATTCAAAAAAGAATCCCTCATTGAAAAATACGTTCACCAATTAGAGCGAGTATTAAAAACCAGTGGGGGAGTACGGAGAGGCGGATCAGCCGCCCTTGACCTCTGTTACCTCGCCGAAGGTAGGTTCGATGGGTTTTGGGAGCTTTACTTAGACCCTTGGGATTTTGTAGCAGGTCAGTTGATTGTCCAAGAAGCGGGAGGATTTGTCAGTCGCATCGAAACAGACACTCTTCCCCTGGACTCTGGAACCGTCTTGGGTGCAAATTCTCAAACTATGGCTCAAAGGTTAAAAAACGTCATACGTTAAGTGTCCCGACTCCAAAGAGGAAAGATAATTTGAAGCTAGTTCTAGTGGGTTACGGACGGATGGGACAAGCCGTAGAAGAAATCGCTACTAAACGAGGCCACGATATCGTGGCAAGGTTCGATCCTCTTTTGGCAACAAGGATTCTTGATACCCAAACTCTGACAGAAGCAGATGTCGCCATTGAATTCAGCACGCCGAAAACAGCTCCTGGAAACATCGAAGATTACAACTGGTTGGTATGACCATCTCCCACAAACTGCTGCAACAGTGAACGCTGCTAGCACCGGGTTGATCTACGCTCCGAATTTCTCTTTAGGTGTCCACATAGTACAGGAGATCGCAAAACTTACAGGTCAAATGTCGGACTTTGTTAAAGATTATGAAGTGACCATCCACGAATCTCATCATAAATACAAAGTCGAGGTGCCCAGCGGAACAGCAATCGCGATCGCCAATACACTGCTTGATCAGATTTCTTCCAAAAACAAATGGACTTCAGGCTTTCCCCCCTCTCAACCCAACTCAGATACTCTTTACATCACCAGTAAACGGGAAGGAGAAAACCCTGGTACTCACGTCATAAGACTTGAGAATGAACATGAAAGTATAGAAATCGCTCATCAGGCAAATAACCGTGATGGGTTTGCCCTAGGAGCGGTGCTCGCTGCAGAATGGATCTTTGGGAAAGTTGGGGTTTTCACCTTATGTGACATGTTTCCCAAGGAGGGCAGTTGATGACGACAGAAACAAACACTCCCAGCGACCTTCAATTCTGCGGGCTTGGCGTAGTCGATCGATGTCCAATCTTTTCGAAAACACATCGAATTTCAAATAGAAAACGGTGTTCAGTTGCTGATTCCATCAGGAACTACGGGCGAAAGCGTCACCATGTCTACAGAAGAACAACTTCTTGTTATCCGGGAAACTGTGATAGTTGCAGACGGTAGAGCTAAGGTCCTAGCAGGGGTCGGAGGTAACAGTACTGCAGACGTCGTGACCAGATCTCAAGCCGTCCTTGAGTTAGGAGTCGACGGCATCCTTTCCTCAAGTCCCGCCTACAATAAGCCTACCCAGGAGGGTCTTGTACAGCACTACCGTACATTAGCGGATAATATAGACTGTCCAATCGTAATTTATAACGTACCGGGACGAACTTCCTCAAATGTGCTTCCAGAAACAGTCCTAAAGCTTGCTAAAACAGAAAATATTGTGGGAATCAAAGAATCCTCAGCTGATTTCGACCAGGTCATGAGCCTCTTAAAGGATCGACCCGATGGCTTTTGTATATTATCAGGAGAGGACAACCTGACTTTCCCTTTGATAGCCGCTGGGGCAGATGGAGTTATCTCCGTCGTGGCCAATGAAGCACCTCGTTTAATGTCTGAAATGGTGAAAGCTTCTCTCGATGGCGAATACGAAAAAGGAAGGGACATACACTACCAACTTTTACCGCTCATGCGAGCCAATTTCTTGGAAACAAACCCCATACCGGTCAAAGCCGCCCTAGAAATGATGGGTAGGATGAAAGCTCGGTATCGTTTGCCCTTGGTACCACTATCACCAGAGATCGCACCCAAACTACAAGAAGCCCTGTGCCAGGCAGGGTTGATATAGTGAGGGATACTACATGACAACAGAAGAAATCAAAGCAGGAATTCTAGGCTTTGCTGGACAAACAAAATTGAACGATCAAACGGAAGCAAAATCTCTGGTAGAAGAGTTTCTGGATGCACTCGACACAGGAGTGATTAGGTCTGCCGAGAAGCAGGAAGGTGAATGGAAAGCTGTCGGCTGGGTCAAATCAGGAATTCTGCTGACCTTTCAAATAGGTCAAAACTCGGTGTTTCCCAACGAACCTAGTCCTTTTTTTGACAAAGACACCCTGCCTCTGCGTGACACGAGAGGGCTAGATCATAACATTCGCATTGTCCCCGGAGGGACCTCCGTCCGTAGAGGATCTTTTCTAGGGACAAACGTAATCATCATGCCTCCTGCATTCGTCAATATCGGTGCATATGTAGATGATGACACGATGATTGACTCTCACGCATTAGTAGGTTCTTGTGCCCAAATTGGACGAAAGGTACATCTCAGTGCTGGGTGTCAAATTGGAGGTGTGCTCGAGCCCATAGGGATGCGACCTGTAATCATTGAGGACGAAGCCTTGATCGGCGGGAACACGGGAGAATTCGAAGGAACATTGGTGGGCGAGGGCACCGTACTAGCCCCAGGGGTCCAACTTACGTCGGCAACTACAGTTTATGACCTTGTTCGTGAAACTACTTATCGTTCCCAACCAGGAAAACCTCTGACGATTCCTGCGGGTGCAGTCGTTGTTCCAGGGTCTAGGCCAGCCAAAGGAATTTTCGCAACTGAAAAAAACATACAGCTATATGCCCCTGTCATCGTGAAGTACCGTGATGGTTCCACCGATGCTGCGACAGCTTTAGAAGAGGCACTTCGATAGCGAGACCGAAACCAATCACAGCCCATTAAATAGGGAACTCAAGCTATATAGTTCGCCAGCTAAGCAAACCTGGAGGAGATACATTACATTTGGACGCTCTGTTTCAACCTGTCTAAAAAAATACGCCGATTTCAATGGCAGGGCATCAAGAAGTGAGTATTGGTGGTTTGCACTATTCACAGGATTGGTTTCGACGGCGGCAGGCCTTGCTGGCGGAATGGTTGACGGAATTGATCAAGCTTATCTGTGGCATGCACTCACAAATGTTGCGTTTGGTCTCCCAAGCATCGCCGCTAGCACAAGAAGATTGCACGATATAGGAAAGAGTGGATGGAACATATTATGGGCTTTTACTATAATTGGCCTGATTCCCTTAACCATTTGGTATTGTACTACAGGATCGAAAGAATCAAATAAATATGGATACCCGATTGATTTGGACGATTAAATATATCGCTGACCCGTCACTGAAGGTTTTTAACATGAACAACTACCGGGAGGACTGATTTTATGCTTATCCGTAACGCCCTACATATTCTAGTTCTACTACTCATAGTTTCTTGCACGACTGAAACAACGGATACCATGGAAGATGCGTTGAGCGTTGCAACTGAAATCGGTTTGCGAAATGTGAATTCACTAGAGCCAGGTTTGATACTTGGAGGACAACCCACAGTCGAGCAGCTCGCGGCCTTGGAGGATGCGGGAGTACATAATTTTATTTCACTTCGACCAGAAGCAGAAGATGGAGCTGGTTGGGAGGAAAGCTATACGGATGGAAAAAATATCACATTTGCTCGGTTACCCATTTCAGGTGCGGGTTCATTAACCAAAGAAAACGTCGAAACCTTTGCACGACTACTGAGTGAACGAAATGGCGAAACGACCGTTCTTTATTGTGCCAGCGGAAATCGAGTCGGAGCTATGTTGGCCCTCAAGTCCTTTTGGGTTGATGGCATCGATGCAGAGACATCATTCAACCTAGGGGTCAAGAGTGGGATGACCTCCCTTGCGGCTGCGGTTGGTGAGATGCTCGGCATAGAACCTCCGTTTTGAAAATCAGAGCTTTGGATTAAGAAATTCGTGGGTGAACAGTCTCCTTAAAAAACCGACTCTCGACACTAAATAAAACATGAGAAGCAGCAGGGTTTTTTCAAAACTATTTCCATGAAAAACGACTTTCCTGGCTCGCTCGGTTAATCGAATCACATCTTTGCCAACCTTATATCTGACCCTGTGGTAGTCGTCCAGGTCATTGTCGACCAATCTTCTGGCAAGCTCTACCGCATCGGCAATACCCAAATTCATTCCCCTACCTCCGACTGGCGACTGGGAATGAGCCGCATCTCCGGCAAGAAGTACATTGCCTTTTTTATACTCTACAGCTTGTCGAATCGGAATTGTAAACGCTCCGCTTCTCCTCACATGGTCCACCTCCAGGTCTATGGGGATTTCTTGCAGTGCATCAGGAGTGTTCGAGATCAATCGTATCCTCCTGGGCTCGAGAGGAATCATCGCGACTCCCGTCTTACCTTTTTTTATAAACAGATGGAAATCCATTATGGACTGAGATTCCTTCAAGTAAAGATCACAAATAGACCAATCTTCGTCTAAGTCATAGCCAGCAAATTCTATGTCACAAATATCCCGAACTTTACTTCGAGTACCATCCGCCCCGATGACGTAGTCAAAACTCTTTTCAAATCCATTCACAACAACTCTTACTTTTCCATTTTCCTGAGAGAGATCGGATAGTTCAGTGTTGTATTGAACCTCACCTCCAAATCCAGAGAAAACACTGCTCAAGACTGCTTCCGTTTTATCTTGTGGCAAAGCAACAATCTTCAGGTCTGATTCATCCAAGTATTTTTCAAAATCGACTGAAGTAAATAATGTATCATTTCTGTAGAACCTAACTTTCGAGACGGAAAATCCTTCTTTCGATATTTCCTCTGCAGCACCACTAGGTTCTAGTAGCCGCATAGAATGGGGCAAGATACCAACCGCCCTACTTAGTGATGACGGTTTTTCTTTCTTATCAATGACTTGAGGAATGATCCCTTGTCTTGCTAATTCAATGCCAGCGGTCAGTCCTGTCGGACCAGCCCCCACGATTAAAACTTCTTTCAAGCTCTACCTTCCTTTAGGGAAACACCCCCAGGTTCGAACTGTTGTGTTCGGAATCCTGAATACAAGCAGCCATCCTACAGGCCCCTCTCGCACCATCGATCTCTTCCTTAAATATGTCACAATTCAGCTTTTCCAAAGCTAAAATGAGGTCATCATGGAGTGGGCCTGCGGGGCCGATCAATCCTCCGTGTAGGGCGATTTCGGGAGCCGAAGGCCAAGGTCCTAGATTCTCCAAAAGTGTCTGTACATGAATAACTAAATCATCGATTGCTTTTTCCACGATAGAGGAAGACACCTCTTCACCAGCATCAGCCATATGACAAACTAAATTGGCCAAAGCCGCCACTTCTGATTTTTCAGCACTGGACACCCATGTCACTAAGTCTCGAGGAGCATTTAACTCCAATGCACCAAGAACTTCATAAACCAAAGAAGTGCTCGCCATCCTTTCATCCTGAGCCTGAATGACAGACCGAAGTGATTCCAGCCCAATCCGATAACCACTCCCTTCATCTCCGATGACACTACCCCAACCACCAACCCGTTTTGACCCATTCAATCCTCTTCCCAAAGCGGTAGATCCAGTTCCAGCGATGAGGAGAATGCCCGATTCAGTAAGTCCAAAAGCATCCATAAAGGTGACCTCTGCATCGGTCCTAACCGATACATCCTTAGAAATCCCTAGCTCTTGAATTGCACTTTCTAAGGATTTCTTGATAACTGTATCCCCTGCACCCGCTAAGCCCGCACACAAGCTAATGCTCGAACATTCAATGCCGTCCAATACCTTGCCACACAACGTCTTAATCTCTTCCACAGAGGCACTCACGCTACTTTTGTCGAGACCACTGGCAGAGCCTACCATGCGTCCGAGCTCCACCTCATGTCCATCCATCAGTACCACTCTGGTGTGCGTACCACCTCCGTCAATTCCTAGAAAAATGTCCATGATACCTAGCTCTTCGACACTCCACTAGGGATGGCTCGCACCCTCCCTAGTATTCCCCCTACTAGGACTGTGACGGTACTTCCTATAGGGACAAACCAAGGCCATGCAACCGTGTCTCTGGCAAAAAGCCAAATGCACGTGACCGTTCCGATTGCCAAGACCATCCCAATGATCACACTCACTTGATCATTGGAAATAGAAAAGACCG
>LWDU01038969.1_pt1 | contig 10052 bp, 7 predicted proteins | sample 727161 | NCBI WGS metagenome assembly LWDU01 (sample SAMN04566230, study PRJNA314399) | hydrothermal vent metagenome | isolation source: deep sea hydrothermal plume seawater | place: Mexico: Gulf of California, Guaymas Basin | collected 2004-07-11 | reverse complement strand
ATCGCCTTCAATCCACGCGAACCCCAATCCGTCTTAACTCTTTTGGCGCCCCCGGCACGACTCGAACGTGCGACTCCCGGTTTAGGAAACCGATGCTCTATCCACCTGAGCTACGGGGGCGCCGAAATCGCGGGCAGCATAGCGGATGCCTCGGTGGCATCCGGGACGGTTGGAGACGATTGGAGACGATCGGGGAAGAATCAGGGAAGGGTCACGGAAGATAGAGGAGCGGGTTTCGCGGTTCGTCGCGCTTGCGAATTTCGAAATGCAGGTGAGCGCCCGTCGAGCGACCGGTTGTCCCGACCTCGGCGATGCGTCGCCCCTTTTCGACGAATTCGCCTTTGCCCACATGAAGCACCCGCGCATGGGCGTACACGCTGCGATAGAGCCCCGCGTGCTTCACGATCACCACCTTGCCGTAGTCCCCGAGCCAACCGCTATAAATCACCTTGCCGCTTTCCGCCGCGCGAATTGTCGTGCCACGGCGCGCTCCGAGATCGATCCCTTCGTGGGGCCGACCTTTGCGTTGCCCAAAGCGGGAGGTCAACCGTGGAGCGCTCAACGGCCAGGCAAACCTGAGTTCACCCTCCCGGAGCGCGTCCCGCCGCGCCTTGCGCCGCGCATCGGCGAGCGCCGAGGGGCGACGGGTCTGGGCGGGTCCGCGAGTCGCTTGCGCCGATTTTGCCGGGATCCGCAACCGAGTTCCCACCGAAATTGCGGTCACATCCGAAATTCGATTGGCTCGAGCGATCTGCGCGGCGGGCACGCCGTACCGCAAACCGATTCGATAGAGGTTCTCCCCCTTGCGAACCGTATGCATCCGATCGGTCCCGGACCCCGCACACGACAGAATGCCGGCCGCGAGCAGAAGGACCGCAAGAGCCAGAGCAACCCGCATGACTCGCCCGGCCCGGCGTTCAAATCCGAAACCCAGCTTCCCGAAAAGCCGCCTCTGGGGCTGGAGCGACGATTTCACGGCAACCACCCGTTCCGCCCCACGAGATCGACGAAGTCGCAGCGACCCAAAACCTCCTGGGTATAGCTCGATGCTCCCGTGCGCCGGATCCGAAGCAACTGTTGAGCGTCCCTAGGCCCAAACGGACCCACCAGCCGGCCCCCCAAACTCAATTGCTCGAGCAGCGGGCGGGGAACTTCGGGTCCACCCGCGGTCACGACGATCCCCTCGTAGGGCGCGTCTTCGGGGCGTCCGCAGGTGCCATCGCCCAGATGGAACTCCACGTTGCGAACCTCGAGAGCGGCAAGAGCGGCCCGGGCGGAACGCGCGAGTTCGGGAATGCGTTCGATGGAAATCACCCGGGTGGCCAATCGAGAGAGAATCGCCGCCTGGTAGCCCGAACCCGTCCCAATCTCGAGCACACACTCCGGGCCCGTCAGCCCGAGGGCGGCCGACATGGTCGCCACCACACCCGGCGCGGAAATGGTCTGGCCCTCGCCGATGGGCAGCGCCGTATCCTTATAGGCCTGACCCCAGAGCACCTCGGGAACCAGATCATGGCGCGGCACAGCCTCAAACGCCGCCAAAACCCTCGCATCGCGAATCCCCTGAGCCCTCAGGCGTTCGACAAGTTTGCGCCGTACAAGCATGAATCCGGTCCGCCCCGAGGCGTGGCCCGAAAGCATTCGCTGCTCCCCCCGACTCGCAGAATAGAGCTAAAAGCCACTGTTTTTCAACACTCAATGAATTTCCCTGGCCGGGGTTCCCCGACCGCTGCCCGGACCCTCGCCAAACCAAGGGGCTGCTAGAGTCGTCCGGTGAATTGGCGCCCCCGCAGCCCCTCGATCGTTTCAGCGCCGGCTATGGGCGGAGCCCGGCACTCCCTCCCCTCTCGGGTGGTCTCAGCCTTGCTGATGGCGCTTGGGTTGGCCTTAGGGGTCGAATCGGGGGCCGGCGAGCCATCGCCTCTTTTTGCCGATCAACTGAACGCCACGAACATCGGCCGGCTCCGGCTGGGCGGACCCGATGCCATCGCGGGAATCGGCGACTGGGTGCTGGGCAACGGTGTGGTGTGCGCCGCCATCGCCGATCCGAGCCACGAATCCATGCTCTCCGACCGAGGTGGCGTCCTGGTGGACCTCGGGCACTGCGGCCGAGATGACGATCAATGGGGCGTGCTCCAGCCTATGCTCAACCTCTCGCGCGAGGAGGTCATTCCCGTCGAATCCGTTCGCGCCGAGGTCAGCGCCGAAGGCGCGCGGGTTATCACCGTGGGCCGCCTCCATGGAATCCGAGTCGACACCGCCTACGCGCTGAAACCCGCTCCTGCCTCGGCGCTCACGATTCGGACGACGCTCCAGCGCGAGGCCGAAGGCGACGCCGCATTCATCGTGGCCGATGTTGCCATCCACGGGAACGGGCAGCTCACCCCCTTCACCCTGGACACCCGAACCTGGAGCAGCCCTCTCGGATTTGAGCATCCCTCGGTGGACGTCGACAACATATTGGCGGCTACCGACGCGGTTCTCCGGGCCGACCTGCACGTGCTTCTGGGCGCCCGGGGACTGGAGCCCGAAATTGCCTACGGGTGGCGGCTGCTCGATATCCACATCGAACGGCGCGATGGCCGCGTGGAACCCCTGGCCCACGTGGCCATGAACGGCGAACATTTTTCGATCCTCGGTGGCTACACGGACACCCTACTCTGGGGCGGAGAGGGTCCGCCGAGCCTGTTTGAATTTGCCCAACTGCTGTGGATGGATCTCGACGCCGGAGATCGGGTTGTTTTCCTGCGCGAAATCAGTCTGGCCAAGCGGGCGACTGTGTCGGCGATTACCGACCTTCTTTGGGCCCAAGGTGCGCGGGTCCGCGGCCGCATGGACGCGCCCCGGGCAACCCTGCACGTCTTCGGCCCCGACGGTGATCCCATCACCCAGCTGGAAGCCTCGGACACCGGTGAATTCGGGTTTCACTTGCCCCCGGGCGCCTCGGGGCGCCATCGGATCGAAGTGCTTTCCCGGACGGGCGGGCGCCAGGAGATTTTCTTTGCCGCCTCCGGTCTCGAGATTCGACTCGATCCCATCACCACCATCCAGCCCGGCCGCCTGGGGTTGCCCCGGGGCGAAATCATGCGCCTCACAGTGGTCGGCCTGGAGGACACGCCGAACCCGCGCCTTCGCGCCGACCTGCGGCGCTTTAGGGTGGGAGGCCGTGAAATTCGCGGCCACTCCGAATCGAACCACCTGTCCTTGGCGGGCAACGCCGGAGATCCCGTCCATCTGGAACTTGCCCCGGGCCGTTACCGCGTGTTGGCGAGTCGCGGGCCTCTCTGGAGCGTCAGCGTTCGGGAATTCAGCCTGGGGCCCGGCGAACTCTTGCCCCTCGATCTCGAACCTCCGGTCCGACTCTTGGAAACCCCCGGCTGGATCTCTGCGGACTTTCACGTCCACGCCGCACCCAGCGACGATTCGGGACTTCCCCTGCGTCAGCGCATCGCCGACTTCGTCGCCATGGGAGCGGATCTGATCGTCTCCACCGAGCACGACAATGTCTTCGACTACGCGCCCGTGATCGACGAGATGGGTCTCTCGGATCGGATCCAGAGCCTCGTCGGGGTCGAGATTACGAGCACCTACAAGGGCCCCGAGACGCCGCACACCGCTGGGCATTCCAACGCCTTTCCCCTGGTTGTCCAACCCAATGCCTACCGGGGCGGCGCGCCGGACAGCCAGAACCGAAGACTGGCACGCATCGCCGAGGACATCCGCGCCCTGCCGGGGCGGCCCATCCTTCAGCTCAACCACCCCCGCGAAGGCGGCGTCGACTCGGGGCTGGGGAGCTATTTTTCCCATCTCTCGGTGGTGGGCGAGCCCCATGATCCCACCCGTTCCCTCACCACCCCGGGCAACCGAGCGCTCATCGAGCGAACGCGACCGGGTGGCTTACGGGATCTGGACTTTGACGCCGTCGAATTGCTGAACGGAGCCTCGATGGAACGCTATCGAATGACGCGTGCCGACTGGTTCGCTTTTCTCCTCCAAGGCGAGATTCGCACCGCTACCGCCAACAGCGACTCCCACAACGCAACCGAGACCATCGCTCTGCCCGTGAACTACGTCGCGTATTCACCCGGGAAGCCTTCCCCCCCCTCGAACGAGTCGCCGCTCGACACCGAGCGCTTCATGCAATCGGTGCGGCAGGGTCGTCTCTACGGAAGCACCGGGCCACTGCTCGATGTGCAGATGGGCGACCGAGGACCCGGCGACCGTTTCTCGGGGCCTCGCGGCGATCTCGAAATTCGGGTTCGCGCCGCGCCCTGGGTTCCCGTCGATGAGGTGCGGGTCTTCATCAACGGAGACCTCAAAATTCGCCGCCCGCTTCCCGAAAACCGCACCCTCCGGCTCCCCCTTCGCTTCGACGCCGACGCCTTCCTCACCGTCGAGGTCGAGGGCCACGCAGTTCCGGGCTCGCTCTATGCAGAGGTGGCCCCGGGCTATACCCCCTTCGCGTTCACGAATCCTATTTTTGTCGACGCCGATCGCGATGGCGTCTGGACCCCGCCGGGCCTGCCTTCGCCGGTCCCGATTTCCCTGAGCGACCCTCTCGCCTCGCCGCAGTGAGCGTGCGCGGGGAAGGTCTGTGGCGATGCAGACCTCCCGTCAATCTTCTAGCCTACGCACCCGCCCAAATTCCGAACAACCTGAGAGGGAGCCATGACCCGAGCCTATTCGATCGACGTGAAAGATGTCACCGCCGAGCGCGAGCGTGTCAATCAGGATCTCAGCCAGGTGGATATCTCCCGGGTGATTCGACTCGATGAACTCGATCTGGCCGAAATGGGCCCTCGGGACGTGCGGCTGCGCATTCTCGCTGTTTCCGCCGAGCACAACGTGGATCACGCCGCCCTCGCGGATACGGTGAATATTGCCGAACTCCGGGGCGGAAAAATCTATCCCGGGAATTCGGCCGTGGGCGAAGTCATGGCCGTCGGCGCCGAGGTCACCCGCTTCAAGCCGGGGGAAATCGTTGTCACCCACTGCAACGGCGCCCCCGATCGCTTCGGTTTCCCCAAGGTGATCTGGGCCTACGACACCCCCGACTCCACGGGCTGGTACGCCGAAGAGGCGGTGGTGGCCGACTGGCAGATCGTGCCGGCTCCGCTCCATTGCGGGCTCAACCTCTGGGAAATTGCCGCGCTGCCCCTTCGGGCACCGACCGCCTATCACTTGTGGCGACGGGCCGAGGGCATCTTTCGGGTCAAGGTCCCCGAGGAGCGACTCGCCACGCTCAACGTGATGGGCTTCGGCGGTGGCGTCTCCGAACTTTTTCTTATGCTGGCCCGAGCCCGGGGGCACAATGCCTATTTCTGTTCGGGGAGCCCCGAGCGAAGGGCCGCGCTCGAAGCCCACGGGATTGTGGGCATCGACCAGAAGGCATTCAATCGCTTCGCCAGCCGGGAAGACAGCAAGGGCTTCGTGAAAGAAGTCCGTGGGCTGACCGGTGGCGAGGGGATGCACGTAATTTGCGACATGCTTCGCGGTCCGCTCTTCAATGCGGGCTTCGCCGCCGCCTCGCGAGAAGGCGTCATCGTGAGCGCCGGTTGGCAGCTGAGTCGCGATGTCGGGTACAACTCGGCCGCTGCTTCCATCAAGCAGATCACCCTCGATCATACGCACTACGAGACCCTCGAGGGCATCGAAGCTGCAACAGCCCTTTACGGATCGGTCTTCAAGCCCACCATCCACTCGGAGATCTATGCCTTCGAAGACCTGCCGCGCGCCATGGCGGAAATGCATGAAAACAGCCAGATCGGCATTCCCATCATCCGCGTTGCTGGAGACATGCCCGAAGCCGTGGCCGCGTTGATCCCCTGACTCAATTTGACTCGGAAGCACGTCCGCGAGCCAACGCCCGGGGATTCGCCTCCGGAGGAAGCCCATGAGTGAGTGTGTCTTTTGTTCGATTGTGCGCGGCGACGCGCCGTCCCACCCCGTCTGCGAAGACGAGTTTACGCTCGCCTTCATGGACCGCTTTCCCTTGGCGCCAGGGCATGTCCTCGTAATTCCCAAACAACACGCCAGCAACATTTTTGAGATCGACCCCGAATCCCTGGCGGCCGTGAGCCGAATCACCCAGCAATTGGCCCACGGGATTCGCAAGGCCTTCGACCCGGATGGCGTCATGGTCATGCAGTTGAATGGCGCGGCGGCGGGCCAGACGGTTTTTCACTATCACGCCCACTTGATTCCCCGCGACCAGGGGAGCAGCCTGACGCTTCAGCCCCGAGTCGAGGCCCAGGACCACGCGCTAGCGGGTTGGGCGAGTCGGCTCCAGGCGGCCCTGGACTAATCGATCCTCGGAAGGAAATCCCGCATGGAATACACCGACATACGCTTTGAATGCGAGGCTGGCGTCGCCACCCTCACCCTGAACCGCCCGGACCAAATGAACAGCTTCAGCGGCCCAATGGGGGTCGAACTGGGTCATGCCTACCGGCGCTGCGATGAAGATGACGCCGTGCGGGTAGTGGTGCTCACCGGGGCGGGAAGCGCTTTCTGTGTCGGCGCCGACATGACGGCGGGTTCCGAGACGTTTGCGAGCCCCAATGACGATCCCCAATTCAGCGCCTCGCCCCTGGCCATGCCCGCATGGGAGGTACGCAAGCCCGTCATCGCCGCGCTCAACGGGCACGCCATCGGGATCGGACTGACCCTGGCCCTGCAATGCGATCTCCGTTTCGTGGCCCGGGAGGCAAAATACGGCGTGCTTCAGGTTCGCCGGGGAGTCCTTCCCGATTGCCAAGCCCATTGGAGCCTGCCCCGGCTTGTGGGCATGGCAAAGGCGGCCGATATTTTGCTCACCGGGCGAAAATTTGGCGGCGATGAGGCCGTGGAGTTGGGCATCGCCAGCCGCTGCCTGCCCGCAGCCGAAGTGCTCGATCACGCGCTGGCGGTAGCCCGGGAGATGGCTGTACAGACCGCCCCCCTCTCGGTGGCGGTCACCAAGAAATTGCTCTGGCAGAGTAGTTCTTTGGGGCCCGAAGAAGTCGAGCGGTACGAAACCCAGCTTCATCACCACTTGATGGGGCGTCCGGATGCCGTGGAGGGCGTGATGGCGTTTCTCGAGCGACGCACGCCCCAGTGGACTTCGAGCGTCGCGGACGACTGGCCCGAATGGCCCGATTCTGAGGCCTGAGCCCGATCCTCCCGGGTGGGCGCGCAACTGCGCCGTGGCGTAGGCTCGGCCCATGAGCGAACCGCGCATCCAGTTGCCCGAATCCGGCACCGAGTGGGAGACCCTTCGGGCGCGCATGCGGGCCCTGGGCGACGGCGACGCCGACTGGCGCAATGCGCGAACCGCGGTCTACACCTTCAACGCTGGAGAAGATGTTCTCGCCGTGGCCAAGGACGCCTACGCGATGTACCAGTCCGAGAACGGTCTCGGCCCCTTGGCCTTTCCCAGCCTCAAGCGCATGGAGAGCGAAGTCGTCGGAATCGGATTGGGCCTGTTGAACGCGCCCGAAGGGGCCTGTGGCAACCTCACTTCCGGCGGCAGCGAAAGCATCCTGATGGCGGTCAAAACCTGCCGCGACCAGGCGGCCGCAGCGGGCCAAAACGTCGTGGGCGCCCGGGTCGTCGTGCCCGTTTCGGCGCATTTGGCGTTCGACAAGGCCTGCCATTATCTAGGACTCGAGATCATCCGGGTTCCTCTGGCCCCGGACCGTCGCGCCGACCCCGGCGCCATGGCGGAGGCCATCGACGCAAACACCTTGATGCTGGTGGGCTCGGCGCCTTGCTTTCCTTTTGGACTGATCGATCCCCTCGAGGCGCTCTCGGATCTCGCCCAGGAAAGCGGCCTCTGGCTCCACGTGGATGCGTGTGTCGGCGGCTATTTTGCGCCTTTCGCACGGATGAATGGTGTCGAGGTCCCGGCCTTCGATTTCGAGTTGCCCGGCGTCGCGTCGATTTCCGCTGACCTTCATAAATACGGGTACGCGGCGAAGGGGGCGTCCACCATTTTTCATCGCAGCGAGGCCCAGCGCGAATTTCAAGTCTTCGATTGCGGAGACTGGCCCGGCGGGCACATGAAGACCCCCACTGCGGCGGGCACCCGGCCGGGCGGCGCCATTGCGAGCGCTTGGGCGGTTCTCCACTACTTGGGCGTGGAGGGGTATCGCGAAAAGGCTCGGATCGTTTGCCAGACCCGGGCGCGCATGATGAACGCCATCAATGCGCTGCCCGACCTGCAAACCTACGGCGAGCCGAACCTCGGACTCTTTATTTTCGGTTCCGAAACCCTGGACATCTTCCAGATCTACGGCCGCATGCTCGCCCGAGGATGGTTCAGCGGCGTGGTCACCGATCCCCGCGCGATTCACCAGATGCTTTCCCCCGCTCACGCGGACGTGGTCGACGCGTACATCGAAGACCTTGAGGCCGCCGTCGCCGAGGTCCGCCACGGCGATCTTGACATCGCCCCCGCACCCGCCCGCTATTCCTAGACCCCTGAACCCGAGTTCATGGGCGCCCGGGAACCCCCGTCGCCCCCGGCAAGGACCCCCGCCCATCATGCCCGCGCGCCATTTTCCCCGACTGAACTTCTTCGTGCCGAGCCTGGGCGACGGGGGTCGGGGAGGTTTCCGTTTCGATTTCTTCGCGGGTCTCACCGTGGCTGCTGTCGCGATCCCCCAGGCACTCGCCTATGCGTGGGTGGCCGGGCTGCCCGCCGAAATGGGCCTGATGGCCGCCGCGCTTCCTTGCGCTGCGGCGGCGCTCTTCGGCTCCAACCCCTATCTCGTCACCGGCCCCACGAATCCCACCGCCCTGCTTCTGGGCACCTCAATCGTGATGCCCGCGGTCGCCGCCACGGGGCATGTGCCCGTGGCCCAGGTGCTCTCGGTGGGCTTGCTCGTGGGGTTGATGCTGCTGGCGTTCGCTCTGCTGGGCATCGGGCGGACCAGCCGATTCCTTTCGGACAGCGTCATCGTGGGCTTCGCCACCGGGACCGGACTCCTCATCGCGCTTCGACTCCTACCCGAACTGACGCCGAAACTCCTCCGCAGCGCCCACGGCGGCGGATTCATCCCCCAGAGTTGGCCGGCCCTTCAAGACGCCGCCCGCTCGCTGGCCTCGGCGGACCCCCGCGCCCTGCTTGTTGCTGCGGTCACTGCGGGGTTGATCGTGGGTCTACGTCGAATCGACCCCCGCTTCCCCGCCGCCCTAGTGGCCTTGGCGGCCGCGAGCGCGGGCAGTCATCTCCTGGGCTGGGGCGCGGGTCCCGAGGCGCTGCCGGGCATCGACGATTTCGCCAGCGCGTGGCCGCACCTGGGGGCAATGGACGTGCCCGATCTCGGCCTGCTCTCGCGACCCGCCTTCGCGATTGCAATCCTCGTGACCCTGCAGTCGGTGGCCGCCGCGCGCAGCGTCCGCCCTCCGCCGGGCACGCGCCTGGACCCCGATCGCGAGCTCTTCGGCCAAGGCGCCGGAAACCTCGTCTCCGCCGCAGTGGGCGGCATGGTGACCTGCGGCTCGCTCACGCGTACCGCCATTGCGCGCAGCGCCGGAGGGCGCTCACGGCTCACCGCCGTGGTGGCGGGCGGCGTCATCTTGCTGGGCTTGCCGGGATTCGGTCCGATTCTGGCGACAATCCCCATGCCCGCCCTGGTGGGCCTGGTCGTGCTCTCGGGTTTCGAACTCATCGACCCGCGCGCGCTTCGCCGCGCCGCCACCACCCGGGGCGACGCCGCCGTGCTCTTGGCCACTCTGGGGTCCACGCTCTGGATCGATCTCGTGCAGGCGCTCTATGTCGGACTATTTCTGTCCCTCGCGCTTCTGGTCCGACGCTCGGGTGATCTCCAGATCGTCGAACTGGTCCGCTCCCCAGGCGGCCGCTTCAGGGAAATCGAGATCGACCCGGAAACCGGCGCAACCCCGGCCGTTCTCCTCCACCTCGAGGGGGATCTCAACTTTGCCATCGCGGGGGATCTCTCGGACCGTCTCGCCGAGATCGGGCGCCACGCGCCCGGGATCATTTTTCTGCGACTCAAACGGGCGCGTCACTTGGACGCCACCGTTCTGGAGACCTTGCGCGAGGCGGT
>LWDU01033729.1_pt1 | contig 10052 bp, 14 predicted proteins | sample 727161 | NCBI WGS metagenome assembly LWDU01 (sample SAMN04566230, study PRJNA314399) | hydrothermal vent metagenome | isolation source: deep sea hydrothermal plume seawater | place: Mexico: Gulf of California, Guaymas Basin | collected 2004-07-11 | reverse complement strand
CAAAAAAATTAATTAAAAAAATTATAGATAGACATGATAAAAGAAAAAATTATCAAACAGATTTTTTTAGAACGACCTAACTGATGAATAGTATATCTTTTCATAAAAGTAATTTAAGCATTAAAGATAAAATTTTATCTATAGATCTTGTATTATTTTTTCTTATTCTATTATTAGGTATCATTAGTTTTTTTGCTATGTATTCTACTGAAAGAGGAAATATTGATTATTATACCAAAAACCATATTTATAGGTTTGTAATTTTTTTTTCAGCTTTTATTTTAATTTCATTTATTAATATTAAGTTCTGGTACAAATCTTCTTACATTTTTTATATGATCATTCTCTTGCTTTTAATTGGAGTAAATTTTTTTGGAATTACTGCTTCGGGCTCAACACGCTGGATAAATTTATTTATTATTAATTTACAACCTTCTGAATTAATGAAGATTGCTTTAATTATGTTTTTAGCAAGATATTATAATAGAATTCCCTCACGCGACATAAATAGTATAAAATTTTTGTTTCAACCGCTTTTAGCTATATTTGTTCCTGTCTTTTTAGTTCTTTTTCAGCCAGATTTAGGCACATCTATACTTATCGCAAGTGGAGGTTTTATTTTAATTTGGTTGTCTGGTGTTAAATTGAAGTATTTTATGTATACGTTTTTTGCGCTCATTTGTTCTGCACCATTCGTTGTGGCTTATTTAAAGCCTTATCAAAAATTAAGAATTTTATCTTTTTTTAACCCTGAGCGTGATCCTCTTGGTGCTGGATATCAACTTGTACAATCTAAAATTGCAATAGGTTCTGGAGGTTTTTTTGGTAAAGGTTTTTTAAAAGGAAGTCAAAGTTACCTAGACTACTTACCAGAAAAGCATACTGATTTTATATTTACTTTATTCTCTGAAGAATTTGGTTTTTTTGGCTCTTTATTTCTACTATCAGTTTATTTTCTTATCATACAAAGAGTTATTTCAATTGGAAACAAGGCAAAAGACAGTTTTTCAAAACTCTATTGTTATGGTTTTGGAGCAGCTTTTTTTGTATATGTTGTGGTGAATATGTCGATGGTTCTAGGATTACTACCAATTGTAGGGGCCCCTTTGCCTATAATGTCTTACGGAGGTTCAGCTATGCTTTCTATTATGATGGGACTTGGAATAGTAATGAGTTGCAAAATCTATCAACACGAAACAATGTAAAAAAAAAGAAATTATTTTAAAACAACCTGAGATTGTTTTTTCAAAACAATAAAAAAAATTTTTCCTTGTTATGTATTGTAAATTTATGGTTTAATAAATTAATGTTTAAAACACTTAGAGCAGTTGAATCAAAAACTCTTAACCATAGCGGAAGATCGTATGTTGGTGAAACATTACAAATCGAAGGAGATTTAAAATCTTCTGGAAGCGTAGACATAGCAGGTCTTATTAACGGTAATGTTTTTGTTACAGACATGACAATAAAAGAAACAGGATCTGTTCGAGGCACTCTTGAAGCTGCTACAATAGAAATCAACGGCCATGTTGAAGGAAAGATTACTGCTGAAATAGTTGTAATTGGAAAAAACGCAGTAATTAAAGGCGATGTTTTTTTTAAAAATACTCTTAAAACAGAAGAGGGTGCTGATATTGATGGTTATATTAAAAGAATCAATAAAGGTAAACTAAATACCGAAGAAGATATTGCGATTGAAGAGATTATTGAAAGATCAGAATCTAAAAAACCAGAAATTATTCATGTGCAGCATAAAGAGGCTGTATAATCTGTCACCTAATAATTAAACACACAACAATATATAATCAAAAATATTATGATCGAAGACGATAGGTCAAAACCTTCAGTTGGGATAATTGGAGCCGGCATACAGGGCATATGTATTTCGCTTTTCCTTATTAAAAAAGGTTTTAAAGTGATTCTTATAGATAAAGACGATCCGGGAAACCATTCTGCTTCTTATGGAAACGCTGGTCACTTTTCTCCATATGCATCAGTGCCAATGAATAGACCAGATATACTAGCAGATGTACCATCAATGTTATTAAATTCAACAGGACCTTTGGCTTTAAAGTGGAATTATGTACACAAGATGATTCCTTGGTTTTTAAAATTTATAAAAAATTGTAGTAAAAAAAACATGATGCACACCGCAAAGTATATGCACCAGATTTTAAATTTGGCTTTGCCGGCTTATGATGAACTTTTTCAAGAAATAGATGTTTCGGAGACAGTTGAAAACAAAGGTATAATGTATTTTTGGACTGATAAAGATTTAAAGAGTAGAGAATTAGAAATCAAAATTAGAAATGAACTAGGAGTAAAACAGCAAATACTCACGCCACATGAAATTCACGATCTTGAGCCACACATAAATAAAATTTATCATGGTGGGATTCTATACTCGAATGCAAGGCATGCTCGAAACCCAAAAAAAATTTTATTAAAATTATTTGAATTATTTATAAGTAAAGGTGGAAAGTTTGAAAAACAAAACGTTCAATCAATTCATTTTACATCTGATAATAAACCAATAATAAAAACAAATTTAAATTCTTATAACTTCGACAAAGCTGTTATCGCTTGTGGAGCTTTTTCAAAAAAACTAACTGATCAAGTAGATGAAAAAATTCCTCTAGATACTGAAAGAGGCTATCATGTTCATTTTAAAGGTTATGACCATTTATTATCTCGACCTGTTATATTTTTAAATAGAGGTTTTGGTATAACTCCAATGGAGCAAGGATTAAGAGTAGTAGGAACCGTAGAATTTGGTGGTTTAGATAATCCTGCTAGTAAAAAAAGAATTTTGAATCTTGTAAATAATGCTAAATATCTTTTTCCAGATCTAAAGGAACATGAAGATGAGTGGTTAGGTTTTAGACCTACTTTACCAGATTATTTACCTGTTTTAGGACCATCAAAAAATCATAAAAATTTGTTTTATTCTTTTGGTCACCATCATTTAGGGTGGACCTTAGGAGCCATTTCAGGGAAAATAATTTCTGGGATGATAGCTGGAGAAAATACTAATTTAGATTTATCCGCTTATGATTCAAAAAGATTTAGTTAGGAGAGTCCTTGTTTACAAAAAATAATAGTGCTTATATTTTTTTAATATTAGCGACTCTATTTTGGTCTGGCAATTTTATTGTAGGGAAAGCAGCAAGTCTTTTTGAAATTCCACCTTTTTCTTTAAATTTTTATAGATGGACTTTTGCATGGTTAATATTAGCTCCATTTACTCTTAAAGAAATCATCCAAAAAAAGGATCATATATTACAAAATATAAAACTTATTTTAGTATTAGGAATTACCAGTATTACTATATTTAATTCGATTGTTTATTATTCGCTAAATTTTACACAAGTTATTAGTGGAGTGTTAATGATTTCTACTATTCCAGTTATGATAATTTTTTTTAGCTGGATATTTAAAATTGAAAAAACAAATGTATATCAAATTTTGGGTGTAATTTTTTCGTTACTGGGTGTTGCAATAATAGTAACAAAGGCAGACTTGGATATATTGATTAACTTAAATTTTAATAAAGGTGATCTATGGATGGTTGTTGCAATGTTTTCTTGGGCTATATACTCAGCCTTATTAAGAAAAAAAAAATTTGATTTATCACAAGCTTCACTTTTAGAAGTAATTATATCAGGTGGACTGATTTTATTATTGCCTGCTTACCTAATTGAAAAAGCATTAGGGTTTGAATTAAATGTAAACCTACCTTTTATTTTAACTTTAAGTTATGTTGTCTTATTGCCAGGACTTGCTTCATTTATTTGCTGGATTAAAGGAATAGCAATCATTGGTCCAAATAGGGCAGGAATATTTTTACATTTAATGCCCATCTTTAGCACGGTATTAGCTATATTAATATTTGAAGAACAATTTATGAATTATCATTTATTTGGAACAATTTTTATAATTGGTGGAATCTTTTTATCATCTAGGAAATTAAAAAATGATTAAAAAATTAACCCAAGAGCAAAAAGATATTTTGTTAAAGGAAGGCACCGAGTCGCCAGGATCAAGTCCTTTAAACAATGAAAAACGGGAAGGTGATTACTTTTGTGCAGCTTGTGGAACAAAATTATTTGAATCAAAAAGTAAATATGAAAGTGGATCTGGTTGGCCATCCTTTTTCGAATCACTACCAAAGATATTTGAAACAAAGACAGATCATTTATTAGGCTACGCTAGAACAGAATATCATTGTAAAGAATGTGGTGGGCACCACGGTCATATTTTTGATGATGGACCAAAACCTACAGGGAAAAGATATTGCAATAATGGTTTATGCCTAACTTTTGTTCCCAAAGTAGATAAGTAGTTTATTTTTTCTTCAGAATCACTCTAAATAGTTTTCTTGGGAAAGTTCCTTCTTCAAAACTTTCTATATTTATAACATTAAATTCATTAGCAAGCTGTCTTACTTTTTTTTCTGAAAAAAAATGTACAATGAATCCATCATTTTCATAAAGATCTTCCCCTATGTGAATGCCATTCTTATAATCACCATCACCAGTGTGTCGAACTGTATAAATGTTAATTCCTCCGGGTTTTAAAATACGACATATTTCACTATTTAAATATTTCAGTTCTGATGTTGATAAAGCCATACAATAGAGCATATGGGAAAAACATGCATCAACAGAACTATCTTCAAATGGAAGTTGTTTACGTACATCAAAAATTTTAGTGGAAATGAAGTTTGATAATTTATGTTCTAGTGATTTTTTATTGATAATTTTAATTGCAGCAGGACTATAATCCAAAGCTTCAACATTGATTGAGTTTTTTGCAAAAAAAATTGTATCGCGACCTAATCCTGCACCAAGATCAACAATTTTTTTAATTTTTTTCTCTTTAAAGGTTTTAAGTGTATTTATGGCAGCTTTACTAGGTTCCAGACCAAACATTTCAGGTTTACTTAGGAAATTCTTTTCCCAATACTGAGATTGTTGGTCTAATATTTTTTTATCCAAACTACTTCGACGGATCTGGAACTTTTCTTAAATATGGTTTTAAAGTTTCCCAACCATCTGGATATAATTTTTTTGCTTCCTCATCTTTTACTGCAGGAACAATAATTACATCCTCACCTTTTTTCCAGTCAGCTGGAGTAGCAACTTTATGTTTTGCTGTTAGTTGCATTGAGTCTATCACTCTTAATAACTCATGAAAATTACGACCAGTTGTCATAGGATAAGTAAGAAAAAGCTTAATCCTTTTATCTGGACCTACAATAAATACTGTACGAACAGTTTTATTATCCATTGCAGTTCTGCCTTTAGAAGAGCCTTCGATATCAACTTGTAACATATTATACAGTTTAGCTATTTTTAGGTCTTCATCTGCAATAATAGGATAATTTGGTTTTAATCCACAAACGTCTTTAATATCATCTAGCCATTTAATATGGTCTGCAACAGGATCAACACTTAACCCCATAACTTTAACATTTCGCTTGTCAAACTCTGGTCTTAACTTTGCTAGTGAACCTAACTCAGTCGTACAAACTGGTGTAAAATCTTTTGGATGCGAAAAAAGTACACCCCATCCAGCACCAATCCAGTCATGAAAAGATATATCACCTTCAGAAGTCTTTGCTTTAAAATCAGGTGCTATATCGTTAATTCTTAATGACATATTTTTCCCCTTGTTATAATTAATTAAAAAATTATATAGTTAGATCATTAAAATTTCAATAAATTTTGAACTATGATATTTAACCAGTTTTTTTGATGAAGTTTCTTGCACTTATACCTACTTACTTTCTAGCGGAAGGGGAAGAGAGGCTTTGATAATAGACCCGGTTCTAGAAAAAACGGATGAATATATTTCATGTTTAAAAAAATTAGATCTTAAATTAGTTAAAGTTATAGATACCCATATTCATGCTGATCATATTTCGGGAATGAAAGAACTTCATAAGCAAACTGACTGCGCAAATATAATGGGAGAAAAATCTCCATCAGAAGTAGTTAATGTAAAAGTAAAAGATAATGAAAAAATTAAAATAGAAAATATAGAGTTAACTTCAATGTATACGCCGGGGCATACAGACTGTTCTTATAGCTTTTTAATGAAAGATAGAATATTTACTGGAGATACTTTATTGATTAATGGAACGGGAAGAACAGATTTCCAAAATGGAAATCCTATTGACCAATATCATTCATTATTTGATCGTATTCTTAAATTACCGGAAAAAACATTTGTTTATCCAGCTCATGATTATAAAGGAAACAAAGTAAGTACTATTGGTCAGCAAAAACATACCAACCCAAGACTGCAAGTACAGTCATCCAATCAATATGCTGAACTTATGAATAGCTTAAATTTATCTAATCCTCAAATGATGGATGTTGCTGTGTCTGCAAATATAAAAGGCAAAACATTAGGCCATAAAAATTAAGAACGATAATTATTATCAAATTAAATAACTTACAATTTTTAAATTAGTACCTATATAATAAGATATGTACAAATATCTTGAGTCAATAATTGATAGAGATCCTGCCGCTAAATCAAAGTTAAGTATAATTTTAACTTATCCTGGAGTAAAAGCAGTTTTTTTTCATCGAATAGCAAGTTTTTTTTGTTTTGCAAAATTTGATTTAATTGCAAGAATTATTTCTCAGTTTTCAAGATTTTTGACAGGTATTGAAATTCATCCGAAAGCAAAAATAGGAAAAAATTTATTTATTGACCATGGTATGGGAGTAGTAATTGGAGAAACTTCTGAAATTAAAGATAATGTAACTATTTATCACATGGTAACTCTAGGAGGAATAGCTCCAAGTATAAATTCTAACGATCAACGACATGTAAAAAGACACCCAACTTTAGAAGATAATGTTGTTGTAGGTTCAGGCGCGCAGGTGCTTGGCCCAATAGTAGTAGGAGAAAATGCAAAAATTGGAGCAAATGCTGTTGTGACTAAAGATGTACCAAAAAATGCTGTAATGATTGGAGTACCAGCAAAAAATGTTAACACTAAATTAGAAACAGATAGTTCTTTTAAACCGTACGGTATAGATCACGAAAAAATTAAAGAATAAAAATGAAAAATACACAAAACAACTTTATAGATGGAATTGGAAATACTCCTTTAATAAAATTGCGTGGCCCTTCAGAATTAACTGGATGTAATATTTATGGAAAGGCAGAATACTTAAATCCAGGAGGATCTATTAAGGATAGAGCAGCCTGGTATTTGGTTAAAGACGCGGAAGAAAAAAAATTAATTTCAAAAGGTGGAACGATTGTTGAAGGAACAGCTGGAAACACTGGAATCGGTTTGTGTTTAGTGGGTAACGCAAAAGGATATAAGACTGTTATTGTTATGCCAGAAACTCAATCGCAAGAAAAAAAAGATACCTTAAGGAATATTGGTGCCGACTTACGTTTAGTTCCAGCAAAACCATACAAAGATCCAGATAACTATGTAAAATATTCAGGGAAGCTTGCTGAGGAATTAAAAAGTTCTAATAATAAAGGTGTTATTTGGACCAATCAGTTTGATAATACTGCAAATTGTAAAGGTCATTACGAAACAACAGGAAAAGAAATTTGGGAACAAACCGAGGGCAAAATTGATGGATTTATTTGTGCTTCTGGAACAGGGGGGACTATTGCAGGTGTTAGTAACGCACTCAAAGAAAAAAATAAAAATATAAAAGTTTATTTATCAGATCCCAAAGGTTCTTGTTTATATAATTATATTAAGACAAAAGAATTTAAGAGTGAAGGCAATTCGATTACAGAAGGAATAGGCTCAAGCAGAGCAACAAAAAATTTTGAAAAAGCTTTAATAGATGATGCGTATTCAATAGATGACACAACGGCACTTACAGTATTATTTGATCTTATTGAAAAAGAAGGTCTTAGTCTTGGAACAAGTTCTGGAATAAATGTAGCTGGGGCGATTCAACTTGCAAAGGAGTTGGGACCAAATAAAACTATTGTAACTATTCTTTGTGATAAATCAGACAGATACCAGGGTAAGTTATTTAATAAAAAATTTTTAATGGAGAAAAATTTACCTTATCCAAGATGGCTTTAGAATTATATTTCTAAGAGTGAGTTAAGTTTACCAGCAATTTCTAAAGCTTTTAATTCGTTGTATCCACCTACATAAGTTTCGCCGATAAAGATTTGAGGAATAGTTCTTGCACCTTTAGTTCTTTCTTGCATTTCTTGCATTTTTGATGGATCAGTCGCAATATTAAATTCTGTATAATCAACTTTTTTTTTAGACAACAAGTGCTTAGCTGCTGAACAATAGTTGCACATAGGTCCTGTATAAATTTCTACTTTTTGCATTAAGCTTATTATATAGTAATTAAAATAAATGTTTCCAAATAATTATATATTATTTCTTCAAATTATTCTTTTCTTATTTATAACACCAGGCACTCCAAGAATTGTAATTGTGTCTCAAGCAATAAATTATGGAGTAAAAAAATGCATATGGATAGCATTAGGAGATATAAGTGCAAATACTTTACAAATGATTTTAGTGGTATTCGTTATTGGTGAATTTTTTTCAACGACCCCACAAATTTTAAATATTTTAAAATGGTTTAGTGTAATTTATTTATTTTACTTAGCCTATGATATTTATAGTTCTAAAATTTCAAACATAAGTAAAGAAAAAAGTTATTCAAAAAGTATCTTTTCTTTTTATAAGGATGGTTTTTTAGTTGCAGGAACAAGTCCCAAGGCATGGATATTTTTCCCTTTAATATTTCCACAATTTTTAGATTTTAATTCTAATTACTATGTGCAGTTTTTAATTTTAATGTTTACTTATATCAGTTTAGATTTTTTATCTTTGATGGCTTATGCTGTAGCTGCAGATAAAATGGTTAAATGGTTAAAGACCAATCCAAGAACTATTAATACAATTTCAGCGTGTTCTCTTATTATTATTGCATTGATAATTACGGTTACTCAAAATTATTAAATTCTACTTATTGTTATTAATTTAATAGTAATTTTTACTCTTTTCTTTTTTTTTAAAAGAGAGTTAAATCATATTATAAATAGTTATATATGAACAATTTAGAAAAACATTCTGGCGGTTGTGCTTGCGGTAAAGTTAGATACTATAGCATTGGAAAACCAGCAAGAACAGGACTTTGCCACTGCAGATATTGTCAATTAAGAACAGGAACAGCTTTTGGAATTTCTGTTTACTTTAAAAAGGAAAATTTAATAATAGAGTCCGGTAATCTAAAAAAATATTCATTTACTACAGAAAGTGGAAATAAATTTGAAACTAATTTTTGTACTAATTGTGGAACAAGCATGTTTTGGACACTCTCTCATATGAAAGACTTAATGGGTGCTGCTGGTGGCACTTATGATCCTCCTACATTCTGGTTTGATATACATAGAGAATTATTTAAAAGAACTAAGCCGGAGTATGTAAGTATTAATTGTCCAGAAAATCATAAAACTTCACCTCTTTATAAACCAATAACTAAAGATCCATCCAGGTTAGATGGGAAATAATTTAATTAATGAATATTAGTAATCCTTACATATTTTTATTTTTAGCAATTATTTTTGGAACGGCTTCAAACAGTTTTGCAAAAAGTGCGGAAGGATTTACGCAATGGATTCCTAGTATAGCTAGCGCAATAACAATTATTCTATGCATGTATGCCTTATCCAACGTAATGAAAGTAATACCTATTGGAGTTACATATGCTTCTTTTGCAGGATTATGTATTGTTGCAACAGCTGTAGTTGGTATAATTAAATTCAATCAATCTCCCAATTTTTACACAACAGTTGGTTTAATATTAATTATTGTTGGAGTGGCAATGGTTAACTTATTGGGGAAAACTGGTTCTTAAATATTAATTCCATATCTTTTTCCTTTATTTTTATTCTTAAACTTTATTTAGTTCAAAAATTTCGTAACTATCCCTAACTTCATCCCAGATAGGTTTTGATACAGGATTTGAGCCATCTAAAAATGCATGCATAGCATCTATGTTATGAACTACAAGTTTAGCCAAAAAAGT
>LWDU01000452.1_pt1 | contig 10053 bp, 4 predicted proteins | sample 727161 | NCBI WGS metagenome assembly LWDU01 (sample SAMN04566230, study PRJNA314399) | hydrothermal vent metagenome | isolation source: deep sea hydrothermal plume seawater | place: Mexico: Gulf of California, Guaymas Basin | collected 2004-07-11 | reverse complement strand
CCCAAAGCTCAAGCGCCCGTGGCCAAGGTAATCCATATTACCAAAGCCACGACTTAGTTGCGATTAGCATGGGTCCGGGTGGGTGGGTTTTAAAAATGCTAGTGCTCAAGCAAACTCACCAGTTGCTTGAGCCAAAATGTCATTTATGCGTGCATGCATGAACATAGACCTCTCCTAGTTAAATGATATGTTTACACCCAAGCCTGCCAAACTCGATAAACATAGACATTGACCCTTAGGAGGAAGACTGTTCATGAGCACTGTTTTCCTTTTTCTTCCTCTACCGCCTGCATACAAGTTCAGTCTGATATCGATCACATACTTCGATTTACATTGGGTGTGTCACGGGAATTTACTATCAATTAGGGTTAGTGCAAGACTACCTTTGCACACACTCCCCAATGCACTCAAGACATAGATAGCGCTAACCCCGTATATAGCCAACTCCCAATGCACTCAGACTATAACTACAAGGCTTGACAAAACGAGGAAAAAGAGGGTTAACCCTGCAGGTAAGCGGGCCGGTTACCTCGGCTAATCGCTTCAACTCCTACAGATACTCAAAAATCCTGATTACAGCTAGGCTCGGAAGTGTGAGTAGCTCAACTGCCACTACACATTCACCTACTGAGAAAGCATTGTGTGGCGCCCAGTTGCCTTGGGCACCCTCCCTGCTTATCTCGTCCGCCCAGTTAGCTTCAGACTGGATATATTCGAAGTAAGGCACCGAACGAAGAGCAAAGCACGCTAGGTGTATGATCTTGGCCATCTGGTCCAGCGAGTGGGAACCACTTGAACCTTTCACTAACGCCATCAGGGCTGCGACATTGTCGATGAACCAAACTGAGTTCTTCCCACGAATCATTCCAGCCATCTCGGTGATGGCCACCAACACTGCCAATAGCTCTAACTGGGCTATATATGTGACTCTGTCTCCCCATATGCTGTACAGACATTCAGGTAGTGCGATGACCCTGCCCAGCCTGGTTTCCTCAGGCTTTCCAGGGTCAATCACAGTCAGGAAACCTGCACTGCCCTTGCCACTCTCATAAGCTGCGTCCGATGCTGTGATAGCTCTCCGAAGCATTCCACTCCATAGTAGATATTCACGTCGGGGCATGAGCTTGAACAAGTCAGAAAGCAACTCGAATGACATGCTGATTGGCGGTGTGATGTCAAGTACCGTCTCCTTCTGCCTGTCCTTGATGGCCCATAATCCTGCTCGCCCTACTCTTGCATACATGCCTGTCTCGATGAAGTTCGCGACACCATATAATTTGGAGGCTACTCCTGCAGGCAGTCCGACTTCTCTGGCTATGCCAATGATGCTGAGAACCTTGGCTACTAATGATTCCCTGGGCCAAAAGCGGATGATTCCCTCTTCTGCCCGTGACACATCGTGCCTCAGCCCCAAGAAGTCTCCTACTGCACTACAAGCCTGAGACTTCGCAGGAGCCCATGGGGATCCCAGCACCTGCATAAGATCGGCTACACATGCCTGAGAGTGGAATGCTTCACTCTCCCAGTCCTGCATGGTGGCGTCGTCAAAGTACATGGAGAACAGTAGCATAAGGAGTCTCCTCACTAAAGCTTGTGCGAGTTTGGACCATCTATTGAAAGACGTGACTGCATTAGGCAACCCAAAGAGAAGTCCATGATATCTCTGAAATACCGGCTTGCCTTTCTTCGGGTGCCACCACACAACCACACACGCCCTGGATTCCTCAGGGCGCATAGGCGTGTACCTGTAAGCATCAGGCCAGTCCTCACCTCCTGAGCGCACCCCTTCGTCCTTTGGCCATGGCATGTCTCTTTCTGCCAACTCAGCTGCCAGAGCCACCAAGTGGTGAGCCGGCTGCAGAGCGTTGCAAAAACCTAGTATGTTTTCGTCCGTGCTGACCTCTGATTGACCTCCTGCAGCTGCATCGTCAATGATCCTCTGCTTGCCCGTCGCCTGGGTTATGACAAACCTTCTGATAAGGCGGAATTCCTCGCCCTTCAGATGCTTGACCAGCTCCTCATAAGACATTGGCTCGGTCGCAAAGCCTTTCTCGACATCCACCATACTCTTTTCCAAGATAACATCGTCATCCTTGCCAGGGTGCATGGATATCAAGAGGTCCTTGTTGTGCTCGGCTGCTCCTTTGAACGGGTCAGCTTTCTCCGAAGGGGTTACCTCCCTTCTCGGAAATATGCCCGACCATTCGCAATGGCCTACCCCTGGAAAACCATAGACCAGGTGCTCCCCGAAGGTGTAATCTGGCCAAAGCATGACTATGGACAAAAGTGTGAGTAGCCCAATGTCCCGTGCCATAGTTACCTGCCTGATGCCTTCTTGCTGAACCTTCCTCAATCTTGCTGTAACTGATCTCCATCTTTGCTTAAGCAACTTGACAGCTTTGATGACGTCCTCTCTGATTCGTCCCAGCTCGCCTTTGCTATCCACCATCATTGCAGCTGCAAACTTCAAGTCTTCGTCCACCATGATTGATCTTTCAGCCGGAAGAATACCTTCTGCAAGCTTCAGCGATTTCGCAAAGTGCTGGTCAGGCGATAGACCGAAGCTGATTAGAGGGGGCAGTGCAGCCTTATGGGAGAAAGCTCTTAGCTGCACCCCTTCTGCCCCTCGAGCTGCTCTCGCTGCAATCTTCTCCACCTGAGAAGGCGGTCTCGGACATCCAGGAGGTATACCTCTCCTTTCTGTCCATTCTGCGTACCTGTTGAATGCTGGCAAATTGACCACGTCCTCGATGTACGGGAAACTGAATCCCTCGAATACATCCTTTGGAAAGTAGCTAATGAAGGTTTCCGTGAGCACCTGCTGCTGCCACCTGTGAGTTTGTTCAAGGGATAACAGCGGTTGCCTCGCCATGCTCCCTTTCTCGCTGCAGATAGCCCTCCAAGCATCGCCTGTCGTCGCAGCCATAAAGCCGAGCGCTCTCCTTGACCACTTGTTCGGGACTAGCTGAGCCTTCCTTTTGGACTTCGCATGCTCCTGCGGCATCTTGAGTGAACCTTCCATCCATGCATAGTATACCATTGCTATGAGCACGTCGGCAGTGCATGGCATCTCATCCGGTGTATCGCTGAGAAGTCGCTTACTTGCCAGCTCACCTACTTCATCAACAAGTCGGGATGAGCCAATGTAGTCTGTGTACATAATCAAACACTCCTCCACTGTGCCATGCTGGCCCACTGTGAAGGGAGAAGCCCACTTAGACGCACGTTGCCTGTGTGAGTGGTGCCCGTGCCCTATGTACACTTCATTGGCTGCCAATTGCTGCTCCTTTCCCTTCCGGATCTGATGTCTACTTGGGATGACACCCAGTGACTCCTCCTTCATGAACTCGCCGATGTTTAATCCCACTGCCAGGGCCATAGGGATCATTGCCCAACCCCTAAGGGCCCTAGCATCGATTGCAAGCCACTCTCGTCTGTCTCCCGTGCATTCCACCGGTGGTTGCCTAGGGATGGCTAACTTTGCTCTTCCTACCCTGCATGCCCAGGCTGATACCGAGTAGACTATGTGGAACACCAGGCATGCAGTATACTCTGCCTCCTCTTTGCTTGGATACCAGGTTTTGCCGTCTTCACTCACTTGTGGCGTCCACTCTTGCGGGTGATGCCCATGTCTACAGCGCATGTCTGGCCAGATTCGGATTTCCTCAACGTCATGGCGAATACACTGCTTCTTTCTCCTTGCTCCTTGAAGTGTGCAGGCATCATAGTGCTTGTCCCACCATGTGCCCTGCTTGAACATGCCCACTTCCGTAGGTGTATGCCAGTGTAGACTGTTTGCCGGGTTCTCTCTTCCAGAAGCTCCCCCTCTAGATTGGTGCAGCCTTAGTTCACCGAGGATGAACTCTGCAGCTGCGTTGCTTGCAGCCACTCTCTCCTTGTCGTGGCCCTGGAGCCCCGGCAATCCCATAGGGAACTCTTCACTTCGCAAGGGGCCTGGCATGGCTTTACCATTTGCGTGCTTACGTGGTATTTCCCTGATTCGTGACTTGTCCGAACAGTCCAATGCTGCCCAAATGAAATCTGCATGCTTGAGCTGCTTTCTAATTGTCTCCTGATTTTCAGGCTTGGAAAGATCATGTTCCTTTCCAAACAAGTAGTCAACTGCCAGGATGCGCCACCCCGCCATCTCAAAACCCTTTGCCAGGGGGTAGTTTGGTCCACTCATGATATCCACCATGAAGGGTTCACTTTCCTGATCGCTCCCAGTGGTTACCTCACTGGGAACTGACAGCTCAGCTTGGGTTGCCTCCAAGCTTTCGCCATCGGAGTGGTGCCACATGCGGTTACTGCCTTCTCCAGATGATGCCACCGCTTCACCATCGGAGCCCCATCAAGGGTTCCAACAGTTGTGTGCCCCATGGTGAGACATCCCACAAGGCCTACCACCTTTTAGGACTTTGGCACACTTGTGCGCACCTTGGCCGCATGAAGGACCCTTGGTACTGCACTTACCTTTGTTGAAGTCTTGGCAAAGACCTGTCCCATCTCTCAGCGCGTTCGAAACTGTGCCTGGTGTCATCTTTTTCGGAGTGTTAGATGGGGGAAGCGGTGGAAAGGGAAACCTGCCAGGGCCATAGTGCTCCTTCTGGAATGTCTGCTTGCCTTGACCTTTCTGCTGACCACGCTTCTGCTTCATAGGAGATTGAACTGCCCCAAACTGCTGCGGTTGTAAAGCTCTTTCTGGGCGCGCCGCCATGCTCTGAATAGGTGTGTCCCAGTGAGCTCCCCTCTTTTCCATGACCGAATGCACAACTTGCCCTAGCGGTTCATCTCCTTCTCGAAATTGGGATACCCATGCTGAACGGTCTGCGATGTCCCTTTCTTCCAACCACGCCAACTGGGATGCCTCCGGCATAGACATGACTGTTCGGGATGCCCTAAAGTAGTAGGCCTGCATCACGTCCCATGGGACCTTCACAAACTTGGTAGAGTCGCATCCAAATGCTTCTTCCACTGGGGCTCCTTGCACCTTGTTTGAACCAGCAATCGACAATGCCAAAAGGTATGTATGGAGCATCGCCAAATACTTTTCGACCCCCTGATTAACTGGCTGCACTTCTGCCTCGTCCTCGAACGTGTAGAGATCGGTGCCGACCTGCTTCCTTTTCTTGGTGGTCATAACTTGATGGCGCAGAGTCTTGACCTTCCATATGTCGTAGACAGTGAGGAGGCGCTTTTCCATCTCCCTGTAGCATCGGGACAGAAGCTGATCCGATGGGTTTACCTCCACCGGATACTTTCCCTTGTACCTTTTCCAGAACTGTACTTTGACGTCCCTGAGGGTTCCCTCCTCAAGGAGATCATCCAGTTCGGCCACTGATGAAACTGTATTGCGGTTCTCCTTGCGCAAGCCATTCTGCCTGACTGCTGCCCATGCACGCCTCACTCTGGCAATCTGAATCCTCTGCGCTTGCCCATCCAAGGCTCTTTCGGCTGCCACGAACGCATCAATCTCCTTCTCGTCGGCAAAGTAGTAGCGAAAGTCTTCCAAGTTCTCCATAGGCCCTTCAAGAAAGAGGCCCCTGATCTTATCGTCAAACTTAAAGTCCGCCGCCAAGGCAGTAAAGGTTGCCTCTTTACTGCCTTTATCAACTGGGACATTATCAGCCATTGCTAATCTGCCACAATGCCTTACAGTCTTGAGCTCCTGGTGCTGACACACTCACATGACAACACAAGGCATGGAGGATAATCACTGCAATTTAGGATGAACACATTCACACTGGCGTTGCCAACCATTCTCGTGTTACATGTTTCAAAACATCCAACCAGCGTTACCAACTGGCGTCCCAATTGCATTCAGAGCATATGCAGATTGCCTGGCATTACCAACCAGTATGGAGTACAGACTGTGTTATCATGAAAAGTGGTTCGACCCCCAGGTGGACCCCCGGGGAAAAAGGGCGTTACCGACCCACCACAACACAAAACAAAACATAACTCCATCACATACCCTTACCAGATGTCCTCCTGGCTTATATGGTGACTTGTCTCAGCACTATTGTTCTTTCACACTCACTCGTACACTGGTGAAATACACCCAATCCGGGCTCCTGGGAGCTGCAGCAGTCTAACTGTGCTGAGTTTCACTGCTCCTATTTCAACCTGTATTCAGGAATGGGCTAGCTCGAGTTCTGGCTAACTGCCAGGAGACTAGGGGGGGGCCCAGTCAGGGCACATTACCTATGCCCCAACTAGGGTAAGTCGGGACACATTACCCATGCCCCAACTAACACTGCCTACCCCTCTAACAAAAAGCCTCATTCCTTCGTGAGAAAATTCAAGAACCAGGTCGAGTTTGAGTGTTGAAATGTCCACGAATTAACTATACCAAGTTTGGGACCAATATTGGTTACACAGTATATGCCAACACACATTTCAACACTCAGCTTTAACCGAAGAATCGGTATACCTGGAGCCTCAGAGATGCTTTCAACATGCCTTCACAGTTGACGCAGAACTCGCCACCGAACTGGATGGATGCCTTCTCAACGCTCTCCACTGTGATGCAATCGCGCTTGAAGTCTTGCTTGCCGGCTGGTCCTTTCTTCCAACGGCAAATCGGCTCCGTTAAGGATAGGCCACCTGGGTCCACCGTGGTCGCATGTACCACCACCGCATCTGGGTTCGATACTCGGCAGGAGAAACCTGTTGGAACTGTTACGTTAGTCGCCCCTTCATGTAGCACATCATCCATCCAGGCTCCTTCCATGCGCCGCTCTCCTTTTTCAAAGCTGACATTGCGAGTCTGGTTGATGATGTCCTTAGCTTCCTCAAAGCTGATCCCCATCAACATGGTAATCATCACAGCTGCTGCCATTGGAGCCCTCGAGATACCAGAGACGCAGTGCACGTACGCGTTGTCCCCTTGCCTCAGAGAATTGACTAAGCATGACCTCAATGCTCGCATGTCCGCAATCCGAGCCTTGGGATTGGACATCTCACAGCGGAAAGCCATCGTCTCAGGGATGAACATCCCCCACTCGCCACCAGGCTCCACCTCCACATCTGTAGGAGCTTTAGCGAAGCAGTATACCTGGATGCTAGGCTTGGTCTCGCTGATCGTGCCAATTCTCTGTGCAGTGGGGATTGGTCCAAGCCAAAGTTCGCCTCTGCCATTATCTTCACAGACTTTCGCTACCAACCTTGGTAGCTCAGGATTGATGCGGTTACCTCGCCTCATATCCCTTTCATCCCGAAGCCTGGGCAACATCCTCCTCATGATGGAGTCATCCGACACGTAACTCGGTGTGTGGAACCACGTGTTGTCCGACACGTGACTCGGTGTTGATGTTGGCTTGATGCCAGCACTGGCTCGTTCTGCTTTTGGCTGATCTTTGGGCACTTCCACTTTCAACTTCTTCTGGGCTGGGCCTTCCACTTCCTTCTGGGCATGCCTCTTAGTGTTCCTGCATTCGGAGCCCGGGTGATTCCCATGACAAGTACGACCACCTCGAAACACTGCTGCACATTTGTGGAGCCCCAATGGGCATGCATCAGCTTCCTGGCATTTGCCGTACTGGAAATCCACACAGTATCTCTTCCCGTCACGACTGCTGGGGGAAAGTGGAACTCCGGCTAACTGCTTGGGAAAGGCAATCTGAGATCTCTTCACCTTGAAGCCTCCTCCTCCTGACTCTGCTACGTCTGGGTTGCGCCACACAGCATTCACCTCGAGTGACTTGGACTCCACTTTGTCTCTGGCTTCCTTAGCTAGTGCTTCCCACTGCTGTACCGTAATCTCGTCAAAGGTTTGGATGCCACTCCTAGCCAAACTGGAGAATACTGCTGCGCAAATGAGCTTGCAAGTTCTGCTCTTGCCTTCCTTCCCTTCAGCATACCTCAAGGTGATGGGTGCCTCATCACCTATTGCTTTGGCATCCGTCCAATCACCGATGGCAATGCGCTCGGCTGGCGTAAAGTTAAGGTGAAGAGCCGCCGTTGGTAACAACCTCCTCCAACTGTATGTTGTTAACTCCTCAGGGTTCTCAACAACTCCTGCTACGGTGCTCATAGTCAGGGCATTCACCGCCCTGGCAGAGAGGTACTCGAAGGTGTCAGTTCGAAAGATCATACCCATCATTTCTTTGCCAACATCGCTTTGCCTACGTAGATCATATTCCTTCAAGAACGGCACGGTCCAGTTGTAGCCGCATGATGTCTCTGATGGTGCACCCCAGTAGAAACCGGCTCGATTGTGCTTCTGCTTGCCTCGCTTACAGAAGAACAATATCCAACCACCGTAGAGCTCAACTGGGACTGATCTGCGCAGTACATGGCCAAGGCGAAGGTTTGCCATAGCTTGTAGCCAACTTGCTAGGAGTGCCAGCCAAGTTGGGTCGTCCGTCTCTGCGGCTGTCACCATGCAATCTGACAATGCCTTGAGCATGCCTGGCTGTGCTGCTGGGGCTTGCTTGCATTCCATGCCAATCAGGGATGCCTTCTTGGTGTCTGGCTTCTCTATCTTCTCTATTGGCCATCCAAGCTCCAGGTTATTGCACATCCAGCCAATGGCATTGACTACCCGAACACGAGCACGCGACTGCCATACGAACTCCTCCAACACTATGGGTTCCACATTGTCTACTCCCATGTGCATCGCTCTTTCTTCCAGATAAGCCCTGAGCTCATCTGCTGTGGTTTTGGCTCTGTGCAAAGTTGGGGTTTCGGCTGCTCCAACCACACGCGTTGCCTTGCGTTTGAGAGAGTTTATGATCTCCTCCTCCGTGGCTGAACCGTTCTCTGCACGGCCGACATTGCAATCCATCATCAGCTGAGCCAGAGGCTCTATGAATCGCTCCTTGTCCTCATCCTTCTCCTCTGCTTCAGTGCCCTTTCCTGGTTGCCTCAGGATGGACACGTCCGCCATCATCTTCTTGACACATTTCCGCCCTTTCTTTTGCTCATCGACTTTGCGGATCTTGGTAGCTGTAGCTTCAACTGCAGTGATCTTCGCCATGTCTGAGACCATTTCCGGTTCTGCCAAGACTCTGGCCCTGCTCCATGCAACTGCAACTGCTCGTCCCGCCTGGAAGTAGGCCTCCTCAAAGTCAACATAAACAAAGGCAAAATCCAGGTCGTCCAGCAAGAGGTTGTCTTCCCTCCATTTGTCGACTCGCTCCCTCTCGGCCACCGCCATCTCATCACTCCCTTGCGATGATGCATCCGACAACGCATCGACTTCTTCGACTTCATGGAGTATAGACCTTAGCCCGAAGATGCTGGCATCTGACTCATCACTAGCGAGGACTGTGAAATTGTCCACTGACTCTACTTCTGATTCGCCTGGTTCCTCTGAGGTGGGCTCAGGCTTAGCTGGGATGAGTGCCTGGGCATTATCTCCGGAGCTCGAACTCGCCACATTCGGAGGAGGATGATTCGGCTGGCTGGGTTTCCTCCAGGTGCCTGTGTGCCTCCTCAAGCTGGGTGATGGGCTTCTCCTGGATGATTTGGCTTCTCCTCTTGGCTGCTCTGCGTGATCTCTGATCTCGGCCCTCATGCGATTCCTGTCCTTCTCGCTCAAGCTTAACTGAGCCTGTTCGCGCGCTCTGATCCTCACCTCAGCCCTCCGATCTGCTTGCCTATCCACATGCTTTCGGCCTTGCTTATCCACATGGTCTTCAAGGTCTTGGAGGTTGAGGTTGGGGTAGCGGTCTGCCAACATGCCTTGGTTATGTAGCGCTTGCAACTTTGGCAATGCCACATGCCAAGCGCCAAAGCCAAGTTTTTCACGAGGACAGTCTCGTCGCTGGCATCTGTGGGTGGGAGGACAGTCTCGTCGCAGGACAGTCTCGCACCTGCTACCACAGTAGCAGTCCCTCATCAGCTCAGCTGGTTACCTCAGCCAAGCTGATGATTCCTCAGCTGGTTGCCTCAGCTGGTGGCCCCAGCTAAGCTGGTTACCTCAGCTAAGTGGGATGCCTCAGCTAAGCTGATTACCTCAGCTAAGCTGCTAACCGTTTTAAAAATGCTAGTGCTCAAGCAAACTCACCAGTTGCTTGAGCCAAAATGTCATTTGTGCGTGCAATGCAT
>LWDU01035540.1_pt1 | contig 10054 bp, 6 predicted proteins | sample 727161 | NCBI WGS metagenome assembly LWDU01 (sample SAMN04566230, study PRJNA314399) | hydrothermal vent metagenome | isolation source: deep sea hydrothermal plume seawater | place: Mexico: Gulf of California, Guaymas Basin | collected 2004-07-11 | reverse complement strand
GTATCCGCCCTGGGATCTCCGCCGGCGAGGTGCATCGCGCCTGGCAGGGCGTGTTGGATCGTTACGGCCTGGTTAAGGAAAGTCGCATCGGTTACAGCATTGGGGTTGGGTACGCTCCAGACTGGGGGGAGCACACCGTAAGCCTGCGTGCCAACGAGGACACTGTGCTTGAGCCCAACATGACCCTGCACGTGATGCTCGGCATGTGGATGGACGGGTGGGGCATTGAGTTGAGCGAGACGGTTGCAGTCACCAAAACCGGTGTAGAGTGTCTCACGCAGTTTGACCGAGAGCTGATTTCGGTGCGGTAATGCTCGACGCCTCGCGTTATTAAGGCGGCGTCATAACCGTTTTGGTGCGGTAAATTAACGGCGCCAGCCGGTTGGACACAGATGCCGCAGCCATACGGAATAAAATAAATAACCCCGCCGAGGCGGGGTTATTTATCGACTGGCAATTGCCAGCCCCGTTATCATCTGTCGGGTTAGAGTCGGGAGCGTACCCTTAGATATCCGATCAGCAATAGCGCCGTCAGAACGGAGACGATTATTGCATCATCAAAGACTGCGGGTACACCTATCAGGTGCTGGTGCCAAAGGTTTATTAAGATGCCGATCTGGGCAGTGACTAGCGCCATAAAGAACGTACTACTGCCTTCAGGACCATTGATAAAGGTCCGAATCAGGCCGACGGCAATGCCAAGCCAGGTAAAACCGAGGACACGGGCCAGCACAACCGACTCTGCCCCCATACCGTTTTCCGCTAGCCAGGCCTCAGTCATAAAAAGAAGTTGGGCCACATAGAATACGCTACCCAGGGTAAATAAAGCCAAAGCGATTGCAGCGGGTGTATCGTTGTACTTTTTGAGCATATGAACCCCCTTTACTTTGAATGGAACTCTATCTTACGATATCGGGGGGAAAATGCACAACTCAATACGCTTGTAAAAAGGTGGGTTGGCATTAGCCGTTTCCAACAGCCTTAATGGCAACTATAAAAAATGGTGTCGTGCCGCGCCGAGTTTTATTAAAGTAAGTGTGGCGAACGCAAATTAACATAAAGTGATGGAGAATATTGACATGACAGTTTATAGAATCACTCGTTTTACAAGCCCAGACGTAGACAAAGCGATAGCGATGGCAGAAGGGGCGCGCGAAGAAGTCGCAGCAGCCGGTGCCGACATCATTGATATTGCGCTTGATGATGATGGCAATGGCGCGGTCGTCGCTAAGTATCCTGATACCGCCACCATGGAGGCGGCGACTGCCGTTGCGATGGGAGTCTTCGGCAAGATGATTGCCGAAGGCGCGATCGACGGAGATTCAATCGACATCTGGACTGGGAACGTTGCTGTCTCAATTTAGGCGCTGACCGCAATACGGCCACCCAGGTAGGTATTTCCTTTTCTTTACCAAGAAGCCGCCGGGTACGGCGGCTTCTTGGTGGCAACTAACGAAATAATTGGTTGCTTATTTCAGCCACTGAACGACTGCGTAGGCCATCCAAAGGGCTGCAATAAGCAGTACGGTAATCCTCCAATCCATTAAATGTCCCGTTGATTGCACCTTGGTCACCCAAGTATAGCCCCACCGGGTAGAGGTTCAGAATCCTTCCCAGTCTCTTAGAGCGGGCACGGCAAAAGCAAGCGGTGGATGGCGCCTAATGATGGTTCTTGCAACTAGCGAGGTTCCGGCAGCAACCGGAAATTCAACTCCACCCCCAGATGCCCAGAGATAGCCGCTGGGGTGTTCTGAATCCAGGGTTAGGGTTGCTACAACTTCGATTCGCGCTCCAGCGCCGACCATCTGTTGGGCAAGGTAATCGTGCCCAATGGTTAATGCAGCCGCATCCGGTGTTACCGGAAGTTTTGACACAGATTGAACGGTCGCAAGCAATGTTCGGGAGTTTTTCGATGCTAGGGGTAAAGCAGAACCCGTCGGATTAATGACCGATGGCATCATCAATTCCATTGACATACCCGGTTTTATTTTCTTGCCATCACTGTTCGGATAATAGGCGACGATCTCAAGCGTCCCAGAGTCATCGTGTCTATCGATTACGGCAATTTCGTTGCCGGGCCTAACTACCGCGCCAGTGCCAACCGTTAGCTCGAGAATCTGGCCCGTTGCCGGACTTCGAATCTGACTCTGTTCGCGTAGTTGTGCGTTAAGGCCGTCCAGATGGCGCTGAAGACGGGCATGGTCCAGCCGGTTTTTATAATTCGCCTCGGACACTTCCTGATCGAGCCTGGCAGTGTCAGCCAAGGTCTGCAGTAGTTCCCGACGCAGATTATCCACTGCCTGTTCACGCTCTTTGGCTTCTTTTGCGCTTTGCAGGTATCGTTCGGCTGCCGCAACTCGCGAGCGATTAAGTTCTAAGTGTCTGACGTCGATTTCCGCCAATACAACCTGCTGGTCGGTCGTGGCCTCCCGGGCAGCAAACAGGTCCTCCTCGGTTAGGAGTTCTTTCAGGCGTAATTTCTCAGCACGCCCAAGCCGGGCTTTCAGTTCAGCATCCTGACGTGACTCGAGTTCTTTCACGCGTAGTAGTTCGGTTTCCTGCGCAGCAAAGAACTCCCGCTCCTGGTTGATGGACAAGCGACTGGTATTTCTAAGTTGCTGGGTCTCATCTTCGAGGACGCGAATCCGCTTTTTTGTCTTGTCGCGTTTGTTCTGGAGGACCTGTCGTTCCAGGTCCACATTCCTGTCATGTAGCGCTGTTGTCTTTTCTTGCGTGGCTAAGAGCTCAGCAAGCTCGTTACGTGTAGCACTGATTTGCTGTTTCAGCAAAGGCCGTTCGATAACGGCTAGTAACTGGTCACGTTCGATGACATCGCCAGGGCGGACCCGCCAGCTGGCAATCCTTCCGCTAGTGCCTGATTCCACTGATATTACCGAGTACCGATCGACGACGACAGAATGCCCCGAGACGGTGACCGGCAAACGACCGGTGACCAGATATACCAAAGCGCCCAGGAGAATAACGCCCAGAACCGCTATCACGATTGTGTCAGCCATGCGAGCAACTGGCAGATGGCGAGCGATATCCTCCGGTGAGCGTAAGGCGACGTTGGCGGTGTTATTGGGCATTTTAGAATTTAAGACGGGGAATTGTTCCGGAGTTAGTTCACACGAGTTGTCGACTGATCAGTTCCCGAAAAATTCCAGGTGCTGTGCTAAGTTCGGCGAAAGTGCCGTGTTGAGCGACTCGACCTTGATCAAGCACAATCAGTCGATCAGCGTTTCGTATAGTGCTGAGCCGGTGGGCGATGACTACGCGGGTGACGTGGCGTCTATCGAGTGCCTCGGTGACTATCGATTGGGTCCGGTTATCCAAAGCACTCGTCGCTTCGTCAAAAAACACCATCTTTGGCCGGGTTGCCAGTGCCCTGGCGATCAACAGGCGTTGGCGTTGCCCGCCAGAGAGATTTGTTCCGCCTTCGGCGACCACCGTATGGATTCCCATGGGCATTTTTTCGATATCACCCGCAAGTCCGGCATCAGCGGCTGCCTCCCATGCTTCTGAGTGGGTGATCTGCACGTGGTTCGCTATATTTTCATAGATACTGCCTGAGTTAAGGCGTCCATTTTGCAGCACGGTACCGATCTGCCGACGGACAGCGATGACATCCAGTCCGGCAAGATCTTTGCCATCGTAGAGTACACGCCCTTGCTGCGGTCGGTCGAAACCCAGCAGTAGACGAAGCAGAGTTGATTTACCGGAGCCGGAGTGGCCGACGATGGCCACGAGTTCGCCGGGGCGAATTTCCACGCTGACGTCGTCAAGAACAGGTGGGCCATCTTCATGGTACCGAAAGAGGATACTGTCCAGCGCGATGTGACCACTTAAGCGCCCTGGATCCACAGATTCGACGCCAACCTCAAGTTCGCCTTCAAGAATCGGTTTAACTCGCTTTGCCTTTACCATGGTGTCGATGATGCTGACAATGGTATTGCTGATAGCCGACCACCCCGACAGGTACAGGACAAACGCCGTGTTGAAAGCAATAAATGTCCCCATGGTCATCTTGTTCTCGCCTCCTGGCCCAAGATCAATCACCAAACTGGTGCTAACCCAAAACAAAAGCCCGGTAGCCACAGGTGACAAGGCAATGTGAAACAGTGCAACGGCATCGGCCAACTTATCGATGGTCATTTCGAGTTTGAGTTGTGGGGTGTAACGCGATGCCCAGTGACTGAAGGCCCGGTACTCGCTGCCGGTGAGTCGTAGTTTGGGTACGCTGCCGATTAACTCGATGACCATACCGTGGAAGGTTCCCGCCATTTCGATAAGTCGGAAAGAAAGGCGTTGAATCACATAACTCGAGCAGATAGTAATGATCATCACGATAATTCCAATCCAAAAGGCGATGACCGCAAGATCAGGACTGTAGTGCCATAGCAGGCCAAAATTGAGCAGCGCCAGAATTCCCGATACCAGTGGGCGAAGTGTTGCTACCCCCAACTCCCGGTTGATGTCACTGACCGCATTCACACGGGTTTGCAGATCACCGCTGGAGTAAGATCTGAAGAACGATGGACTCAGCTGCAGGACTCGATCCCAGGTTGCCGCCTGGGCTGCCATTTCGCGTCGTATTCCCAGTCGCAGTGAGGCCATGGCCTGAACAAAGCTGAAAACTGTTCCTGCCAAGGCTGCGACTAACAACAATGCTGCAATCTCATAAAGCATTCTTCTATCGCCTTCGGGTATCGCAGTATCGAAAAGTATGCCAACCGTCCAAGGTACCAGCATGCCAAGCAAGGTTGCTGCTGTACCCGAGAGGATGATTAGGACCATATCGCGTAATTGTCCCCGCGCTGTAAATAGCAGTAACTGAAATACGTTAGTGACTTGGCGGGAGAGTGGTCGATAGATCATGCATGCATCAATACAAAGTTGGCTTCGCAGTGTGTCGCTAAGAGGCTCCCGCTTGCCATTGGCATGAACTACATCGTAGGCATTTCGTGCAGGCAGTAAAGCCACGGGCTGTCGTTGGTCCTCGCCCAGAAAGCCAAGCAGTGGTCCAGAATCCCTTCGCCACCAACCGGGTGTCAGTGTGATCTCGCGCCAACGAAGACGAGATGATCGGGCAATGGGTTCAAGCGGATGGGAAGCGCGCTCGACATCATCTGAGGCGATAGGAGGGGACACCTCAAATCCGATCTCCTGACCGAGGACCTCAAGAACAGTGAGCAAGTCGGAATCTCTGGCAGCAAATACCTGCTGTGGATTAAGTACTCCGGTGAGTTCAGACAGCGCTGCCGCAGTCTGTTGTCGCTCCAGGGAGAACGCCTGTTTACGTCGCGCGAGTTCACGGGCTTCATCTGCCTCGCTTTGCCAGGCAAGATGCCGGATCAGGCAATCCTGAAGTCCGTCGATTGCCTCGTTAACCAATTGAGTATCGGCGATCAGTGAATCAATACCTTGTATTTCGATCTGCGCTGGACTCCCACCCGTAATCGCTGGAATGTGATCGGGCCACATCACCCAGCCACAGGCGTGGTCGATTAAAAGATGGGTGTCATCACCCAGGTTGATCTGACCGTCCAGCACCCGCAAACAATAGCCGTGTCCAGCAAGAGACTCGATGCTCTCAAACTCGGGAATCTCAACTATTCCTGGCGTAGCCTGGGTGCCTGATCCGGTTTTTGGCGTGCCACCGGAGAGGTAGCGACCCACATGCTCGGACCAGATAATGATGTCACGCAGTTTTCCCTGAGCATCCTCAGAAAGGCTTAGTGAAGCCGTGGGGATCCGTCGTATTTCGGACGTTTCACTGGCAACCACCAGCATACCGAAGGCGGATTCTTCGGTACTAGGGTGAAATCCAAAAAGGGTGTGTCCCGCAGGGATGGTAAATAGGTGTCGCCTGTGGCCGGCAGGATTACCCCCTTCAAAGCGGGTACCGAATACTTCAATTGTGCCGCTTTCAACCTGCCAGGCTGTCCCCACCTGATCTGGAATCAGCGACTGGTTGCGTCGCAACGAAAAATGGCTTGTTGATTCGCCCCCCCCTGCTTGTTTGTCAATCATAGACATCCACCTCACCAGCGCCCTCACTGGCTTGCAACAGGGCTGCATAGTGTTGGCCCTGTTGCCAAAGTGCCGCGTGGGTGCCGCGTTCTACGATTGCCCCGGCTTCCAGAACGATGATCTCATCGCTGTCACGTATGGTACTCAGCCGGTGTGCAACCATGATGCAGGTACAGCCACGAGATAGAAGTCTTTGGCCGATCAGGTATTCGGTTTCTGCATCAAGTGCGCTGGTGGCCTCATCAAGAACCAGTATGCTCGGGTTGTGGACCAGCGCCCGGGCGATCTCCAGTCGCTGCCGCTGGCCACCGGAAAGGTTGGCGCCGCCTTCTATCAGTTGGCTATCGAGCCCGCCAGGCATGGCAAGAATCGTGTCGAGTATCTGTGCATCGGTACAAGCGCGTATCAAAGACTCTTCCTCAACGGTAGAGTCCCACAGGGTCAGATTGTCCCGCACGGTTCCTTCAAACAGGAACACTTCCTGACTGACGACTGCAAGCGATGCCACCATGAGGTCACGCGGGATAGCCGTTCTTTCATGGCCGTCAATGCGGATAACACCAGTCCAGGGTTGGTAAAGGCCGCAGATGAGATGAGCAAGCGTTGTTTTCCCGGAGCCGCTGCCACCAACCAATGCCAGGCGTTTACCCGGAGCAACGTTTATTGAAATTTCCTCAAAAAGCGCAGGTTCCAGGGGACTGTAGCCAAAGCTGACGTCGCAAACGCTCACGTCTCCCCGGAGTATGAGAGGCCAGTCATCTCCAACATCTGCGTTGTCGGATTTCATCTCGACGGGCGCTTCGACATCTACCGGCGCCTCCAGCACATCATTCAGGCGGTGCAGATCACCTTCCAGTTCCTGGATTTCGGCCCCAAGGCTAACCAGACCCCCGACCGGTGCCTGAAAACTTGCCATCAGGGCAGTAAAGGCAATCAGTGTTCCAACCGACATCTCCCCATCCATGACGGCCAGTCCGCCGATAAGATAGATGATCATGGTATTTAGCGAGTTGAGAATTACGGGTAGCATGCCCAGTGCTTGGGTAGACAGCTCCAGATCCTGCATGCTGTTAATTGCCTTGGTATAACGGCCCGACCAGCGGTGAAAGAAACTCGTTTCTTGTCCTGCCGCTTTGATCGTCTCCATGGATTGAAGGGCGGCAATCGAATCGCCACTGACTTTGCCAAAATCCTGCACGAGTCTGAGATTGGCGTCGACCCGTTTGGAGCGCAGGAGTCGCAGAGCCAGGAAACTGATAGCGGCAAAGGCGACGCCGATCAAGGTCAGTACCCTGTTGTAATAAAGCATCAGAATCAGGTAGAAGCCCATCATGACGATGCTGAGGACGGTATCTGCGATCCGTCCCGACAACGTTTGCGCAAGTCCGTCGTTGAGGCCCTGACGAGATGCTATTTCTCCGGTGTAACGCTGTGAGTAAAACCCGGCTGGAAGTCGAAGCAGATGCCAGAAGAATTGACTGGCCATGGAAATGGCCAAATGTATCCGCAGGCGCCTGAGAAAGACGAATTTTGCGGCTTCTGCGAGAATCTTGAAAAGGACCGTAGCGCCCATGGCAAGGACGAGTGGCATTAACCAGTTAACTCGTTGTTCTCCAAGAACCCGGTCAAGAAAAATCTGGGTAAAGGCTGGCAGTACCAGGCTTGGGACAGTCAATAACAATCCGGCAGCTAACAGGTGATGTATCGCTGTGCCAGAATGCTGCAGACGCTGATGCACGGCTTTGATCAGGCTGGGTCGTTCTCCTCCCTTGATGAACTCGGGCCCGGGCTCGAATGTGAGCGCCACCCCGGTATACCCTTGATCGAATTCGGCCATAGTCACCTTTCGATGGCCATGGGCAGGATCATTAAGGTAGACCAGGTCTTTTGATTGGTCGATTCCTTCAACGACCAGAAAATGGTTGAAATCCCAGAACACCACGAATGGGAAATCCAGATTTCTGACCTCGTCCAGGCTTACCTTTAGCCCTTTGGTCTGCAGGCCGTAGCTTCTCGCTGCTTTGACAATGTTGGAGGCTTTGACGCCATCTCTCGAGACTCCACAGGCCGACCGTAAGGCAGTGAGTGGCACTACTTTGCCAAAGTATTCAAGAATGATCCCAAGACTTGCGGCACCGCACTCGGTGATCTCCAATTGCAGCAAGAGCGGCGTTTTTATGCGCTTCACGATCAACCGCTTCCCAGGGTCGGCCGGTCGACGCTTAACCGGTATTTTGCTGCAAAGCGTGCAAATGGACGTTGACGACGGTACGTTACCAGCAGGGCGGCGGTGGTTCCGGGAAGAATCTTGGCATTAGGCCCGTTTTCGGAAGTCCACTGGTATCCGCTTTGGCTGCTCTCGCTTTTTAGCAACCTTATTCGTGCTTCGATCACCCGGCCCCCTGCGATCAACTCAGCAGCGAGTTGCTTATTCCCGATGCTCTTTCTCACAGCAGCCAAAGAGACTGGAAACTGTGCAACTGAAACAATATTGCCAACCATACTGCCGTAACGCTCTTTGGGGTAAGGATCAGGAGAGACTCTTACACGCATGCCTGGCTTAAGGCGTCTGCCATAGGTGTTATTGAAGTATCCAAGGACGACCAGCGAATCGGGCCCGACAGAATAATCAAGTTGCGCTATATGTTCTCCAATATCGACTTGACTGCCGGTAGCGATGTTCAGTTCAAGTACCTTGCCCCCACGTTGCATGCGAATCTCGCGGCCCTGTTTGAGTTGAGCTGCAAATGAGGAAATATTGCGTTCTATCTGTCTAAGGGCGTTTTCGTCTTCCAATGTGGCTTCGAGCAATGCCCGGCGCAAGATAGCGACGCGGTTATCAAGTTCATCTATCTTCAGCTGAAGTTGCGTTAGTTCGTGCTGGCGTGTTGACAGGGCGTTCCTTGCAGTCAGGCTGCCTTTGGTTGTCTTTGTGCTCTGGACTTCCAGCTCCTGTAGTCGAACATCTATTCTTCTAAGCTTGATTTCGCCTTGGTCAACATACCGTCTTGCATTTTGGACATTATTTTCAGAAACCAATCCCTTGTTCTTCAGCTGAACAAAATTCTCGTAGCGCTTCAACAACGCTTCATTCAGTTCCTGGCGTACAACCCTGGCTTTTGCGAGTTTTTGCCTCTGGGCTTTTTGGAGGATCTGATTCTGGGAAGTCATTTCGTCGAGAAACACCTCCGCCTCTGAAACGTAACTTCGCAGGTATCTAATTGAATCTCGCGTGAGTTGTTTTTCGCTGCTAGTGACGTTTAGCGCGAGTTTCAGATGCTGCTCCCGTAACTGTCGTATCAGGCGATTACGCTCAATAAGCTCTTGCTGTTCTGCCTGGGCATCGGAAAGTTTTCGCGAAATGTCAGGTTGATCCAGTTCAGCTACCACCGCTCCGGCTGAAACTATGTCACCCACATTCACCAGCCATCTTGAAAGGCGGCCGCTGGCGGTCGCTTCAAGTGGTCGGATGGCCCCCGGTGCGATCAGGATGCCTTGGCCGCGGCCATTGTCTGGCAGGCTTCCAAGAAATCCCCACAAGATCCCGAGGATGACCAGCCCGCCGACACCCATGACCGCTAGACGCTCTTGGCGTACGATGACTCTTAACGGCTCGTCCAGCTGCTCTGGCGAGCGTAGCCTTTCGAGTGACGCTTTGCGGAAGAGTTCCATATCCGGGGCTTAAAGTTTTATCAGGTCATCAGTCCAACAGGCGCTCACGGATCTGTTCGAAGCGCTGGGCGGCAAGATTCATGCGATCTAAAAGTTCCGGTGAAATCTCCCGCCCATCATCTTGATCGCTGAGTCCTTTTTGGCCTCCGTAGGCAAGGGCCCCAACTGAATCTCTCAGTCTGTCGGCCAGCAATAACCCCAGCGCCCGATAGAAGCGACTGGAAAACCCCGCGTCTGTTCGCAGCCGCCCATCAATCCGTCGCTTCGCTACAGCCATTACAACTGAGTCTTCTAATGCGGTTACGGTAGCATTGGGTGGACGCGAATCCAACAATGAAAGCTCACCCAC
>LWDU01040598.1_pt1 | contig 10055 bp, 6 predicted proteins | sample 727161 | NCBI WGS metagenome assembly LWDU01 (sample SAMN04566230, study PRJNA314399) | hydrothermal vent metagenome | isolation source: deep sea hydrothermal plume seawater | place: Mexico: Gulf of California, Guaymas Basin | collected 2004-07-11 | reverse complement strand
AGTGCCATTGTCGGCTTGTCGACTGGGATCATCCGGCTCACGCTCGGACGCTTCTTCGGCGTCGGCCGGTCCACCCGGCAGCACTTCGCGAAGGATGCGATTAACTTCAATGGAGTGTTTGACACCCTGGTCAAGTTCAAATCGCAGTCTGGGAGTATATCGAGTGTCAATTCGTTCGTTGATCTTCTTTTGTAGAAATCCGCGAGAATTCTCCAGCCCGTGAAGGCAGAGATCCTGTTTCTTTTCATCGCCCATCACGGAGACGTGGATTTTGGCCTGTCGCATATCGCCAGTGACCTCAACGTATGTCACGGTGACATCCTTGATCCGCGGATCTCGCAATTCCGTTAGGATTGCCATGCTAACAACCTCGCGAATCGCTTCGGCGGCTTTCAGGACTCTTCGGCTAGCCATCAACAGGTGCTCCTACGCCAAGTGAGGCATGCGCCAAGTTACAAAGTTCGGGCAACTTCTTCGATCTTATAGGCCTCAAGGATGTCGTCTTTCTTGATGTCGTTAAAGCCACTAAGTTTGATGCCACATTCCATCCCACGTGGGACTTCACGAACGTCATCTTTTTGATGCCTAAGCGCGTCCAGAGGATAGTCGCCGATCGTTCGACCGTCGCGATTGACACGGATTCGGCAGCCTCGCTCGATTGCACCTTGCGCGACGTAGCAACCAGCGACCGTGCCGACTCGGCTGATCGTAAACACTTGTTTGCAAATGGCGCGACCCAATTCGACGAGACGTTCTTCCGGTTTGAGTTGACCTTCGAGCATGGCACGAATATCGTCGGTGACCTTATAGATAATGTCGTAACGACGAATTTCAACGTCTTTTGCGTCGGCGGCTTGCCTCGCCTGTTCGTCCGGGATGACGTTAAAGCCGACAACCACGCCTTGTGATGCGTGTGCCAAAGTCACGTCACCGAGAGTAATGCCGCCAACGCCCTTCAGCAGGACCTTCACTTGGACTTCGGGATGATCCAGTTTTTCTAACTCTTTCTCGATGGCTTCGATCGACCCTCGCGTATCGGCGCGAATAATCAAATTGATCGTCACCACGTCGTCGGTCACTCCCAGCCGACCCTCTTCCAGCAATTCCTGGAATTTTTCAAAGGTCACGGCGGTGGTGGTGCCGACGAGAGACTCGGCGCGACTCCGATCGGCTCGCTGTTCGGCGACTTCACGGGCGCGGGAGATATCGTCGACAACGTAGAATGCATCGCCCGCTTCCGGCGGCGTGTCCAATCCGACGACACTGGCCGGACGCGACGGCCCAATTTCCTCGAGTGATATCTTCGGGTTCAACGTGTCATTCATGGCTCTAACTCGGCCAAAGGACGAGCCGCAATTAGCGATGATACCCCGACCAGACTCCTGTTCAGCCTCCAGGCAAATGCCTTGAGCGGGCCGGTTGGGGTTCGCGGTGTACTCGTTGATTTCGGCCAGTGTGAGGATGCACTCAAGCAGTTCATCGATCCCCTCCCCCTTGGTGGCGCTGGTGCGAATGACCTCAATATCGCCACCCCACTCGCTGGGCGTCAGGTCGTGTTCGGTCATTTGAGTGAGAACACGGTTTTGGTCGACCCCGACGATGTCGACTTTGTTCAGGGCAACGACAATGGGTACTCCAGCGGCTTTCGCGTGGCTAATCGCCTCTTCCGTTTGGGGCATTATCCCGTCATCGGCTGCCACGACCAAAACGGCGATGTCCGTGACGTTGGCACCCCGTGCCCGCATTTCGGTAAAGGCCTCGTGGCCCGGAGTATCGACGAAGGAAATGGTTCGCCCGTCACTCATGTCTACCGAATACGCTCGAATGTGTTGAGTGATTCCGCCCGCTTCGCCAGTGACAACGTCGGTGCCGATAATAGCGTCCAGCAGTGACGTCTTACCGTGGTCGACGTGGCCAAGGAACGTGACCACGGGAGGCCGATGTTGCAGTTCATCATCGCTATCGGTTCGCGACTCGAATTCCGAAAGCAGTGCGTCTTCGACCGTTTCTTCCGCTCGAATCTCGAGGTCGACGTCGAGCGAATCAGCGAGGAAGTCAACCAATTCAGCGTTGATTTGAGCGTTGATCGTAACGCCCTGACCGAGCTTCATGAGCGAGGCGATGACTTGCCCAGCACCGACACCGGCCGCTTCACAGAATGTGCGGACAGTGCACGGCAGTTGGAGTGCAACTTTTCCTTTCCGAGGGGCGGCCGTGTTGATGCCACGGCGTTTAAACGCTCGCCGTCGGCCTCCCCGTCCTCGATCGTCATCCCTGCGGAGCGCGAGTCGCTGTTTTTGTTTTCCGCGGCGCAGCTTTTGTCGATCGGCTCGAGCACTGGCCATTCCAGCCAAGCCGGTCTTTTTCTCTCCACTGCCTTCCGTCGTCGCATCCCGTGCTCCTCGTCCACTTCGTCCTGTCCGCTCCTTGGCATCTGCCGGCGGTGTCGTAGTCGACTCCGCCTTGCGAGTGATTTGCTCGACCGACTTGCCTTTTCGGGCATTGTCGATCGCATCTTGAGGCAGACGGAGGACAGGTTTTTGGGCCGGTGCGTCTTTTGCTGGTTTCGCAACAGGCTGCTTGACATCGGGCAGCTGTGCGATGTTGATGACCGGTGCCCGTTTCTTTACCGTTTTTGGCTTCTCTTCTCCACCGATTTTCGTTTTTGCCTCCAAGTTCCGAGGAGATCGGAGGGGGCGGAGCGGGTCATTTCCAGCTCGCACCGGTGCGAGCGGATCGACCGTTGGCAGTGGAGGTTCTGCCGGCGTGTTGATTGTAGGAGTACCTGGCGTTTGCGAGGCCGGTTCATCCGTCGTCACCGCTTTGGTTTCAACCGGTTCCTTTCGCCCTGGTCGGGGTCGGCGTCCCAAGACTCGAATCTTGCCAGCTTCACGCTTTACTGGAATGACGTTTTCCCGAGTCATCGCCTCGGTGTCAGTAGCGGCGCTGCCACGACTACTCGACTCGCTTTTCGCCGGGCCTGCGAGGAATGACTTGACTTTGTCGACTTCGTCGTCTTCAAGACTTGCCAACGCTGAGCCCTTGCCTGTGATGCCCGCCTTTGTGCAGAGATCTACAAGCTCTTTGCTGTCGAGGCTTAATTCTTTAGCTAACGCGTAAATCCGTGTGGGCACGACAGGCCCTCCATCTGGTTCATGCCGCTCGTGATGGTCACGAGCATTGGCTTGTCTGATTATGGCATACCCGCGGTCTCCTTCGATTTGATAGCGCGGACGCGATTGAACTTATTAACTTGTTGCTGACGGCTCCTCTGGGGAATCGTCCGATGTCGCTGCATCGGCCTCTGCGGTCTCGGAAGCGTCTTCGGTTGCTGTTTCTTCGGTTGTTGTTTCTTCGGTTGCTGTTTCTTCGGTTGCTGTTTCTTCGGTTGCTGTTTCTTCGGTTGNNGTTTCTTCGGTTGCCGTTTCTTCGGTTGCCGTTTCTTCGGTTGCCGTTTCTTCGGTTGCTGTTTCTTCGGTTGCCGTTTCTTCGGTTGTATCAGCGACCGGAGTCTCGGATGAAACGGTTTCGGCAGGCGGGGCGGCTGGAGCAGGCGGGGCTAACGCCGCAGCTCTTTCTGCTTCTCTCCGTTGCCGGCGCTCATCGGTCGCCGCAACCTCGGCTTCTTCAGCTCTCCGCTCCGCCTGTTCGACGATGTGGTCGATCTGTTCGGTTGTCAACTCGCCTAGTTCCATCAGGTCATCGGGTTCGATCACCGAGAGGTCATCGTAGGACAAGTATCCTTGTTCCACCAATCGTTGCGCTAAGTCCTCGGTAACTCCGTCCAAAGCGCTAAAGCCCGTTACGGCTCGCTCGATCTGTTCGTCCAACTCATCCTCAGTCATGATTTCTATATCCCAGCCACACAACTTGCTGGCGAGACGAACGTTTTGACCCTTGCGACCGATTGCAAGTGAAAGTTGGTCGTCGCGAACCAAGACAATTGCACGGCCAATCATGTCGCACAGCAGAACTTCATCAACCTCTGCCGGTTGGAGTGCGTTCATGATCAGTTCTTTCGCGTCCTCATTCCAACGAACAATGTCGATTCGTTCGTTGGACAATTCGTCCACGATGTTCTTAATTCGATTGCCTCGGACGCCCACGCAAGCGCCGACGCAGTCGACTCGCTGGTCGATGCTGCTGACGGCTACCTTGCTGCGGTATCCGGGCTCCCGCGAAATGGCGTTTACCGTAATGACGCCTTCGGCAATTTCGGGGATCTCCTGCTCAAAAAGTCGCTGGACCAACTGGGGTCGCGTTCGACTTAACACCACTCGGACTCGACTGCCCTGAGGACGGACATCGAAGATAACCGCGCGAATGCGTTCATTGGGATGGTACGATTCGCCTGGAATCTGCTCACTTCGAGGTAAAATGGCTTCGACGTTGCCGAGTGAAACGGTGGTGGTGCTTCCCTCGTTGCGCTGGACGATCCCGTTAATCATCTGGCCGACTTGCTCTTCAAATTCTTCGATTAGCGAATCACGTTCCGCTTCGCGAATCTTCTGAATGATGACTTGCTTGGCGGTCTGAGCGCCAATTCGGCCAATCATCTCCTCGGGATCCAAGGCCTTGCCGTCGCAAATCGCTTCGATGGTACCGTTTTCGCGCGAGATACGCACGACGATTTCCATTTCCTCCCCGTATTGTTTTGTCGCCGCAGTGACCATTGCCGACTCGATCGCGTGAAAAACGATCTCGGGTTCGATGTTCTTCTCGCGATGGAGTGAATCGACGATTCGCAGGATCTCGTTCGGGTTCATAGCTTCCAGTGGTCCTATTTCCGTGCGTCGTAACGCCCAAACTCCTGGCGGTTCACCGGATTGACGTCACCACAACATCCCTAGAGGGAGTTGCCGCCGATGACGACTCGCCGGCTAACAAAAAAGCCGTCGGCTGGCGGACCAAGTGGTCGTGCCGACGGCAAACATGTTTGCCGTTATACTCGACCCGTACCAACCTCCATTGAGGCCAGACCTGCCAAACGAGGCGGGTGGGCGAGCAAAGGTCTCTGTGATCGCTTAAAACCGTGAGGTCATGGTCATCTTTCCATCATCAGTGATTCTACTAAGCTGGTGTCACTTCTAGACTTCCGGACGGTCCTTGCAGACGGGTACACCCACAAGAACGCGGTCGCACAAACCAATTGACCCATTAACCTACAACTGGGTTCGGTTACTGTCAAGTTGAGACGACACCATGGTTTGGGTGTCGAGACCCGTTTAGGCGAGCTTTCCCACGGCCACAGCGCTGGATTGACCCTGCGGCGTCGTACTGGCGGTCACGAATGTCGCTCCGGGAGACTGATTGCTGTCTGTATTCGGTACCAAGGGACTCGTTGGGTCCGGGGCATCGAAGTTGAGCACGGCGGGTAATCGGTTCGCCTGTAGAGCCAATACGCTGACGATCAGCTCCAGGATTCCACCAGCGGCACCGAGATTTCCCAACTGGGGCGGCTTGTCGCCAAATAGAGTACGAATTGCCGCCGCTTCCGCTCGATCACACGTCACCGTGCTCAAGCCATGTGCGTGGAGATGACCGACTTGGTTTGGCTCCAAATTTGAGCGGGCGATCGCCTGGTTCATCGCGTTGCCAAGCGACACTTCAAGATCCGCGACGCCATTTTTATAAACGCAGGACGACCCATACCCCAGTACTTCGCCGTAGATCGTAGCTCCCCGTGCTCGAGCATGTTCCAGGGATTCGAGCACGATTGCCCCTGCGCCCTCACCGAGTACCTGCCCATCGTGACGATGATCAAACGGTCGGCAAAGCTCGGCAGCTTCGCGTGGCTCTTCAGACCCGGCCAAAGTCTCTTGCATCGCGACGTGAATGGACCGAAACGCGTGGACCCGGGTACCCGTCGCACCGGCCAGCATGACGTCCGCCTTGCCTCGACGGATAATCATGGAAGCTTCGTTGACCGCCATGTTGGCCGCTGCCTCACGCAGCGTCAGCGAATTGTTGGGCCCGCGCAGATCGTTGAAAATCGCAATATGACTCGCCGGCATGTTTGGCAGGTATTTCAGCAGCCATAGCGGGTCGACTTTGGGAATTCCAGCTTCCGGCCAGCGGTCGTAATCGAAGGTCCCATCGGTCGCGCAGAGACGCATACTCGTGAAAAACTCCTCGGGCACCGTCATCATATAGTCGGAGCCGTAGACGACGCCCGTCCGGTCTGGATCGCGCAGCTCAACACTCAGATTGGCGTGGTCGAGTGCTTTCTGAGCCGCGGCAACCCCCATTTGGATTTCGCGGCACATCACCTTGAGACCCTTCTTGACGTTTCGACGCTGCTTCTTGTCGAGTTCGCCAAAATCTTCGACCTGCCCAGTAAAATCAAGAGCCTCCGCACCATACGTTGCCCCTAGCACCGCGCCGGGAAGACTCGACATGCGGCGAACACCACTATTTCCAGCGATCACCTCGTCCCAGAAACTGCTCAAGTTGTCGCCTAATGGGCTGACGAGTCCCATTCCAGTGATAGCGACTTGACACGGCAGAGACATGAATGAGCACCGAACATCGTGGTTATGCGAGGGAAACCCGCATCTTAGTCAAAACAAAATCGCCGTATACCCTGAGTTTCGAATTCAGGGCATCTCGCAGACCTGGAGTTAATACCGGCCGCGATAGTCGACTCGGGTACTGTTCGCGGAACGGGTCCCACTCAGTAAGACTTGAGACGCCTTTCCCTTGCATTCAACCATCAACAACGCGTCCGCGCGGGCCGCTGTCCGGGCGAGTGGATTCGGCAGTTGTAATGTCTCGGACAACGACTTCCCTGATGCTTCCGGCGTTGCCACGACACCACATGTGAGAATAAGCACTTTGTCGGTGGGCCAGCGAAAACGCTCGTGAAGTCGCCAGCTGACTAACTGAGGCACGTCCAACCGAATTCGCTGGTTCGGTCCGCTCAAGGGTTGAATATCCGCGCTCACGGTTCGGAATCTCTCAACTTGATCGATTTCACAACGAATCACCGCATCAATGATGTCATCGGAGGACGAAATCAACGGGCTCAACTCCAACGAATACCCTTCGTTGATCTGCCCCGAAACCAGCTGATACCCAGGCCATGTTGCCTTATGGAACTGCACGCTGCGGACGTACGACCGCGGTTGGCGTTTTGTCAGGGTCACCGACTGACCGTTGGGAATCACCAAACTGGGGGAACCGTGATCTGTGAAGTCCATGCGATTGCGGAGTTTTTCCACAAGCATGGCGGCGTCCTCTTTACTCACCAACCAGGCGTCGACTCCCGTCGATTGAACCGCGATCGGTTTCATTATCTTCAAAGCGCGAGCACGCCAATTCGGATTGCCAACACTGATGAGGCGGAGCTGTAGGACATACGGAGTTGCGTCACTCGCCACAATCTGTTCGACGATATTCGCCACGCGCTGCTGCACTTCAGGTGTGTGATAGACCAACAGCTTCTCCGACCCAGCACTCAATATTCCCAACGGTTCATTGAACCAGAGGTCGGTACCCGTCTCAAGCAGAATCCAATCAATAACGGCTTGTTCCGGGTTTTCAATCTCGTGAACTTGACTTGTATAGGACGACAAGTCGTACTGCCGCCATATTTGACCCGCCGAGTTGGGAAGAAACTGAGGTGGCTGGGAGACAGCACTTCCGGCGGCTCCGCCCGTCGATGCATTTCGAGTCCAAGTGATCCGGCTGTTCGACACACGTTCATCCTGGCAAAAACCTGTGAGGGGAAGGCCTGCGAGGGGAAGGATCGATAAAAACGCTAGCGTGAGGCATCGCAATTGGCTGGCCATGTTTGGGTTCCTCCGTGAACCACCGTTCAGTACGTGCGTTGGGCGGGCGAGTATAGGGGAAGCTGTGATTTGAGCTCAAGCCCGGATTTTGGCGAACCAGTCAGCCAGTCGGGGCGGTTGGTGTCGGTGGATTGGACCAGTGGTTTCCATGCGACATGGAGGGCTTCGGTCGGTTAGGCAAGTGCAGCCGCGCCCGTACCTGGAAGCTCACGTCGGTTTTGGGCCCCACCGGATTAAGGGGGCTCGACTGGATCACGGTCTGTTAGCGGGCGTTCAAACGAACGCCAGATTTGAATCCTGCCCCTTGATCGGGTATCTATGTTAGTACAGGTACCCGGGAGAATGGGCTGTGAACTGGCGATTCATATTGAGACCTCGCTGCACTTCGTTGATGGTGAGTGTCGTAATCCACGGCATCCTGGTCGTGCTCATGGCCGGGTTCATGATCGTCGGTGGAAAGAAGCCATCCGTGGTGGATGTGCAGATCATTCGGCCGGAGTCCGTTCATCTCCAGCGTGAATTCCCAAAGTTGGCAACGTCGGCGACGGTGAACACGAGCTCATTTTCGACCCCGGCAATCCGTAGCGACGCTCCACTGCAAGCTTCAAGTCGGATTGCTGCGGCGAATGCTGATTCGTTTTGGTCCAAACGCAGCAGCGAGATCGCCGAATTCACGGGTGATCGGTCAAATGGGAACGACGGCGATCGATCGCAGGCGACAGGCAATGCAAGTTTCTTTGGGGTCCCCGCCAATGGAAATCGGTTTGTCTATGTTGTCGATTGTTCACGCAGCATGCAAGGAAGCCGCTGGCAAAAGGCGCGAGCCGAGCTGATTCGCTCACTTCATGAGTTGGAATCGGATTCCAAATTCATGATTGTATTCTTCAGCGATGAATGTCAGCCGATGCCGGCCGGCGAGTTGCAGTTGGCGACAGAAGAGAATGTCGCCTTGGCATCTGAATGGATTAGGTCAGCACGGCTGGGTTGGGGGACGAAACCGTTGGCGTCGGTCCAACTGGCACACCTCCAGGATCCGGATGCGATTTTTTTTCTTACCGACGGTGAATTTACCGACCGCACGGCCGCTTTCTTGAGGGAAGAAAACTCTTCACGCGGCCCGGCGATGGTGAATGTGCACACGATCGCATTTCACAGTCGCGAGGGAATAAAACTACTCAAGCGAATCGCGCGGGAAAACTCGGGTCAATTCCGCTACGTCAGCGCCGATGAGGTGATTGCTGCGCCGCCGGTCAAGAAGGTGGTGCGCTAGTCCAGTTGGCCAAATATCAGTGACGCGTTGTGGCCTCCGAAACCGAAGCTGTTGCTCATGACGATCTTGACGTCCCGTTCTCTGGCAACATTCGGTGTGTAGTCGAGGTCGCAAGCCGGATCGGGATTATCCAAGTTGATCGTCGGCGGGATCGTGGAATTTTGAATTGACTTGACACACACGATGGCCTCGATGCCGCCGCTGGCACCGAGCGAATGCCCGAGCTGGCTCTTCGTGCTTGACACGCTCAGCTTGTAGGCGTGGTCCTTAAAAACATGTTTGATCGCCTGTGTTTCGGCCTTGTCGCCGAGGGGTGTGCTCGTCCCGTGCGCGTTGATGTAATCAACCATCTCGGGCTCAACACCAGCATCGTTAAGGGCGTTCAGCATCGCCCGAGCCGCTCCCATGCCTTCCTCGTCAGGTTGAGTGATGTGTCCGGCGTCACCACTCAACCCAAAGCCGAGAATCTCTGCATAGATTTTGGCACCACGCGCTTTGGCATGTTCCAACTCCTCGATTACCAGAATGCCAGCACCCTCGCTGAGTACGAAGCCGTCGCGGTCGATATCGAAAGGTCGACTTGCTTTGGTCGGCGCATCATTACGTCTTGAGAGCGCCTTCATATTCTGAAATCCACTTAGGCCCATCTCGGTGATCGCCGCTTCGGTGCCACCGGTGATCATCACGTCGGCATCGCCGTACTGGATCAACTTTAAGGCATCGCCGATCCCGTTGGTAGCGCTGGCGCACGCCGTTGCGACGGTGTAGTTAGGGCCGCGAACACCGTACCGAATGGAGATGCTTCCACCCGCGGCGTTGAGCATGAGCTTGGGGATGGTCAGTGCCGAAACCCGATCCGGTCCCTTCTCCACCAATCGTCTTACTTGGGTTTCGATCTCGGCGATCCCGCCGACACCGGACCCGAGGACGACCCCACAGCGAAACGATTCTTCTTTTTCGAAGTCGATGCCACAATCATTGACCGCGTCCACGCA
>LWDU01034169.1_pt1 | contig 10057 bp, 10 predicted proteins | sample 727161 | NCBI WGS metagenome assembly LWDU01 (sample SAMN04566230, study PRJNA314399) | hydrothermal vent metagenome | isolation source: deep sea hydrothermal plume seawater | place: Mexico: Gulf of California, Guaymas Basin | collected 2004-07-11 | reverse complement strand
TTATAAATGACCAAAATATTAAATTATTAGATATTTCTACAGACGATGGTGATTTAGAAGATGTTTTTATAAGATTAACAAAAAACTAGATAATTTAACTTAATAATAGTAGAATAAATTTATGGAAGTAGTTAAATCTCAAAATTCAAGAATACTAAAATATATTTTAGTAATATTTTTAGGTTCAATTCTTTTAACTATATCATCTAAAATCAAAATTCCTTTTTATCCAGTTCCAATGACAATGCAAACTTTTGTAGTACTTTTTTTGGGAATGTCCTTTGGATACAGAGTTGGTTTGGCAACTGTTGGTCTATATTTAGTTGAAGGAATTATTGGATTGCCAGTTTTTTCTAATTCGCCTGAAAAAGGTGTTGGTTTTGTTTATTTTACTGGTCCAACTATGGGATATTTGATTGGTTTTTTATTTGCAACTTTTTTAGCTGGATATTTTAATTTTAAAGGAAATATATTAAATAATTTTATTAAATTATTAATTTCCGTTTCAACAATTTATATATTGGGAGTTTTTTGGTTAGGAAGTTTAATAGGTTGGGATAAACCAATAATACAGCTAGGAGTAACTCCTTTCTTGCTAGCAGAATTATTTAAAATTGTTATTTTAACTTTGCTTACCAAAAATATTTTGAAATTAAGAAAATTTATTTAGGTGATCTTTTAGAGAGAATTCTTTGAAGAGTTCTTCTGTGCATTTTAAGTCTTCTTGCTGTTTCTGAAACATTTCTATTGCAAAGCTCAAATACACGATGAATATGTTCCCATTTTACTCTATCTGCTGACATTGGGTTATCTGGCGGAGCAGCTTTTCGATTAGGATTTGCCAACAATGCTCTTTCAACATCATCTGCATCGGTTGGTTTTGATAAATAATCTATTGCACCTTGTTTAATAGCGGCAACTGCTGTTGGAATATTTCCATAACCAGTCAACATTACTACTCTACTTTTTGAATTAGAGCTTTGAATTTCTTTTACAACCTCTAGTCCGTTTCCATCATCCAATCTTAAGTCAACAACTACAAATGCTGGCCTTTCTTGCTTAACACAATCGATGCCTTTTTTTACACCTTCGGCCTGAGAAACCTTAAATCCTTTTTTTTCCATAGCTCTGGCCAACCTTTCTCTAAATGGATTATCATCATCAACTATGAGTAGTGATTTATCCTCAAATTCACTAATGTTTTTAATATTTTCTATCTCAGTCATAAATTTCATATGGCAATTAATAAACTAATTTCAATAGCATTATTTGCTTTACATTAGTGGTCATATCCCATAAATGCTGAATTTATAAAATTTACATAGCTGTTATGTAGATTTTTTTTGTTAAATTTTTTTTGTGGAGCTTATATGCAAAAATTTAAAACAGTTGAAGAATTAGTAAGTCAACTGAAACCAAATGACCCAGTGTATTGTATAAGAAAAAAATCGATACAATTGGCATCAAAATTTTTTAAAAATAAATTTCCAGGAGATGTTTTATACGCTGTAAAAACAAATCCTAATCCATTAGTTTTAAAAACAATAATTGAAAGTGGTATTGAAAATTTTGATGTAGCTTCAATAAATGAAATAATAACTATTCGGAATATTAGCAAATCAGCTAAATGTTCTTTCATGCACACTGTAAAAAACAGGGAAAGTATCAAAGAGGCATATTTTAAATATGGTGTTAAAGCTTATTCATTAGACTCAAAAGATGAATTAATCAAAATTATTGAAAGCACAGATCATGCAAAAGATCTTGAATTATTTGTTAGAGTTTCAGTTTCAAATGAGCATGCTGAAATTGATTTATCTAAGAAATTTGGAGCTATACCATCAGAAGCAACAGGTTTATTTAGATTAACAAAACAATATGCAAAAAAAATAGGATTAAGCTTTCATGTAGGTTCACAATGTATGCACCCAATATCATATTCAAAAGGAATTACTGATATTGGAAATATAATAAAGCGTACAAAAATAATTCCAGATTTTATTAATGTTGGAGGTGGTTTTCCTACAATTTATCCAGATTTAGTTCCTCAATCGATTCAGAGCTATTTTGAAGAAATTAAAAAAGCACTAGAAAATTTAAAATTAGAAAAACTGCCTAAAATAATTTGTGAACCAGGCAGAGCAATTGTTGCTGAAAGTGGATCTACAATAGTTAGAGTGAACTTAAGAAAAAAACAAAAACTTTATATAAACGATGGAACTTATGGAACGCTATTTGATGCAGGATTTCCTAACATTGTTTATCCATCAAAGTTAATTAAGAATGGAAGAATTATTTCAAAAAAATTAACCGCTTTTGATTTTTATGGTCCAACCTGCGATAGTATGGATTATATGAAAGGACCTTTCATTCTACCAAACAATATTAAAGAAAATGATTACATTGAACTTGGACAACTTGGTGCATATGGTTTAACTTTTAGAACAGATTTTAATGGCCTTTATTCAAACAATATATTTGAAGTGGAAGATAATCCAATAATGACAATGTATAACAAAGAAATTGAAAAACAATTTCTTGTTGCTTAAATGTCGGATAAAAAGAATTTAGGACATAATAGTAAGAAAGATTTTCTTAAATCTCCAGTTGAACACATTGACATAACCTCATTCGATTCAAGAAAAATCATATCATCAATGAGAAAGATGTCTTTTGTTTCTAGGGAAACTGAAGATAAAGAATGCACTATTTTTTTAACTTTAGCTGGGTCTACTTCTGCTGCTGGATGTATGCATATTTATAGAGATATGATTAAATACAACATGATTGATGCAATTGTTGCTACTGGTGCATCAATTATTGATATGGATTTCTTTGAAGCTCTTGGATTTAAACATTACCAAGGTTCACAATTTCAAGACGATACTGAATTAAGAAAAAATTATATTGATAGAATATATGATACTTATATCGATGAAGATGAGCTTCAAATGTGTGATAAAACAATATGTGAAATAGCAGATAAGCTCGAACCAAGAAGTTACACTTCTAGGGAGTTTATTAATGAAATCGGAAAATATTTAAAAAATAATGCAAAAAAGAAAGGTTCATTAATTGAGACTGCATACGATAACAATGTTCCTATTTTTTGCCCAGCTTTTACCGATTCAAGTGCTGGATTTGGATTGGTAATGCACCAAGAAAAAAATTCAAAACAGCATATGACAATAGATTCAATTAGAGAATTTCGTGAACTAACTGAAATTAAAATTAGATCAAAAGAATCTGGATTGTTTATGATTGGAGGAGGCGTTCCAAAAAATTTTATTCAAGATACAGTTATTTGTGCTGAACTTTTGGGAAAAAAGGTGGGTATGCATAAATATGCAATACAAATAACTGTTGCAGATTCAAGAGATGGTGCGTGTAGTAGTTCTACATTAAAAGAAGCAAGTTCTTGGGGTAAGGTTGATGTAACAAAAGAACAAATGGTTTTTGCTGAGGCAACCAGCGTTCTTCCTTTAATAGCAAGTGATGCTTATCACAATGGTAAGTGGAAAAAAAGAACGAGAAAAAATTTTTCAAAAATATTTGGATAAAAATTGAATTTCTTATCAAACAAACAGGGATTTCTTGGAATTGATAATAAATTCAAAATTAAAGAAAAAGCTATAGTTGTTCCATTTGGTTTAGAAAAAACAGTTAGTTATGGTGGTGGAACAAAAAATGGTCCAAAAGAAATTATTAAAGCTTCACATCAAGTTGAATTATATGACGAAGAACTAAACTGTGAACCTTATAAAAAAATTGGAATTAAAACTCTAAAACCTTTCAAAATAGATAAAAACATAAATAAGGCATTAAATAAAATGTCAAAAATAAATGAAGAAATTTTAAATAATAAAATTTTTCCTTTAACCCTTGGTGGTGAACACTCAATAACACCTGGCTGTATAGCACCATTTGCAAAAAAATATAAAAAATTATATTTATTACACTTTGATGCACATGCTGATTTAAGAGAAAGTTATAATGGAGAAAAATTTTCACACGCCTCCGCAATAAAGAGGTGTTTGGATTATAAAAATGTTTCTGTAATTTCTTTTGGTATAAGAAATATATCTAAAAGCGAAATACCTTATTTGAAAAAAAATTCATCTAGAATAAATATTTTTTGGGCAAAAGATAAAAATAAATGGAATTTAAATAAATTTAAAAAAATGATTAAAAATAAAACTGTTTATATAACTTTTGATGTGGATGGATTTGATTCAAGCATTATGCCTGCAACTGGCACCCCTGAACCAGGGGGACTTTTTTGGGATGAAACTTTAAAAATAATAAAAATAGCTATTAAAAATTCAAATATTGTTGGTGCTGATATAAATGAACTTGCGCCAATAAAAGGCTTTAATTCATATAACTTTTTAGTAGCTAAATTAGCTTACAAAATTTTGTCCTATAAATTTTTATATAAGTAATTATTAAACAGCTTTAGCTGTTCCTAGCAATAATCTAAATGGAATTAACATTGCTAGTGCAACGAAAATTTTAACTGCCAAATCTCCTAAAGATAAAGTAAACCAAGGTATTCCAGTTGCATAAAAAGATATTGAAAAGAATAAAAAAGTATCAACAGTAGAACCAATTAAAGAAGATGTTAGGGGCGCTACAAACCATTTTTTTCTTCTTAATTGATCAAAAATTTGAACATCTAACAATTGAGCAACTAAAAAAGCTGTACCTGAGCCAATTGCAATTCTTATTGAAATTAAATCTGCAAAATTTGTAGAAAATAAAAGTGTAAAAGAAATACCAATAGCAAAACCTATATATACAATTTTTCTTGCAGATATTTTTCCATAAAATTTATTGGAAATATCAGTTATCAAAAAAGCTACTGGATAACTAAATGCTCCATAGGTTAACATCTCATTTAAGCCAAAATAATTAATTGGAAACTGGACTAAATAGTTAGATGTTAAAACAACCACTCCCATTAAAAATGAAAGTGTTATAAAAACTCTATTCATTAAGCAGATTTGCTAAGTAATGATTTTTTTAATTTTTTTAATCTAGAAGATAAATTTCTAGTTTTTGCACTTTTAATAAATTGGTCAAAACTGCCTTTTTTATCTACTGTTCTAACTCCTGCATTAGATACCTTTAATTTTAAACTTTTATTTAAAATTATACTTTTAAATCTTACTTTTTTAAGATTGGGCAAAAATCTTCTTTTCGTCTTATTGTTGGCGTGGCTAACATTATGACCTTTAAGAGGAATTTTTCCAGTAAGTTCACATTTTTTAGACATAAAATTTATGACTGTATAGGTGTTCTAAAGTTACCAGTCAAGATCAATTTTTACTTCCTACTATATCAGATATATTTTTTACTCCTTCTTTATCTAAAATATTAATTAATTCTTCACTTATTTTTGAAGCAATACTAGGACCTCGATAAATCATGCCGGTATAAAGTTGAACTAAACTGGCTCCATTAATTATTTTCTCATAAGCACTCTGACCAGAATCAACTCCACCCACACCTATAATTTTTATTTGGTTTTTTAAAATTCTGTAAAATTTATTAATTAGTTCATTTGATTTTTTTTCTAAAGGTTTTCCTGACAAGCCTCCTTTTTCTAATTTATTAATATTATATAAATTTTCTCTATTTCTATCAGTTGTATTTGAAATTATTACTGCCTTAACATTGTGTTTTAAAAGTAAGTCTGAAATTATATTAACATTTTCATCTTGAATATCTGGTGATATTTTTACTGTGATGGGTACTGTAGTTTTTAATATTTTTTTTTCTTTTTCAATTAAACTCAAGAGTTCATTCAGCTCATCTTCATTATGAAAACTTCTCAAATTTTCAGTATTAGGAGAAGATATATTTATAGTCAAATAATCAGCAAGATTATAAAATTTACGAAGGCCAATTAAATAATCTTCTAGTCTATTATTTGTATCTTTATTTGGTCCTATGTTTATTCCAAATAAGCCTTTTGGAGAATTTGAAATAATTCTTGATCTAACTTTTTCGGAGCCTGAATTATTAAACCCGAGTCTATTTATTAACGCCCCGTCTTCTTCAAGGCGAAATATTCTTGGTTTAGGGTTTCCGTATTGATTAATTGGAGTTACAGTTCCAACTTCAACAAATCCAAACCCTAATTTAAACAAAGGATTATATACTTCTGCATCTTTATCAAAACCAGCTGCTATACCTATTGGATTTGAAATTGTTTTTCCAAAAATTTCTGTTTGAATTGATTTGTTGTCTAAATCATGTGCTGTTTCAGGATCTAATTTAAATATTAATGATCTTATTTTTGAAAACATCAGTTAATTTTATCTTTTATTAATTGTTGTGTCTCCTTAACACCAAAAAAACTAATAAAAAAACCCATTCTTGGACCATTTTCATCGCCAAAAACCACCTCATAAATCAGTCTAAACCAGTCTCTTAGATTCTCTTTATAACCATTTTCTTTTCCAACTGTATAAATTTGAGTTTGAATTTCTTCTGGTTGCATTTCATCAGTGCATTTTTCTAATACTAGAACTAATGCCTCCAGTGCTTTTTTTTCTTCAGCGTTAGGTTTTTTATATTTTTTATTTTTTTTAATTACATCATTAAAATATTTGATTGCATACTCAATCAGCTTGTCAAATATTGGATGTTCTTTTTCTAAAATGTTTGGTTTATATTTTTTAACAAACTTCCATAAAAGTTCTCTTGAATTAGCATTGCTAGTTTCAACTAAGTTAAGAAGCATAGAAAATGTCATAATTGAATTTTCTTTTGGAATTATGCCATTATGAACGTGCCAAACAGGATTTAATAGCATTTGTAATTCATTTTGATTTTTTCCTCTTTCAATAAAATCTAAATACTCATCCACAGCTTTAGGAACAATTTCTCTATATAATTTTTTTGCTCTTTTTGGATTTTGATACATAAATAAAGATAAACTTTCAGGAGAAGCATATTCTAACCACTCATCAATTGTTATCCCATTTCCTTTTGATTTTGATATTTTTTCTCCTTTTTCATCTAAGAATAACTCATAGGCAAAACCAGAAGGATTAGTTTTTCCTAATATTTTTATAATTTTTGTAGATAAGATAGCGCTTTCAATCAAATCCTTACCATACATTTCAAAATCTACATCTAAAGCATACCATCTCATAGCCCAATCTACTTTCCATTGAAGTTTACAATTGCCATCTAAAATACTTTTTTCTAATTTTTTTCCAAAATTATCAAAAATAATTTTTGAATTTTTTTCATCTATCTCTAAAACGGGAATTTCTAAAACTACACCAGTGTCTGGACAAATTGGTAAAAACGGAGAATAAGTTTTTTGTCTTTCTTTGCCAAGTGTTGGAATAATTATATCCATAATATCCTTATATTTTTTTAATATAAGTTTTAGTGTTTCATTAAAAAAGCCTGACTTGTAAAGATCAGTTGAACTTTTAAAAGTATATTTAAAATTAAAGTTATTTAAAAAATTTTTTAACATTTCATTATTATGCTCACCAAAACTATTAAATTTTTTAAAAGGATCAGGGACAACTGTTAAAGGTTTATGTAAATTATTTTTTAAAAGATCCTTATTAGGAACATTTTCTGGAATTTTTCTTAGTCCATCCATATCGTCTGAGAATGTAATAATTTCTTTAGGTAGATCTGTTAATTTATTTAATGCGTTAACAAGCATTGAAGTTCTGGCAACTTCTCCAAAAGTTCCAATGTGAGGAAGTCCACTTGGTCCATAACCAGTTTGTAGAATTATTTTACCCTTTTGATCTATATGTTTTTTTCTTTCACGAAGAATTTTTTTGGCCTCAACAAACGGCCATGCATTAGTTTTTTCTATGTTTACTTTATCGATCACAGTTTAAATACAAAAATAACTCATAAAATTCATGGTTTTAATAATTCTTATAGAGTTGAAATTTATTTACCATAAAATAATGTCCATTCAAAATGTCGAATTATAAAACTGTGTTTTTTACACTTGGTGTATTGCAAGTAATTTTGGGATTGGCCATGATTATTCCAGTAATTATCCAATTTATATATAATGAATTGGATTCATCATTTATTAGTTCTGGAATTATTACAATTGTATTTGGTATATTGTTTTTTTTATCAAATTTAGATCATGATAAAAAATTAAATTTACCTCAAGCTTTTCTATTAACTGCGCTTTCATGGTTGAGCATAGCTGTATTTGGTTCGCTACCATTTATATTTTCTAATTTAAATCTAAATATAACTGACGCTTTCTTTGAAAGTATGTCGGGAATTACAACTACTGGCTCTACTGTAATAGTGAATTTAGACATCGCTCCAAAAAGTATATTGCTATGGCGTGCTATCCTTCAATGGTTGGGAGGAATAGGAATAATTGTAATTGCAGCTATTTAAAATATCGAGCAATGATACTGCTGAAAAAATTTTACCAAAATCCAAAGAAATAAGTTTAAGATTAATTTTTATCTACTCTGCTTTAACATTTTTGTGCGCTTCATTTTATAAAATTTTTGGAATGAATTTTTTTGATAGTCTTACTCATTCAATGACAACTATTGCTACAGGTGGTTTTTCTAACTATAACGAATCTATAGGGTATTTTGATAGTACTTTAATAGAAACTACTTCAATGATATTTATATTGTTAGGCAGTATACCTTTCATTGCTTATATAAAATTTCTTAATGGAGATAAAAAAATATTTTTTTCTGACACTCAAATCAAAACGTTTTTTAAAGTAGTAATATTTTCGATAATAATATTATTTATTTATTTAACTATTTTGAATCAAAATTTATTTGAAATAAGCATAAGATCAGTTGCATTCAATGTAATTTCTATTTTAACTGGAACTGGTTACGTAACAAAAGATTTTGATCAATGGGGAAATTTTCCACTAATATTTTTTTTAATCTTAATGTTTATTGGTGGTTGTGCGGGTTCAACTGCTTGCGGTATAAAAATTTTCAGAATTCAATTGCTTTATCATTTTTTGTTAAATCAGTTAAAAAAAATAGTCTATCCAAGAGGTATCTTTGTTATTAAATATGACAAAAATAATATTGATGATAAATTTATGTCATCAGTTATTTCATTCATATTTCTTTATATTATTATTTTTTTCTGCTTAACTGCAATATTATCTTTAACTGGTTTAGATTTTGTTACTTCAATTTCTGGGGCTGCAACTTCTATTTCCAATGTGGGTCCTGGGTTAGGTGAAATTATTGGTCCTAATGGGAATTTTTCTTCATTATCTAGTCCATCTAAATGGGCTTTAAGTATGGGGATGATTTTAGGTAGACTTGAACTATTTGCTATATTAGTATTGTTTATTCCATCTTTTTGGAGAAAGTATTAAAAGTATAAATGATAGAAAAAAAACAAAGCTGGACTGAATCACTTTTGGTTTACAAAGACGTAAGAATGCTAAGAATTTTACTTCTTGGAGCTATAAGTGGTTTTCCTTGGGTTTTAATAGGAAGCAGTTTAAGTCTTTGGTTAAAAGAAGAAGGATTAAGTAGATCAACAATAGGATGGGCAGGTTTAATTTTTGGTGTATATGCATTTAATTATTTATGGGCACCAATAATAGATAGAATTCAAATACCACTATTAACAAAAAAACTAGGCCACAGAAGAGGATGGATAGTTTTAATGCAAATTGCAATTTTATTAAGCTTGTTAGTTTGGAGTTTTATAAACCCAACACAAAATTTAGCTCTATTAATTACTGTTGGATTAATTATTGCAATAGCTTCAGCTACTCAAGACATAACAGTCGATGCTTTAAGAATTGAACAAATTAATGAGCATGAAGGAAAATCTATGGCGGCTGGTGCTGCAATGGCAGTAGTTGGTTGGTGGACAGGTTACAAACTAGGTGGCGTAATTGCTTTATTTACAGCAGAATATTTTGAAAACATGGGCATTGCTGATTATTGGCAAGCTACTTTTTTAGTTTTAGGAGTTGTAATAATTTTAATGAATATTGGTTTGATGTTTGTTCATGAACCAATTGAAACTGATAGACAAGCAAAAC
>LWDU01032312.1_pt1 | contig 10057 bp, 9 predicted proteins | sample 727161 | NCBI WGS metagenome assembly LWDU01 (sample SAMN04566230, study PRJNA314399) | hydrothermal vent metagenome | isolation source: deep sea hydrothermal plume seawater | place: Mexico: Gulf of California, Guaymas Basin | collected 2004-07-11 | reverse complement strand
AATGGTTACATTAATTTGGCTGTATATTGAAATTCTCAGACTTCTCTCAAAACTATCAAGGCGCTGAGTGAATGGAAATTGAACCAATACTTACCTTAGCTTTAGCCGGAGCCACACTTGGCGTTGTTGAAGGAATAAAACCAGGTCCACTATTGACAATGGTATTTCGGGAAACACTTTCTGGAGGTTTCAAGGCTGGTCTTTGGACTGCTACAGCGCCAATTTTCACAGACGGCCCACTAATTATTGTCAGCTTAATTGCGGCTGGATGGTTAGCAACAAATCCAGCCGCCTTACTCATTATTTCAGTCATAGGGGCACTTTTCCTCACTAAAATGGGAGTTGATTGTTTCAGTATCGAGCCACCCAATTTAGACGTTGAGCAAAAAGATACATCAAATTCTTTCAAACGAGGCATATTGACGAATTTACTGAACCCCAATGTGTATGTTTTTTGGTTCCTCATTGGCGGTCCTTTGATGGCTCTATATGTTGAGGTTGAACCCCTTGCTCCTATTGCATATGCTTTGACCTTCCTTCTTTCGATCATTCTTACAAAATCAATTATCGCCCTAATTCTTGATAGGATGAGGGGAAACTTTTCTGAGAATGGCTATCGAATGGCTCTCGGAGTATGTGGAATTCTCATGCTCGGTTTTTCAGCAGGTTATCTCTGGCAGGCTTGGTCATTGATCCCGCAAGTTTTCTGATTGTTTAACGTCGATTAAAACAATTTGGCATTCACGGCAGCGATACCTTCCCCTTCCTCTGCGAGTACGCTGATGCTCTTTGGAGCACTGCGGACACTTCCACAACCATTTCACGCATCTTTTTTGCAAATGAGTTCCAAATGATTTTCCCATACCTCTGGCTTTGAGATCAGGCCACAGCGCCTCAAGATTTCGAAATGTCTTGTCGTGACCTGCAAATCCAAGTGCGTGTAGAAATTCATGATAGAGTAGGAATGCTGCATAACGTTGCCAATCATTGGTTAATGCTGCCGGATGAACATCGACACATCGAACATCGCCAGGCCCTGAAATCTCTGATTTTTTCACACCTTTCTGGTATCGACACACAGCATGGAGGCGAGTCGCATCTCTGCGAAGCCGTCCGAGAGGGATATTCTGTAGTTCACTCACTGGAAGTAGACTAAGTTGAGGGATTTGATGCATGGTGTGAACCACATTATTGGCAAGCTGAGTCAATATCCTCTCATCATCCATTCACTAACCTCCATTAATGCCAAATTGTTTTAGATGGATAAAGTAAGATTACCACCAAACGGCATAGGATCTAATGGACCCATGTCATTTCTCAAACTTGGCCCTATTGTGAATGTTGCAAAAATCCCTTCATCTACGATATTATGTGATAATCCAAACCACGGACGGCCGTATTGGTCGACAAGAATATCAATGAAATCTCCAAACCCGCCACACCTATTGTACCCACAATCAGCTGTAGTATCAAGGGGGTCGCCAATTTCGTTAATTTGAACGGTAGTAATCAATGGATTTTGATTGAAAGCGTCTGTAATCACTGAAATATATCCATTCCATGTATCGTTCCCAGTATCTCCAAGATAAGCGAAAGCCCCTCGCCCTTCTGAACCAGCAGCGAGAGCTGGGAATCCGGTGCCAATTAGCCCGGCGGGCGGGGCAATCATCATCGGATCTGACCAAGTATCGCCCTCATCTCTCGAATAGGAATAATATGGCAAATTATCTACACCCATCCACATTGCGTGCAGATTGTTTTCTTCGTCCGGATGAATCTGAGCTTCTTCTGCATTCCAAGTGGCTGCAGTGCCAGTGGTTTCAGTTGGTAATGGGTGCTCTGTCCATGTCAGTCCGCCGTTTTTGCTACGATAAATCGAATATCCTTCACCACTGCATCCTGGATTCCCTCGATAGAAATTTCCATCATTGGCGCCAATCATATGGCCAGTCAATCCTCCGCTATTACAATCGATGGGTGCACCAGAAACTTCGGGCCCCCAAGTCAGCCCCCCATCTTGACTTGTAGAGCAAATTGGATGCGGGTAATTGCCGTTGACACAAAATACCCATGTTGTTTCATGAGCTAATGCATTATATGGCGAAGACGCAATTGTTTGATGATCTTGAACAGACCAACCAGTCGCAACAGAAGGCGGACTCCATGAACCTCCATCATCATCTGACCATTCAACCGTCATCCCCAACAACGCATGCATATCGAATTTCATGATACGATCTGTCCATGGATCAACATATACATAGGGGTCATTCGAATTTGCAACCGGAACTGTGGGCGGGTCGTATACATCTGCACAAGCATAATTTGATTCTTCGCTTAATCCAATTAATCCTGAACATTGCACGATAGCAGTTGCACCATTTTGTCCATTACCCCAACTGCTGATGTAGAGATTATTTGTCGAAGTGATCCCAATCGTCGGCTCAAAAGTTGTCATTCCAATCCCATAATATGTTCCTTGTGCACAAAATGGGGCATTATTGTCGACCAAAACTTCTGTACCATTAATCACAGTCGAAATATTAGTCGCATCGGTCGCATTAGCAAAATGATACCATGTAGTTTGTACTATTCCCATTTCACATAGGTCGTCAAAAACACTCTCCCCCTTCACAGTTCTAGGCGCATCATCACCGAAACACCCAGCGACTGCAGGCCCAATAAGTAAGAGGACGAGGGCAATCGCTGTGGTCTTCACAGCCTTCGCTGACGCATCGGCTACATCAGATAACCGGAAAAAAACATCATCCCATTAGTCGAGTCGAATTTCCACCCAAAGGTAATTCGGGTAAAGCCCGGAGTTCTCCATAAAGAGCAGGGCCTGAAATAAAAGTCCCAATTATTGCTTCTTCAAACCCGCCAGCATTGTGTGCCAAAGCGATCCAAGGTCTGCCCTCATCATCGATTTCAACATCGATAAAATCACCGAAGGTCCAACGGGTCGCTTGCAAGATTAACTGCAACGCTAGTGATCAATGGATGCTCAGCAAAAGCATCAGTCATTACAGCCATGTATCCGCCCCAACCACAAGCAGTGCCGGAGGTTGTATTGTTTTCCTCATTACAATCATTCATCTCTCCGATATATCCAATGACGACACGGCCTGAATCTCCCGCAAATATTGTTGGGAAACCAGTTTCGCTCACTCCCGGAGCAGCGATCATCATTGGCTCGGATCAAGTGGCACCTTGGTCCCGGGAATATGCATACCAAGGCATTTCATCGGTCGAAATCCAAGTGGCATGAACTGCACCTTCTTCATCTACAGCAACAGCAACTTCGTGAGAATGCCAACCTTGTTGCATCCCAACCTCAGTTGTAATCGTGTGCTCAGTCCAAGAATAACCCCCGTCGAGGGAACGGTACACAGCAGGACCTTCACAAGACGGGTTTCCTCGGTATACCGACCCATCTGAACCACCAGCAACATGCCCATGCAAGCCTGAACATTGTGGATAACTTTCAATTGGATAACCAATTTGTTGAACATCCCAAGTATGGCCACCATCAAGTGAGCGAGAACATTGTGCTCCGTTAGCCGATGAACCGGTGTTGATACAATAGACATAGATGACCTCATGGAATGCAGTAACTCCTGGAGGAGCAGGCATTGAAGCAATACTTTGATGATCTTGGGGCTGGTAATATCCTTCCACAGTAAATGGAACAGACCATGACTCTCCATCATTATCTGAATATTCGACAAACATCGCTGCTAATACATGCATATCGAATTTGATAAGTCGGTCGGTAAATTTGTCGACATACAAGTAAGGATCATTCGAATTTGGCGTCTGTCCACTATCGTCATCAATTGCTCCGAATGGACCAACATCTTCCCATGTTTGACCCTGATCTTGGGATCTGATAATATGCGTACCATCACCTAAACCATTGTAATTTGTAAAGAATATCGCCCCAGATGAAGTTACCCCCAGCGTCGGCTCAAAGGTATCATAACCAGTTCCATAATACGTGCCAGTAGAGAAATATGGGGTTGAATTTCCACTAAGATTAGCCGTAATATTTGCTGCGGAGACAGCTTCTGAATTTGTTGCATCAATTGCAAAAGGAGAACTAACGGTTCCAGGATAATGGTACCAAGTTGTACTCGACACATCACCTTCTTCGAAAATGAAAGGACCATCCGGCTCTTGTGTCGGCGCCTTTTCTTCTCCGAAACAACCAGCGAAAACCGGTGAGATAAACAACAGTGCAACAAGCACGGCTAGGTTACGCATCGAATTAGCGTCAGAGGCCCGCCTCTAAATCTAACCTAATCGTTGAGTGTCTTGACCCAGTCATTTTCGATTACTCTATCAGCTGCCGCTAGAATCGAATCAGGAGGCAATATCCAATCCATTCCTAGATCATTAACGGCTGGTGTCGAATCCCAAAATATTTTTTTCTTAAGGTGATTTCTAGCCCATGACACACTAATTTTTGGGTGGAAAATAGCTGCGATTAAAGCGAGTGAATAGGGTAATTCGAATGAAGGTAAATTCATGTCCGGATATTGAGATATTAGCAGTTTAGCCATCTCTTTCATTGAAACGTCTCCTGCAGTTACAAGATAGCGGCCACCATCTTCTCCCTCAGTCAATGCTTTGACGTGTGCTTCAGCGACATCTCGAACGTCTACAACATTGATTTGCATGGGCAGGACAACAGGCATCTCTCGTCTCAACACACTCATCATCAGGGCAAGAGATCCTCGGAGATGGCGGGTTGACATCGGCGGGCCAAATACCATACAAGGATGGATTGTAACCAACCTTTTCCTTGATTCTACCGACTTTTGAGAGTGCCAATTTCGGACAATTCGTTCAGAACTAACTTTTGCCAATCCATATGGATTATTTTCCAGAGTTGCATCATCTGCCCATGTTTCACTAGTTAGTGTAGTACCATTCTTCCATTTTGTAGGCCTTATTGCTGCAGTTGAAGAAGTGTGAATAAGGCATCGAACGGTGTCACTATTATCTATCGCAGCAACTATGTTTTGGGTTCCGATAACACTGGGATCAACAATTTTCAATTGAGGGTTTGATGACATTATCATAACAGCCGCCGCAGTGTGAATGACTTCTTCAGCTCCTGCAATTGCTTTGTTGACTGAGTCTCCATCAAACAAATCCATTTCAACAATTTCTAATGAGCCACCTTGTCTAATTTCTAGTGCTTCTAAATGAGCAACTCTGTCTGGGTCTGAAGAGTCTCGAACAGTAGCTCTAACATGTCTTCCTCGACTCAGTAAGTTAGAAACAATATGGCAACCAATATATCCACTAGCACCGGTTACAACTACAATATTCGAAGCCATAACTAACGCACCATTAACAAAGTTCAGCAATAGATTCGACAACTAATGATGGATTTTGGTTGGCGACCGCTAAATCCTCCAACGTTGCTTCCCCTGAAAGAACAAGAATACCATGAACACCCGCTCTTTCAGCCATTTCCATATCTGTATAAAGACGATCTCCGACCATTGCACATTCCTCAGGTTTCAATTCCAATTCTTCGATTTTATGTAAAATCATACCAGGGTTGGGTTTGCCACAAATATGAGTGGGACGAACCCCTGTCGTGGCTTCAAATAATGCCATGTATGCTCCTGTATCGGGTAAGCCCCCCTCTGGTGAAGGGCAAACCATATCAGGATGGCTTGCAACCATCGAAACACCATTATGGAGGTGAATTGAAGCGGCTTTCAACTTTTCATAATTGATTTCAGTATCATAGCCGAGTACCACATATTGTGGTTGATTACTACGAGTGGAAATTCCAACTTCTTCTAGCATTGAACGCATTCCTTCAGTACCTACGAGGTATGTTTCAGTAACTCCTTCTTTAGCCAACCAAGAGAGCAGATCATGGGTTGAAAGCAATATATCCTTTGCTTCTGCGGGGATTCCTAGCTCGTTCAGTTTTGCTAAATATTCAGAAACCGATTTAGAGGAATTATTTGATAGGAAGAAGCGTTGAATTCCTCGTTCTTCACACCGAGCTAAAAATTTGATAGAACCATCAATTAAGTTTCCACCAAGATAGATAGTCCCATCAAGATCAAGAAAAACTGCCTTGAGTCCTGCCAAATCTTTATCCAAATTATTCATATTTTCACCTATGGAAGAAGTAGTGTTTTCATTAGGAACCAGGGGCTCCAAAGGACAGTCTGTGTATCTTTACTGGCAATCATTTCTGACATCATTATACCAATTTCAGGTTTTTTAGAAGCCTTCTTTACAAACCAATTTGTTAATCGCTTCCATTTCATAACACGTTGTAACTTTGTTGAATTAGACAATTCTTTACCCAACAAATTCCAAAGAGCAACCATATATCCTTCTGCTGCCTCATTTGTAAAACCATTAGAATGTTTGGCAAGTTCAAAATGTTGAGCGGTTAATTTAGCCGAGAGAAGTGCATTTCCAACTCCTTCTCCACTAAACGGATCAATCAAACTAGCAGCGTCACCAACGCACATGGCACCAGCCATTGCCGAGCGTCGAGGCTGATGAGAGGGAGCGTTCTTTCGAGGAGATCCAAATGGCAACTGCCATCCTTTCGAAGAACCATCGATTAAAGTTGAATTGGAAAAACGATGTTTGAATCGCGGATGTTCTTCGATGACCCACTTTTGAATTTTCTTGAGAGATTTTTTCTTACCTTTCTGTTTTCTCTGCTCAGAAATTAACATACCAATTCCAACATTTACGACACCATTTCCTACTGGAAAAAGCCAGAAATAGCCAGGTAAAACCTCGTCGATAAAATGTATCTCAATTTGCCCCTCTTCTCCAGCCAAACCTTCTACATTCTCCCAGTATTGTCTATATCCACCACAAAAATGCTTATCGTCCCGATGTGGCTCTTGATGAATTTCCTCTGTAATTGTTCTCGAGACTGGACAATTGTAACCTCCAGCACCTATCGTTAAGGCTGATGTGTAAGTTAATTCTGGTTCTTCTGACCTTCGCCCACCCAATTTACATTTTACTCCAGAAATTATTGAAGTAACTCCTTCTCCTTTGACAATAATTTCCGTAACACCATGGCCCTGAATTACTGCGCCGCCATTTTCTCGAACAATTTCATTCGCCCGTTTAAACATCATATAATCGAATTGAATTCTTGGTAGGGCAAAACCAGACTGTAACCCCATTTTTGCATATGCCTCCTTTGGCAACATTACCCTAACTTCAGCTCCATTTGCACTACCGAAGAGTATTGAATCCACAACATAATGGGGGGTGGATTCGACCAAATCAAAAACACCTAATTCCTTTACGTGACTAAGTGATTTTCCTCCGACAGCATCGCCACAAACTTTGTCTCTTGGCCAAACGTGTTTTTCGATCAATAATACTTTGGAGCCATTCATGGCATTGTATGATGCGGCGGCTGAACCTGCGGGCCCCCCGCCGACAACGATTACATCAAAATGAGAACCATCATCGGGAATCGAGCCGGTGTCGATTGGTTTTGTCCACTCACTCATGCCAGCACCAAGCGCTCGTAGGTAAGTTCTGCATTCAAACTATGGTATGTTGATGAGTCAGATTTTCTTCATACTCCTTGATTTCCAAGAGTCGGCTCCGTGAAGTTCAATTGCAGAATCAAACTGCGTAATCCATGACTAAGGGAGTCATCGAAACCTATCGTAACTTCCTTCCTGTAGGTCCAAGCACAGAAATTATCTCATTATCTGAAGGAAATACACCTCTTATTCCAGCTGAACGACTAGTAGGGAAACTAGGGGGAAATTTTGAATTATTTTTAAAATTCGAAGGCCTTAATCCGACAGGTTCTTTCAAGGATCGAGGAATGTGTTTTACAGGCAATACTAGTGCAGCAGCAGCAGCTTATGCTGCACGGGCAGGAATCAAGTGCATAGTTCTGATTCCAGAAGGGAAAATCGCTCTTGGTAAATTAGCACAAGCTTTGATGCACGGAGCTCAAACAATTTCAATAAAAGGAAATTTTGATGAAGCGCTTGAAATAGTCCGAAAACTCGGCGAAATAGATGATTTTGAGGTAGTAAACAGCATCAACCCCTTCCGTATCCAGGGGCAAAAAACAGCGGCATTTGAAATCATAGATGAGTTAGGAGACTCTCCTGATTTTCATTTTTTACCCGTTGGTAATGCAGGCAATATTACTGCTTACTGGATGGGTTATAATGAATATAAATCCAATAAGAAATCCTCAAAACTTCCGAAAATGATGGGGTGGCAAGCAAAAGGTGCAGCCCCGTTCGTACTCGGAAAACCCATCAATAATCCAGAGACGGTCGCTTCTGCCATACGAATTGGCCATCCTGCGAGCTGGGATTCGGCTATTGAGGCGGCGAGCAGTTCAGGTGGCAAGATTGACAGTGTTAGTGATGAAGAAATCCTCGATGCGCAAAGGCTTCTTGCACGTTATGCTGGTGTGTTTTGTGAGCCAGCATCCGCAGCTTCTATTGCAGGCCTTCTGAAATCCGTTGAGAATAATCAAATTCCTTCTGGGAGTATTGTCGTAGCTACATTGACAGGCCACGGGCTCAAAGATTCAGACTTAGCAATTAAAAATTCGAAAATAGAGACGAAACTAGTTGATGCTAACTTGGAATCAGTTATCTCAGCGATCGGGTTATGATTAATTCAAAGCCGCTGCGGCCCCATCGTAACTATAGAAAGAAACCAATGTTTGAGTATGCCCTACGCCAGTTATTCCTGAAAGCCGATCGAGAATAGAATCTCCTAAATCTGCCATATCTCGGGCCACGACCTCAATAATGAAATCCCATTGTCCGGTAACGATATGGCAACCGATTACAAATTCTAAATTGGCAATGTTTGAAGCAACCTTCCGCCTATCTGTTAACCCCCTCNTGCGTGCAATGGCCAACCTAATTCTTGCCTATCCAAATCAATTGTAAATCGCTTGACTATACCCTTGTCTTGCAATCGCTTAATCCGGTCGTGTACGGTAACTCGAGGCATGTTAAGCAAATCTGCATATGCTTGCGTGCTTGCTCGTGAATCGTTTGTTAGTAATTTTACAATTTCTATGTCTTTCTTATCGAGTTTAGATAGTGGCACAGTATTGTGGAACTGACGAGTCAAAATAACTCTTCCCGTCAATTAGTCGGGAAATATACAAAGAACCCCAATAATCCGACGATTTTTTAACCATAATACCGTTTAATTGATTTCTCTCCCCCATCTCGGATATTCATGGACGAGAAGCATTCCGACAAAGAGTTCGCAACCAAAGCAGTATGGTCAGGCACACAGAATATCGAAGGGGCAGCAGTAACTCCAGTCTTTCTTACCTCAACGTATCAACTCACGCCTGAGCGATATCAAGGGTGGGCCAATGGTGCTCAGCACACAGAACTTTATTCGCGCCTTTCCAGCATCAATTCTGAGGGTGTTGCAAAGAAGATTGCAGCACTTGAGGGGGCAGAAGACGGCGAAGTATTTGCTAGTGGAATGTCAGCAATTTCAACAACCCTCCTCGCGCTTTTGTCCAGTGGAGATCATGTAGTTGCAAGTGCGGATTGTTATGGTGGAACTTATGGTTTAATGACTGAAGAATTTCCCCGGTTAGGAATCGAAGTTATGATGGCCGATATGCGTGATCCAGCATCTTATGAAGCTGCGATTCAACCTAACACAAAAATTCTCTATGTTGAGACTATTACAAATCCTGTGATTAAAGTATGCGACCTTGAGGCAATGATTGCGGTCGCCAAGAAGCATAATTTAATCTCAATAGTTGACAATACATTTGCCTCACCTTGGGCTTGTAATCCCATCGAATACGGCTATGATTTGGTTGTTCATTCGGCTACAAAATATCTCGGAGGACACTCTGATTTAATTGCAGGAGTTGTTGTTGGGCGCAGAGATTTAGTGGCAGAAATATTCCCGCGCAAAGTACACTTTGGCGGAGCGGCCGATCCTCATATGTGCTATTGGCTCGAGCGCGGAATGCGTACATTACACGCACGAATGCCAATTCATGTATCGAATGCGGCTGAAC
>LWDU01036794.1_pt1 | contig 10060 bp, 4 predicted proteins | sample 727161 | NCBI WGS metagenome assembly LWDU01 (sample SAMN04566230, study PRJNA314399) | hydrothermal vent metagenome | isolation source: deep sea hydrothermal plume seawater | place: Mexico: Gulf of California, Guaymas Basin | collected 2004-07-11 | reverse complement strand
GCCCCCAGGGATTCCAAAATGCATAGGAAACGAACACGTCGAACCGTTCGGTCAGTGGTTTGTAGCGAAACACGCCGGCATCCCTGACCCGTCGGGGACCATAGGGCGTTTCCACCTGAGTATGGAAAAATATCCCCTCCATAAAATAGAGTGCTCCATCGGGTCCCCAGCGGTAATTGTTGATTGAATGTTCAACATCCTCTCCGCCGAACCCATGCAGAACTGTTCTAACAGTATCGGCCCGACCGTCTCCATTGGTGTCTTTGATATGGATGATGTTGGGAGTTTGGGAAATATATGCACCGCCATCCCCCAAGATAAAGCCGTGAATCATATCCAACCCATTGATAAATACAGATTGCTTGTCAACCACCCCATCGTGATCGGTATCCTCGAGTATGATGATGGAGTCGTTTGGTTTACTGCCCGGTAATGGATGAGGCCATGTGGGAGAATTGGCAACCCACAGACGACCTTCAACATCAAAGTGCATGGCTACGGGATTGGCAATCGGTGAGTTTTCTTCGGAGGCAAAAACATTGATCGCATATCCTTCGGGCAAATGGAATCTCTTCAGTGCTTCATCCGGTGTGAGCACATCTCCCCGACCTTCCTCTTCGTCACCGCCTCTGCGTACGACTTCTCCGATTTCGGGAATCCGGATACCGGTGTAATCGGGTGTCGATGCTGAGAGTTGAATATCCATCGGGTATTTACCCCAGACCTTCCCGGGTTGCGGCTTCTCCATTCTCCAGATTCTCCGATCCAGTTGACCAACTATGTCATTGAGCTGAGCGGTTTCCTCCGGCATCCCCTCGGCACCCGGCAATCGATTCCGCCTCCCGTGGAGGTATTCCATATTGGGAGGACGCCACTGAAAGAAAAAGCTGTAATTCTTGTCATAAATGGTACGTCGCAGTTTTTCCGTTGCCGAGTCGCCAGCAGCGTAGTTCAGGTCAATGTCTCCAATCAAACCAAGAGATCGGGCCATGATTTGACTGACTCTCCAATAGCCATAGTTGTTAAGGTGAATCCCGTTTATGGTAAAGTCTGGTCCCTTTGAAAAAACCATCAATTCACGAGTCGGTGTATAGAGATCAACAAATGCCAACTTGTACTTTCCGGCAATTTCCAGCATTGCCTGAGTATAGATCTCAAGGTTTACATTATGCACCTGTCCATCCGGCATATGACCACCAAGGTTTTCATGGGCAATGGGAGAGATGAGGATTATCTGCGGAGCTGATCGACCATTGTAGCGGTGTTTCTGCAGATCAAGAATGAGCGCCTCAAGGCCTGAACTGAATTCGGCCAATCCTTCAACTCCCCGGAACGCTTCGTTCATCCCGAAACAGGCAAAAACCGTATCTGCTTTTTCCTGAGTTAAATATCGGTGCATGTCTCCAAATCCCCTTGGCCGGGGCCGCAGTGCAACTTCATCGGCAGACCAGCCCATATTACGGATCTTCAATGGGTGTTCGGGAAATCGGCTGTGAAGAAACAACTCAAAATGACCGAACATTCGCATCCGTTCCACAAATGTGTTTCCAATGAAAACAATGCTGTCACCGGCGTTCGCTTGATAGGTAGGCGACCTTGAATTCAATTCCACACCAATAACATTCGTCGCACCGAACAATGCGAAACACAAAAAACAAAATAGATGGCGTTTCCCGAATGAATGAATAACGCCAGACTGATTATTTCGATCCGTGTTCATAGAATACTCAAGGTTTGCTTCAAAACAGTGATTGCAAGACGGTCAGGGTCACTGTTCTCAGAATAACCTCCTAAAAACCTATGAGAAAGTGAAAACTTTCAATATGAACAGGCGCGGCGTTGAACCTATCCTCTTGAGGCTTTGAGCAACGCGCATACGGATAGAATTCAGCACGGCCACACTAAGATGAGGCAGCTCGTCCATCAATCCAGAGTTTCTGGAATCTTCCAGTATTCTTCCAAGTGAAGCATCACATGGTAGGGCTCGCTCAACTGCCATTCGGTTAAGGATAACAATAATCAGACCACTGAACTTGCTGCTCGTGGCTCCCGAGGATTTCTCCCGGCGCACAAGCGGCGACTTCGTCGCACATAGTCCAAAACCTGTCGGAATATCAGAGTTTTTTGGACAAACGCGTCAGCGGTATGGTCTGCGTCGACGAGTTCTACGAAGTCGTCGCTTTCCGTTGGATGACCAGATCAGGCTTAACCGAATGGCACTGGGGCTCGCTCTCCGAGTGCGCCGCCTGAGCAGTGAAATTATTGAGAAATCACCCCTACTATCCAGTATTCATTACGGGTTGCGGCGCGCTGGGACAGCACGCCCTACCCTCCTTATCTTAGTGCCATTCTCGTCTGTCCATCATTTTCTGCTCGAATAGAAGGCCGAGGCTTTCCTTTGGCAAACCTGGTTGTTGAATAAAGGCATGCCGAATTACGGGCCACGCCGGGAATCAGGTAGTACCGAACCGAAATCCTCGCTTTTGCTTTTGCCTTACCGGCGGACTGCCATTCTTCCTTGTTCAGTTCACCGTCGAACTGTGGTGGAGCAGCCCGCCACTGAGGTGTCACGGCCCAACGGTTGTCCGGGTACATTGTGGTTCCGTAATTTAAATAGCGCGTGCTTCCGTCGGCAAAGGCATAGTTAGAACCCCCACTTTCATTCCGTCGGGGGAGAAAGACTGATTCCCAAAGGTTTCAACTCAATTTCCCACTACTTCGACTCACCTTTGCTAGAAGCACCTATGATTCCCTTCGCAGGACCTCCAGAGGAGGTTGCAGGAAAAGTCCACGGAGTGAGAGCATTCCAACGGGAAGAGTCATTAAAGAAACGGTCGCAAAGGCGAGCAGGAGCATTTCCCAATTCATGCGAAAGGGGATTTCGAAGAAGAACCGAGCTAACCCCCAACCGGCAGCAATGGACAGCAGGGCACCGGTCGCTGCGGCAAGGGTGCCCAGAATCAGATATTCGAATACCTGAATTTGGATAATCTGATTACGAGAAGCCCCGAGGATTCTCAATAAAATAAATTCCTGAAGCCGTTGCATCCGGGAATTCCACACGGTGGAAACCAGTACCGCCAATCCCGTCAACAGAGTGAAAAGGGTCATGAACTTCACGACATAAGTCATTCGGGAAAGAATGTGATCCAAGGTGTTCATAATCAGGTTGAGGTCTACCATGCTGATGTTGGCATATTTCCCGACAATGGCTTTCTGTAGTCTTGCGGAGGCGGCCGCCGAATCAACGCGTGTGGTGACAATATGGAAACCCGGAGCGTCCTCAAGAATACCAACCGGAAAAACCACGAAAAAATTGGGTTCGGCGCGTTTCCAGTCAACCTGTCTCATACTCCTGATCTGGGTTTGAATTGAAAGCCCCTGGACATCGAAGATCAATCTGTCACCAAGTCCAATGTCAAGGGCTTCTGCGATTCCCTCTTCAATGGAAACAGGAATGACTCCTTCAATATCTCCAGTAAATCTGGGAATCCAATCTCCCTGAATCAGTTTTTCAGAATCGGACAAGGACTCTCGGTAGGTGCAGCGGTATTCGCGACGCAAGGCCCATTTTTCCACCGAAGATTCCGGATTCTTCAAAAAGGATTCTACGGATTCATCATTGATCGACAGCAATTGCATTGTGACGATGGGCACGCGGTCGAGCATCTGAAATCCCTCTTCAAGAATCACCTGGCGGACCCCCTCCACCTGATCCTGTTGAATATCAAAAAGGATCACGTTCGGACGCAGGCTACCTACAGCCGGATCAAAAGCATGAACCAGGGTCTCCTGCACCAGATACAAAGTCAGGATCAGGAAGGTTCCCAGGCCCATGGAAATCATCAGCATCACGGTTCGATTGTTCGGTCGAAACAGATTGGCCAGACCCTGCCGAATGGTATAGGGCCAGGAAGGTCGGATGATTTTAGTTGCAAGAAACATGAGCCCTTTGGACATCAGAAACAATACTCCGAAAACGGACAGCAGACCAAAAGTGAATCCGACCGCCTGAGGCCACTTCCTCATCTGCGACCAGGCAAACACAAAGACTCCGAGAAACAGGACCAGATATAGAACGACTTGAAAACCGTCCCATGATCGTCTCGATCCCGTTTCATAGGAAGATCGAAAGGCCGCCAGAGGAGAAACTCTTCGAATCACGGTCAATGGAAGTAGCGTAAACAACAAACATATGAGGATACCTATTCCCAATGAACGCAAGACAGCCGGCCAGGAAATAAAAACGTCGTATTCCACCGGAATCAAATCCGCAAGAATACCAGGAATGGCGAACTGGACCATCAGCCCCAATGCCCCCCCAACAAGGGAACCGAATACACCCATGGCCAATCCTTGAATCAGGTAGATTGAATAGGTCATCGATACCGTGGCGACAAAACATCTCAACACGGCGGCGGTCATCAATTTACTTTTGACATGGATATGAACCGCGCCGGCAATTCCAACACCCCCTAGAAACAGGGCAATGAACCCCACCAACTGAAGAAACCGGTGCAAATGATCCATTGAACGACCCAAGTTGCGTTTCCGTTTCTCAACCGTGTCGTGCTGCCATCGATAATGATTCATGGTCGACTGCAGCGAATCCATCAATCGGGAAATGTTGGTATCCTTATCCAGCCGAAAATGCACTTTGTAGCGGGCACGACTCTGAGCCTGGATCAATTTTGTTTCCTCCAAGTCACTCAGCGGAAAAAAAACGCGGGGAGCCAGAGCGGAAAACACAAAGGATTCCCCCGGAATATTCTGCAACCAACCGACAATCGGGCCCTTCCATTCACCCACCTGAATGACGTCTCCAATTCTGGCTTCGAAAAAATTCATCAGGGTTTCCTCCAGCAGGACTCCCTCCCCATTGCGAAACCGAGTGACCGCATCAGAAGGAGATGCTTCCAATTGTCCATAATAGGGAAAACCATTTTCATGAGCCCTTATTTGGACAAACCGAGAGGCACCCGTCTCAGGAAAGCGGATCATACTTGAAAAAGCAATCTCCCGGGAACGGAGGGGCCCCGTTTTTTCCAGGACTTGGTTTTCCTCCGCAGAAAAGGGACGCCGTGATCGAATCACCAAATCGGCTCCCAGAAGTTCCTTGGACTGATTTTCAATCGCCGTCTTGAGGTTGTCGCCCAGTGAGCTAACGGCTACTACGGCCGCAATGCCGATAGAGATGGAAAGGGAAAACAGAAGCAATCGACGACGACTGGAACGACTGTCCCGCCAAGCCATTTTCCAAGTCCATGCTTTGAATAAATCCATCGGGGAGTGATATTAGTCTTCTGGTAATGTAGCGTGCGCTGTCCTCAGCACATTGTAAATCGATTGGCAAGTCGCCTTCCTTCTTAATCTTCTCCTGAACTATTTACAGTCACCGGTTTTACGGTTGACTCGCCAACCAGAGTTGAAAGGGTATCTGACACAATACAACCGGCGTTCAATCTGATGATACGCCCGGCTCTCCGAGACAACTCCAAATCATGAGTCACCAGCACAAGGACGGTTCCGGATTCGTGATTCAACTCAAACAGCAAGTCGGCAATCCGGTGACTGGTCTCGGTGTCCAGATTTCCAGTGGGTTCGTCGGCAAACAGGATTCTAGGTTGGTTAATGAACGCACGCGCCAAAGAAATTCGCTGTTGCTCTCCACCCGAAAGTTGGATTGGAAAGTGATCCAGACGGTCCTTGAGCCCCACACGTTTCAGCAAGTCGACCGCCTCGTGCCGCACACGCTTTCCACCTCTTAATTCCAAGGGAACCATGACATTCTCCAGTGCCGTCAGAGTGGGAATCAACTGGAAATTCTGAAAGACAAATCCAATATTCCGATTTCGGAATTGAGCTCGGGTTTCTTCAGACATCGAATTAAGATCTTGCCCCAAAAGAGACACTTGTCCCTCGGCAGGCCGATCCAGCCCGGCACATAACCCCAGCAATGTCGTTTTCCCACTTCCAGACGGACCGACGACAGCCACAGAAGCGGCATCAGGAATGGAAAACCTGATGTCCTGCAGCACGGTCAAATGACGATCCCCACTGTGATAGGTCTGGGTCAATCCTTCGACTTTTATGATAGCATTGGATTTCAGACTTGCTTCCATATTCCAAAAACAGGCATTTTCTTTTTTGTGCAGCTGAACGCAGGATCCCCAGATCCAATCCAAAGGCTGAAGTCCAGACTGTATTTGCACTCCAAGAGATTCACAATCATAATGTCACCCTATGGTGGCATTTTCTGTCCTTCAATCGAACGGAAACGCTTTCGACGACATTCAGGCAACTGTACCTCATTCCGAGAAGTTCGGAGCGCCATCGCATAAAACAATTACAGTGCTCGGTGACAGCTTGGCAGCCGGCTATGGCCTTGCACGAAACGAAGCTTTTCCGGCCCTGCTTCAGAAGAAAATAGAACAGGAGAGTTTACCATTCCGTGTTTACAACGGAGGTGTCAGCGGTGACACAACGGCAGGCGGACTGCGAAGAGTCCAATGGATTCTGAGAAAAAAGGTGGATATCCTGATCATTGAACTGGGTGGAAACGATGGACTGCGTGGTATCGATACGAATCAGACCCGGTCCAATCTGGAGGGAATCATTCTCAAGGCACGAAAGAAGAACCCGAAGATCCGGATCGTTCTTTGCGGAATGAAAATGCCAATTTACAGATCAATTTGAAGCACTCTATCCGAAAATCGCCAGAAAACACAAAGTGGCGCACGTTCCTTTTTTGTTGGAGGGGCTTCAGGGCAAACCCGAGCTATTTCAACAGGATCAGATTCACCCCACCCCGGCAGGCCAAATAATTATCACAAGAAACGTCTGGAAAGTCCTTAAACCGATTCTTCGTGAAATACTGAAAGAAGATTGATTGTTGGAGTTCCTGGCGCACCCGGAACTCAGTAGAATGACTGGATCGCAGAGACGTAATTGCCTGGTATGTGATCCATGAAAGGCTCGAGGGGACGCTCTGCCCACTGTCATTCGGTTAAGGGTTTTGCTGGCCGCGCCGAGGCCGGAATATGAAGAAATGAATACCGATTTCAATGATCCGGGGTCGACGCCCCCAGCTTCAGGGGTGCCTAATTCCCTCAACCGAAGGGCAGTGACGCTCTGCCCCATTATATCACCTGGTTTTCAGGGGATTCCATTGGGTATAGGAACATGGTGTTTTTGCTCGAATTGCTGAGTGCTGATTTCCACTCAAAATCTTGACGGAACTTTTACAAGTTCCGCTGCTGAGGTTCAGCTAGGGATTGAGCTAATCGGAGGCCAGACGATTGATTGCTTCCTTGATCCGGTTCCGAATTCGGTCCTGGCTCTTTTGAGTCGAAATTTTCGTTCCATCGGGCTCCTTCAGATAAAAGGTATCAATCGCTGCTCCTTTCTCAGTGATGACCCTTGCCAAAGAGAGATCGAGACCATAACTGTTAAAAATGCAGGCAATTTCAAAAAGCAATCCCGGATGATCCTCCGCTTGCACTTCCATAACAGTTCGACGCTCTGAAACATTGTTATCAAAGGTAATGGAAGTCTGAATGGCTTCAACACCTGCGGGTCCTTTGGATCTGGATTCCTTAAGTTGCACGTCCAACACTTCTTTGAGATCGATATTTCCCTTCAGGACCCCTTTCAGTATCTTTTCGAATAAATCACGAGAGGACTTCTTGGGTAGATGACCGGTCAGCTCGTCTACCACGATCATCCGATCCAGAATGATACCGTCGTTCCGTGAGAAAACCTGTGCGTCCAGGATATTCAACCCGGCTGCGGTGACCGATCCAACGATATCGCTGAACAGTTTACCCCGATCCCAAGTACAAACTCTGAGCACGGTGGAATCACGGTCCGGATCCGGACGCCAGAAAATAGCCGGTTCCAAAGCCCGATCCTGTTCCATCAATTGAAACTCGATAAATCGGTGCACCAGATTGAGATCCTCGATGATGCCCAGTGGGCTTCGCATCCGGAAATACCGGGGAGGAAGCGTCTGAAAATGTGCGGTGACTTCTTCTGTAGAAATATTCTCGGGAAGATTCTTTAGCACCTGTTTTTTCACGTGCCTCTGTTTTTCGGCAGCGATCTCCAAAAAGTCCACCGCTTCAGTCATTTCGATCTTTGCTTTTTTGAAAAGGGTCCAAAGCAGGGTCTCCTTATAGCTGTTCCACAAGGTTTTACTGGTGGCTTGAGAATCCACAAAGGTCAAGACCGCAAGCATTTTCAAGTTTTCAAGACTGATCACTGCTCCGGCAAACTGTTTTATCACATCCGGATCATCCAGATCTTTCCGCTGAGACATGACCGCCATCAACAAATGATGTTCAACCAGGATGCAGAGAGAATCGATTTCATACTCAGGCAACCCCATTCGCTCTGCAACACGTCGGGCGAGTTTTATGCCCGATTTTGAATGGTTTTTGCCTTTCTCAGCTTTTCCGGCATCGTGCAGAAGGAGAGCAAGATAGAGTACAGAAGGAGAATCCAGTTGGCGAAAGATTTCCCGATAATGGGAATAGGGCGCCTTCTCGGCATCCCAAACGGTGTCCAATTCCTCAATGCAAACTAACGTATGCTCGTCGACGGTGTATTGGTGGTAGAATTCATGCTGAACTTTGCAGGTCAATTTGCCGAATTCAGGAATGTATTTTCCGAGAAAACCGACTTCATGCATCATGCGCAGAACCGGAGCCACATTGCCGCGGTGACCAATGATTTCCAAAAAAGTCTGGTGCACGTGTTCGTCGGTCAGAAACTGCCTATCAACCAGCCGCAAACTATTTCGGATCAATTGTTCCAAGTCAGGGTGTAATGGAAGATTTCGGTTCTTGGCATGCAGAAACACCCGCATCAACCTGCGGGGTTGCTCTCTGAATATCCTGGACGAACTCGCCTTAATATACCCTCCGACGAATTGCAATCCATCCACCGGTTTGGGTTTAAGGAGTAAGCGGCTACTTTGAATCACATCGGAAATTGTAGGCAAGGAGCGCGGTTGCGGCAAAAGAGCCAGGCGTTGTTCAAGAATCCGGGAAAGAAGGTAAATATTCCGGGTGTGAGCAAAAAACTCCTCCATGAACATTTCGATTCGTCGAGCTTTGGATCGTTCGGTATAACCAAGATGAAACAAAACTTCCGGCTGGATGTTGCGATCCAGAATGTCAATCGGACGATTTGTCAGGTAATGCATTTCGTTACGAACCCTAAGCAGGAATTCGTAGGCCGTATCGAGTTGTCGACGCTCGGTTTTCGATATGAGGTCTCGATCAACTAATTCCTGAGTGGATCCGGTTTGATACTTGAAGAACACCATCCATAACAGATTCTGATAGTCGCGCAGACCTCCACACCCGTTCTTGATGTTGGGTTCTTGACGATAGGGAGAATTCCCATATTTTTTTCGGCGCTCACTCTGGTCGGACAGTCTCTGTTGAATATAGGCACGCTCATGACCTTTGACGCACTTCCGAATGAACGTCTTGTGCATCTTTCCAAACAAGACCTCATCCCCGGCAATCGGCCGGGCTTCAAGGAGTGAGGTCTTGGATTGCATGTCCGTATTCGCAACCTGAACACAGTCTGCAATGCTTCGGCACGAATGTCCGACTTTCAATCCCAAGTCCCAGAGTGGATATAGAATCCCGTCAATCACATTCTTCAGATAATCGGAGGGGTTTCCTCGGGATATCAAGGGGCCGCTATGGAGGAACATAAAATCGATATCGCTACGTGGATTCAACTCACCCCGACCGTATCCTCCGATTGCCACAAGACAGAGTTCCGCCTTCTCCGGTTTATCTTTGGCAAAATGCTGGAGGACCGATTCAAAAATGTATTTAAGCAGCAAATCCATAATCCATGCCTGAGCATGGCAGACCTCCATCCCCGGGATCCCGGCCCGGTGTTGGATTCGCAACCGGCCTTTTTCAACTTCCAAATACCTCCGGTACTGGGTCAACTCCTGGGCAGGCAGCTTGGAAGTCGAAAGCGGAAGCCGTTTATCGGCGCTCTCCTGAATTCTCTGTAAAACCGTGGACATTCGAGG
>LWDU01036787.1_pt1 | contig 10063 bp, 12 predicted proteins | sample 727161 | NCBI WGS metagenome assembly LWDU01 (sample SAMN04566230, study PRJNA314399) | hydrothermal vent metagenome | isolation source: deep sea hydrothermal plume seawater | place: Mexico: Gulf of California, Guaymas Basin | collected 2004-07-11 | reverse complement strand
TCGTCGCCGCCGTCACCAGACCCGTCCCGTTGATCGACCCGCCCGCCGTCAGAGTGATCGTAGCAGCCGTAATATTTGCAAGAATGGAGATATTCGTGCCAGCATCTAAAAACAGGGTGTTTCCGCCGCTGGAGATGTCAAACCCACCGTTCGCAGCTACCGTGATGGTGTTTGTGGCGTGGATTTCGATGTTAGCAACGGGGAACGTCGACGGATCAATGGTTACGGCGGTCGTCCCACCGCTTGGACCGTCTCCTGTCTCAATGACGGTTGCGGAACCTGTATCGTCAGCAATGTTTGGGTAGGTATCCGTCGGCGAGGTTATCGAGATTGTAACATCGGTCGGGTCGAGTAGCAATGTCCCAACAGATCCTTGAGGAGCGCTCAAATCAATATCGCCCAAAAAGCCTAGGGTCGCCTTTCCTGACACCTCGGCGAACCCGCCATCACCGTAGCGGACACCACCTTGAGCAGTTATAGATCCATAAAACCGGGTAAGCTCTTCCGACCAAACAATCACTGTGCCTCCGTCGCCATCGAGAATGGCGTCGGCATTGATTGAGACATCCTGTCCCACATAGGTGTATTCGGCGTTTTGGATGTCGGGGTTGCTGCCCTGGTAGTCTCCGCCGATCAGGATTGTTCCACCGCCGTATTCTCCGGAGGTATCGATTGAGGTATCATCGGTGAGACCGACGCGGTTACCGAGGAGTTGGATTTCTCCGGCATCGGAATCGAGGTAGGAGGAAGTGAGGATGGTGTCGGTGGAGCTGGTAACAAAAATTCCTTCACCGGCGGAGATGTCGGCTTCTTTCAGTTTGACGTCGCCTGCGTCGATGACGAGTCGCCCGGAGAGGGTGATGTCACCGGAGATGTCGAGTGAGTCTTTCGGATCGGATTGGGTGATGATCAGATCATTCAGGGAATTGATTCCTTCGATCGAGTCATTGCCGATGCGGAGGGTTCCATCGTAGAAACTGAGGTTGGCAGAACCGTCTAAATTAAGGGAAAGTGTATTGGTAGTGGGGTCGTAGGAGGCAAAATCAGGGAGAGAGGAAGAGGCAAAGGAAGAGCCTGTGCTTTGGGCACTTCCATCAGTTAATGTAGGAAAAAGCAGACTTTCCGAGGAAAGTCCGTCAAAAGCGGTATTTTCAGCGGGAGGAGCGTTGGCTACGTTCAGGGTTTCTACCATCTGATCGGTGATGGAGTCCTCATCCTCTGCGTCGAGCGCATCAGGACTTTCGGGGTCTTCAATCACCGGAGTAAAGTCATTGGAGAAGGTCGGTTCCAGTGGATCGGAATCTTCGGTCTGGGCCGGATCAGAGTTACCGGCGTCGGAATCCTGATCGGGCTGATTCACTGGGAGCGGAGCGGAGATGGGAGTGGCGTTATCGGTGTTCAGATCTTCGCCGTCCAGTCCATCGAAGATATCTTCGACCTGGTTGAAAGCATCGTATTCGAGTTCCACTTCCAATTGCTGTGCTACAGCGTCCTGGGCATCTTCCTGAAAGATGGATTCAAGAGTGGAGTCAGCAATGGAGGGGTCGGAATCCTGTGGAGACAGTACAGAGGTATCAAACCCATCCGCTGATAACAGAAGTCTAGGCTCGAGCGCTTCGAGTTCGAGTCGCTTCTCTGTTCCGTTAATTTCCACTATACTTAGCTAGTTACTTACTCTTACGCATCAAGTTTGATGTGCCCTGAGTTTGGCGGACACGAAATTCTCTTATTTCGTTAGGTTTATAGTTTAGTTGTTTTTCGAGCATGTTGTGTCAATGAAAAAATAACTAACTAATAGGAATTTTTTTTCGAGCATGTTGTGGCGCGCTTCGCGCTTCGCGCTTCGCGCGCCGCATACAGTACTATACATACCCGAATTTCCATAGGAAGTCCCCCTATAGGGAAGTTACTCTATAGGGAAGCCCCCCTATAGGGAAGTTACTCTATAGGGAAGTCCCCCTATAGAGTAACCGTTCACAGTTAGATAAGGTATGAGGTGAAGATTCCTTGAATCAGGATGGGTTGGCGGCTGTTCCGAATCAAGCTAAACAAGGATGATTTTTGCATGATAAATAGCGAAATGGGTTGATGTGCCCTGAGTTTGGCGGACACGAAATTCTCTTATTTCGTTAGGTTATAGTTTAGTTGTTATTCGTGCAAGCCTGCAGGCTTGCCGGTGGTTCACGTGAAAATTTCCCCTCAAATTCCACGGGGTTTTCATACCCCAATGATGCATGTTTTCGAAATCGGTTATAGAAGATTTCTATGTACTCGAAGGCGTTGGCTCGGGCTTGATCTTCCCCCATGAAGGTTACCCCTCGCACCGACGAACTTTTGTAACGACCGTAAAATGACTCCATCGCGGCATTGTCGTAGCAATTTCCTTTCCGGCTCATGCTTTGCTTGATTCTCAGCGATCCAAGCAAGCGGCCATACTCGTGCCCTGCATACGTGCTGCCTCGATCACTATGATGGATCAGATCCGGATCGATTTTGCCACCTCGGGTTAAGACGGCCCCTCGCAACGCCTGGCAGACTAAAGCCGAATCATTATGATCTGAAATGCTCCATCCGATTATCCGCCTACTGAATAGGTCCATCACCGTTGCCAGGTAGCACCAACCGGCCTCTACCTTCAAGTAGGTCGTATCCGAAACCCATACCTGGTCGCATCGTTCCGGCCTATCCTCGTCTTCGAGAAGATTTGGACAATAGCCGAATTCATGGCTGCTATCGGTTCCCATTGGCTTGAAGCCCGTTTTCTGTATCCCTTCGATTCCCATTTCCTTCATCAGTCGCAGCGTTCGATCCCGCCCACAGTCTCTCCCTTCTTCTAATAGATGATGGTAGCTCGGTCGATGGCCGTAACGCCCTCGAGCCTGGTGGTGGAGTTCAGCAATCCGGGCCTTGTGTGTGGTGTCTTCGGTCGCTCGGTTACTGGGTTCGCGTTCTTTCCAATCGTAGTAACCGCTGCGACTCAGGCTGAAGCATTCACACATTTCGTCCACTTTGAACTGACAGCTGTTCTCCCTGATGAATTGATACTGCATCAGTCGTCCTTGCTGAAGTAGCCCACCGTTTTTTTTAGTATCTCGTTCATCCGATGTGACTTGGCAAGCTGCTTGCGCAATTCCGTGATCTCCCGGGCCATCTCTGTGGGACTCGGAGTTCCTTCAGGTTTACCGGCTTCCAATTCCGTCAGGTGGGCCTTCTTCCATCGATACAGAAGATTCTCGGCTACCCCCAGTTGGTTTGACACCTCCTTGGCCGTCTGTGCTTCAATAATCAGCATGCCGGCCGCCTCCTTCTTGAACTCGGCCGTGAATTGTCGTCTTCTCATTTCTGGATCCTCTCTCTTAGAGAATCCCGTGTCCAGTTTTCCCAGGACACATCATAACGGGGGGTGCAGCCAGACGTGACACCAGCGGCATGGGGCGCTCACGTGGCGAGTTGCAGGCCTATCCTTGTAGGTGTGAGCGAAAACAAAGGTTTTCGAGTTTTAACCTCGGGGTTTTTCTGAAGCTGGCCGCGCTGAGGCCGGTCCTGGAAAATTACATGCGTATGCTCCATGCAAAGGTCCCGGTTCAGCGCCCCGGGCTTCAGGGGAGATCGTCGGGACCTTATGCCTTCTGCCCATCAAAGCTGCGGATTTCAGCCTCGGGGATTTCCGAAAACTTGGCACCGAGCAGTATACCAAAAATACCACAGTTGAAGTGTGGGTGATACTTTCCGGAAACTATGCGGTTTTCCTTAAGAATTCCGCATAAACCAAGTGCCTGTCATACATGATTCATCTCTAAAGTCAAATTCAATGTGATCTGAATTGTGAATAACTTTTCGGAGGCTACTCACTTTTTGGCATGATTAAAGCGTATAATTCAAATTCTTTCCGTTTTTTGGGGTTTTCTTAGTATTTTCAGGGGTTTTTCCCATTAAAAAGTTGTGGTCGGTGATGGAGGCCAAGAGGAGATTCTAAACACCCGGCAGCTGCGCAGCCTGAAGAACACGAAGACGGGGAAGAAAGGTCGGGGAGGATTCTTACCAGGACTGGCGTTTCAACTTTGGAATTCTTACGAATTCTTCTTCAGCCGGTCTTTTTGGGCTGAGACAGCCGACGCTACACAAAATGCGCTGGGGACAGCTCACGCTACAGCAGCCGGCCAGCTTCAGGACAATACGCTGGATATTCGGAAGATTTACATCTTCCGCTACTTGATTTATATTATAATATTAGTATCATATATAGATATTATATTACTTTCTGCGTCCGTCTTCTTCCTGGATTTTTGGGTAAATGTCCAGCATTTGACGGTTGAGGGAGACACCGCGCAGGGCGAGTTTTATGGCTTCAGAACGGGTGATGCGACGTTGGTTATCGCGCAAGTAGTCGATGATCTGGTCGATATGGTCCAGATCCTTAGGGTAGAGTGTGATGGAAACTACGGTGGATTTGTCCTTCTTTGCTTGGGTTTTGATGGATTTTAGTTTTGAGGGAGCTTCGTTACGGTTTTCAGGTTCGGGGGCTTTCTTCGGTTTATTCTGTGTTTTTGCTGTATTTGTCGGATTGACTGCTTTCGGAGCAGCGACAACCGGTTTAACTGTAGCGGGAGGAGTCACCGGGAGAACAGGCGAAGGAGTTTCCGTTTTTGATTCAGATCCGGCTTTGGAAAGTGAGGATTTGAGCTGATTCAGAAGATCTTTATTCGACTTAGCCATAGTATTATTATATTATGTTGTTATTATATGATCAAGTTTGAAAGTGATCTGATTGCGGCGCGCTGGGACAGCGAGCCCTACCTAGTGTTCTTCCCTCCCATTCAGAAGATTTACATCTTCCGCTACTTATTGGTTGTTTGTTATTATGATATAATATTATAGTGTTGCGATTTCTAGAGCTACTTTGAAGATTTCCTGGCGGGTTTCGGTGTTGAGAGCGTTCCAGCCTAGAAGGGCGGCGTGCTGGTAGGCTTGTTTTCTCGATAAATGGTTTTCAAAGCGAGGAACGCCGATTTGTTCGGCCATGCTTTCGAGCCCTCTGCCCAGGAGGGTGTTTTTCTGCACCTGATTGAATAAAAGCCTCACTTTCTCCGGATTTGGAAGGTGCTGCTTAATAATCTTGGCGGTATCCTGACTGGTCCACAGATCGGCCGGAGAGGGGGAACTGATCAGGACCGCCTTGTCGGATCGTTGAAGGCTTTCCACCAACAGCGGGGAATCCAGACGCGGTGGAGTGTCGATCAGCAGAATGTCGTAGGATTCACCTTCCTGTGCCAATTTGATACCGGTGCTTTCTTGAATCCATCTCGATGCCGTAGCCTGGGGATCCCGGTCTAGAACCGCGACATTTCGTCCCGCATCGGTAAACGCACAGGCAAGTAAAACCGTGAGGGTTGTTTTGCCTGCTCCTCCCTTTCCATTGCATATTGTTATTATCATATAATATGATGTAATGATTAAATCATGTTGATATTATAATATATTCCAGAAACGTCAATTCGAATTTGTTTGAAACACCCGGTCGCTTTGCGGCCTGAAGATCACGAAGACGGGGAAGGAAAGGAGGGGAGCGATTTGTTTACCAGCGGCGCGACCGCTGTCCTCAGCCGAAAGGACTGCTGAATTCCTCTGAGAATGCGCTGGGGACAGCGCACGCTACAGCGCCAAACATCGAAGGGCCGTGAACAGGCATGGAAATGGAGGGAAGGGCAGTGTCAAGCGGCGCGCTGGGACAGCGAGCCTTACCAGATCAGTATTTTTCAGAGATTTTCTACATATATCGGAAGATTTACATCTTCCGCTACTTATCATACAATGCAAAGTATAATACAATGTAATCAAAGGTGAATTATGGTAAGATCAACATTAACGGTCCGTTGGCAGACAACGATTCCGACAGAGGTAAGGAAGGCTTTGAATCTGAAGCCAAGGCAGAAGATCATCTACGAATTGACCGGGGACGGAGTGCTCATTAAGCCACAGACCGATATCCTTCCGGATCTTTATGGGTCTTTGTCGAGTGAGGTCCCGGCGGGGACGAAGGAGGAAGAACGGAAAGCCGCCTGCCGCTCAAGAGTTAAAAGGTATTCCAAATGACTAAATACCTGTTGGACACGAATGTTCTCATTCGGTTTCTATTGGGGGATCATTCTACATTGTCACCAGAAGCGAGGGCTCTTTTTCAGGAAGCTCACGACAGCAAATGCACCTTGGTGTTGTCGGAATTGGTAATTGCCGAAGCGGTATGGGTGTTGTCTTCGCTCTATAAGGTGGAGCGGAAGGACATCGCGGAAAAGTTGAGCAATGTGATTGGAATGGCGGGAATAAGATGCTCAGAGAATGAGAGAATCCTGGACGCTTTGGGGCGTTTCAGGAAGACGAATTGCGACTATATGGACTGTTATCTTGGGACGCTTTCAGTGGAGACCGGATATCCGGTGGCTACGTTTGATAAGGATTTCAGGAAGTTTAAGGATGTAAGGCTCAGGGAACGGTGACCAGTTTTGATTTGAAACACCCGGCCGCTTTGCGGCCTGAAGATCACGAAGACGGGGAAGAAAAGAACGGGGAGCGTGGACTGTGGATTGAAGGAGGGTCGAATTACGTGAAGTCCGACCTCGGCACCCAGCTTCAGGAAGATTTACATCTTCCGCTACTTATTGGCTGTTTGATGATATGAATTGCTGAATTGCTGAATTTATGAAATAGTTTATTCATGAGTCTGGTCATCAAAATTAACGAAAGAGGAACCCTTACCCTGCCTAAGGCACTCAGGAAAAAACTGGGAGTAACTGGCAAAGGAGAGATCATCGCGGATGAAGGAGAAGAAGGGATTATTCTAAGAGCGGGGGAGACTTTTCCTCTTGAGATTTACAGCAAAGAACGGCTTGAGGAATTTCACCGGAGCAATGAGGAAGAACTTGAGGGTTACGGCTTGGAATGAAGATCTTCCTGGATGCAAACATCTTGTTTTCAGCATGCATTGAAGGAAGCCGTATTGCCATTCTGCTTGAACGGGTTGCTGCACATGCAGAGCCAATCTCCAACATTCATGCTCTCAGGGAAACGGAACGGAATCTGGATTCCAAGAAGCCACAATTTTCAGCGTCCCTTAACCTGCTTAAAAAAAGGGTCCTGATTTTGAACAGAATCGCTTCAGTCTGCACTGAAATCCGAGATAAGGACAAACCGATCCTCGGTGGTGCAGTTGCGAATCGCTGCACGCACCTTCTAACCGGCGACAAGCGGGATTTCGGGATTTACTACGGAAAAACGATTGAAGGTGTGAAGATCGTTTCCCCCAGGATGCTCGCCGACGAGATGATTCGGGAGGGAGTTCTGAAGGCGCTGGGTAAATAGAGATGCATACATTGTCCGGCCTCGGCGCGGCCAGATTCAGGAATCGATGTGTTCTACAAATTCTACAAAATGGGAAGATTTACATCTTTCGGTAATTACCGGCTGTTTGTTATTATTATATTATTCTAATTTTATATTCATTTATATCCAGCAGCATTTCCATTTACGGTGCGCTGGGACAGCGGGCTCTACCGATGAACAGGGTAGCCTGTTGAATAAGTAATTTGCTGTAGGATTTTACGGCACATGGTATGCTTCTTTTCTCAACTCAATCCGTTGAACATATGATGAAGTTAAAGAATTACGCCTTTAAACTCGGGACTTTACTTGGTTTATGGGTTTTGGCCGGATTGCCCGGCACGGTCAAGGGAGAAGCTCCCGGGTTGATAACGGAACCGCCTGTTTCGACGATTGTCAATGAGGGGGAAGAGGCGGTTTTTGTTGTCACCTTTCAAGAGAACCACCCTTCTTTCACGGTCATTTTGATTAAGAATGGGGCCTTTGCGGATATTGCATTCAATGTTGAATCTGAGTCCCTCCAATTTTCGTTTCCAGCACTCATTGAGGACAATGGTGCCAGCATTGTTTTCAATGTAAGCAGCGAATTATCCGAAATTACAGAGCCTGTCTTTCTCACGGTGATTCCTGATGAATCACTCCCGGAAATCCTGGAAATTACGGGACAGGAAGACCTTCGATCGGTTGTCCTGGTTTTCAGTGAGGCTTTGGATCAGGAGTCCGCTGAGAATATTGCCAATTATTCGATCGAAAATCTTGAGATCGAATCAGCGGTCCAGGACGAGGCTGACGCGAGTATTGTGACTCTTTCAACCTCTATACAAATTCCAGGGAACGATTATTCCCTATCGATCAACGGAGTAAAGGATGCTTCGGCAGCCGGCAACGAAATCAATGAAACGATCATCGTTTTTCAATCAGCGGACGCCCCCTCCTCCGGCCAGGAACTGATGATCCTTGAGCCCCCTCAAGCGCTAACCATCGAGGAAAGCCGATTAGCGGAATTCAAGGTTACGTTTCAGGGTGACCCTCCGATCGTTGTAACCTGGTTGAAAAATGACGAGATCGCTTTTTCGGGGTTTTCGGAAGAGGGCGAGTCTGTATTCCAATTTCCAGCGTCATTGGCAGATGATGGCAGCTCGATTGTTGTCGAGATCAGTAATCCAACCGGTAAAGTGCGATCGGATCCTGTCAATCTTACAGTCATCGAGGACCTTACCGCTCCTGAACTTTTGAGTGTGGAATCCAGTTCTGATTTTGAATCGGTTACTCTTGTGTTCAACGAAGCACTGGCTGCATCGAGTGCGGAAAACAGAAACAATTATTCGATCGATGGGCTGGATGTCCTCGGGGCCGGTCTTGCTCCTGGAGATCCAGCTGTTGTTCGGTTGATCACGTCCAAGCAGGAAGAGAATACCGAGTATGTTCTAGTCATTGCCAATCTCAAGGATCTCTCACTGGCCGCTAACATCTTTGAAGGTGAGGTCACTTTCATATCCTTGAAATTCGTTTCAGGTAGTCTACTGAGATCTGTTTATCCGAATGTCGAGGGAGACTTATTGGATTCATTTTATCCTCAACCACGGGGACGGGGAAATCTGCCGCTTCCTTCAGGCGATGACGGCTTTGGTTTGTCAGTCGATTTATTTGAAACTCCCATCAATGCCGGAGACAACTATGGAGTGATCTTGTCCGGGTTCATCGTTCCTGAAGTGTCCGGACGCTATGAGTTCTATGTCAGCGGGGATGGCCCTTCAGAACTATATTTGAGTTTCAACGAAAACCCCGCCAATTCGATCCTGATTGCCTACGAACCCTCAGGAAGTAACTCTCGAGAATGGCTGGAAAGTGAAACCCGGAATTCAGATTTTCCGGAAAACCGATCCACCCCGATTCCATTGGAAACGGGAGCACGGTATTATGTTGAAGCCATCATGAAAGAAGTCGATGGGCAGGACCATCTGGCTGTCACTTGGAAGGCTCCCGGGGATGACCCTCCTGAAAATGAAAGTGCCCCAATCGCCGGCGAGCTTTTAGGTCGGTTTGTCCCCGGCGACTTACAGGATGGAATTGGGCCCGGAGGGGATTGCGGTCTTTTAAACATTTCTTCCGGCGATGATGGTTCTCTCACCTTAGCCTGGGAAACCAATTGTCTTCTCCATTGGGCTGATTTCGTAGAAGGGCCTTATGTCGATGCCGAGGTTGAAACTTTAACTGAAAACGGTATGCATCTGGCGATCATCCCTCCGGAAGAGAACCAGAAATACTTTCGCCTCGCAGGAACTCCTCAACCGGTAGACTGCGGTTCTGTTCTGATCACTTTCCTCGAGACTCAAGTCAGGATCAGTTGGGAATCAACCTGCAATCTTCAGTGGGCGGATGAAGTCGAGGGTCCCTGGAATAATTCTGAAGAAGAAGTTCAGTTTGACGGAGACACCCGGTTTATTCAGATCGACCCACTGAACCTGCGAGAGTTTTACCGCTTGGTCAACGGGCTTTGAATAGTGATTAATGACTCACCTCAGATATCCCTTCGCATTATCAAAGTGTGAATAAGAAAAACTTATAAACGCCAGTCGAAGAGTGCAGCGGGGGGCCGTCGAATACTGCAGCACTTGGGTTAGATTTAGTTGCATCTGGTATTACGGTCAAGATTTCATTGAAGTCTAGTTTTCCGGCAGGTTTTCAT
>LWDU01040089.1_pt1 | contig 10064 bp, 10 predicted proteins | sample 727161 | NCBI WGS metagenome assembly LWDU01 (sample SAMN04566230, study PRJNA314399) | hydrothermal vent metagenome | isolation source: deep sea hydrothermal plume seawater | place: Mexico: Gulf of California, Guaymas Basin | collected 2004-07-11 | reverse complement strand
CTGCGACGGATTTGTTTCTGAGTCATGGTGTCTCCTCTTCATAAGGGGAAAAACACCTTAACTCATTGTCTCAAAAATGTGGGCAGCGCCACAGACTATTGGGCTGTCATGGAACGCAAGTCACGGTTCTATCGAGAGTGGGAAAGAACTGACCACAGCTTTGGAGTGACGACTCCGGAAAAGATCGCCGAATTAAAACAGCTTGGGAAGTCGTGGCTCACCGCCGTGCGCTGGCTGCTTCAGGAAGATCGCATCTGGCCTCCGGAGTGAACCTTATCTGGAGGAAGGGGAGTCTCCCTTGAACAAAAATCTTCCCGCGTCTCCCAGAACGTGCGGTCCTTCGCTTCCACGCTGAATCAGCAGCATTCCGGCTATCACTAGTACGACTCCCAAAATACGCTCAAGAGTCAGCGAACGCATCGGCAGTTCGAACCAACCGAAGCGGTCAACTAGCAGCGAAATCAGCATCTGTCCGGAAACGACGCAGGTGAAAAACAAGGCAACCCCCAAGCGCGGAACCAAGATAACCGCTCCTGCTACGAAAATCGCCCCAAAGATGCCTCCCAACCACACCCACCACGGCGCAGTCCAGACAATCCTAGGATCCGGGATGCTCCGGATGACGAGCAGCGTGAAGGCCAAAATCACGACCACACTGATGCCAATCGAAAAACTTGCACCCCAGTAGGGACTGCCCAGCCTACGACCGATCCAGGCATTGATGGGGGCTTGTAACCCCAAGCCTGTGCCAAGCAGGACCGCTGTGAGGAGGAGAGGCCAGTTGATCAGATTCATAACCGTTCGCGGGATTTTGAAGTGTTGTGATTCGAGCGGGGTATGCGTTCAGAGGGAGGCAGTCTGCCCCGTTCCGACCCTGATCTGCCTGGCTGGTCGTCACCTGATCCAGCTGATGATCAGAGAGGCGACACCCTCTGAACGCTTACCATTCGACAGCATCGTTATTGAGAAGGCAGGCTTGCACCATGCCGCCAGCATCAGCATACTGGTACAGCTTAAATTGCGTTGCGCCAGCAAGGTGACGCAGACCGTTTTCTTGCATCGTAGCCCCATTGAGCAGGGAGGGCAAGGCGGTTGTCATGAATGGGAATGAGGCGTCACTTCTAGGCATCATGAGCGCTTCCACTACAGAAAAAAACGTTAAATTTGGAAACAAATCGACGACTCCAAATATGATTACATCATGAAACTCTCCTGCGGAATCTCCGTTGAGACTCAAGGAAATCCGGACCATCCGGCACTGGTTTTCTTGCATGGCGTGGGCACCGACGGCACAGCATGGCAACCGCAATTGCGGGCGTTCGCCGATGAGTTTCGGGTGATTGCTTGGCACATGCCCGGCTATGCCGATTCGGACCCGCACGCACCCTTGACATTTCCGGACCTCGCCACGGATTTGGGCAACGTGCTGGACAATTTAGAAATCGAAGCCGCTCATATCATCGGGCATTCCATCGGAGGAATGGTCGCCCAGCAGTTCGCGGCTAGCTTCCCCCAACGTGTACATTCGCTCACACTTTCGGCGACCAGTCCAGCTTTTGGAAAGCCTGACGGCGAGTGGCAACAGGAATTTGTGCGCAAACGACTGGAGCCGCTGGAAGCCGGGAAGACCCTGGCTGACCTCGCACCAAAAATGGTCCAAGAGTTGACCGGAGACACCCCTGATCCTGTGGGAATATCGCTGGCATTGCACAGCATCCAGGCGGTTTCCAATGCAGCTTTTGCTGCGGGGGTGCGCTGCATCGTCGGCTTTGACCGACGCGACAATCTCCCGAATTTGACGATGCCCGTCCTCGTGCTTTCCGGGGCGCAGGACAGCAACGCCCCTGCTGCGATGATGGAAAAAATGGCTTCCAAAATTCCGGACGCCCGTTACGTTTGCCTCGATGGTGTGGGGCATCTTGGAAATCTGGAGAATCCGAACGCCTTCAACCAAACTCTGCGTGATTTCTTCGCAACCCTAAAATCATGAACTGCACGAACTGGATCGAAAAACACGCGGATTTTGTCCCCGACCGCATTGCTCTGCGCTTCCTGCCCAATCCGGATGCTCCGGCGTGGGAGTGGAGCTATGCCGATTTTGCAGGACGTGTGCGCAAGTTAGTGCGGGGGCTCCGGCAGGAATTGGGAATCGGACGCGGAGACCGCATCGCCTTTCTCGGCTACAATCACCCAGACATGCTCGCGCTGCTGTTTGCCTGCGCCCGGCTGGGGGCGATCCTCGTTCCGCTCAACTGGCGTCTCGCGCCTGCGGAACATGAGTACATTTTACGCAACGCCGGGGTGAGCGCAGTCGTTTGCGAGCAGGATTTTCTGAAACATGCCGAACACTGCCAAGCCGCGCTGCCCGAAAACCGCTGGGTGGCCTTGGGTTTTACGCAGGAAGGCTGGGTGCAATTCAATGCCCTACTGGATTCCGGCAACGGAGACGACGCCAACCCGGGCATCCGCCCCGAAACTCCACTGTTGCTCGTGTACACCTCTGGCACCACCGGACGACCCAAGGGTGCGGTTCTCACACAGGAAGCCTTGTTTTGGAACGCACTCAACAGCGTTCATCTGCACGACTTCACCAGTCAAGATCATGTCCTCTCGGTTTTGCCGCACTTTCATGTCGGCCCACTCAACATCCAAACCACTCCCGCACTTTACGTTGGAGCAGAACAGACGCTGACCCCCAAGTTTGACCCCGGACTGGTGCTGCGGCTTATTCAGGAACTGCGACCCACGCTGCTGCTGTTTGTCCCCGTGACCATGCAAGCACTTCTGCAGCATCCGGATTGGGAAAGCACGGACCTCTCCAGCTTGCGAATGATCGTGACCGGATCATCCGTGGTGCCCATCAACTTGATCGAGGGCTTTCATCAACGTGGAATTCCAGTCGGACAGGTGTATGGCTCCACCGAAACCTGCCCCATTGCTGCGGTGTTGCGCAGCAAGGACGCCTTCCGAAAAATCGGTTCGACTGGCAAACCCGCCCTGCACTGCGAGGTGCGTGTGATGGACGAAGACAAGAACGAGGTTCCAGATCACATGCCCGGTGAATTGTGGGTGCGAGGGCCAAACGTGATGCGCGAATACTGGGGCAACGCAGAGGCCACTGCTGAGGTATTCCGGAACGGCTGGTACCGCAGTGGAGATGTGGGCTACCGTGACGAAGACGGTTTTCTCTTCATCCACGACCGCAAACGCGACATCATTATTTCCGGCGGTGAAAACATTTACCCCGCCGAGATCGAAGGTACTCTTAACGAGCATCCGGGGGTGGTCGAATCCGCCGTGGTCGGTCGGGAAGACGCGCAGTGGGGTGAGGTGCCTGTCGCCTTCATCATCACGCGCTCTCCAGAAACTGCCACTCCGGAAGCTCTCAAGGCGTATCTCCAGCAGCGGCTTGCCCGCTTCAAGCATCCCAAGGAATTCCGCTTCCTCGCTACCTTACCCCGCAACACGATGGGCAAGGTGTTGCGCTACGAACTGCGTGCGTTGGCTCTGGAGTCTGTAGATTCCTGAGCGTCGGATTTCGCATCGGACTTGACTGCCCCGCTCGTCTCTTCCACACTTTTGGGTTGATTCTATTTTGCTTGATTGTACATAGGCCATGCGCCCGACATTTCAGGCAATCAACCTGACAATGTTTTGCTTACTATGCCAACTTCGAGTCCTTCGTTACGAGGAGTTTACACCGCCGCCCTCACCCCGTTTACTGCGGCGCTGGCCCCAGATTTGTCACGACTTGCCGAGCATTCCCAATGGCTGCTCGACGGAGGTTGTGACGGAGTGGCCCTGCTCGGCAGCACAGGTGAGGCAAACAGTCTGACCGGACCACAACGGGAGTCGGTGATCCAGATGGCGGCTAAGCGCTTGCCTGTCGAAAAACTCATGATTGGCACCGGCTCCTGCTCGTTTCAGGATGTGGTGCAGCAAACGCAAATGGCGGTAAACCACGGGATCTTTACCGTGTTGGTGTTGCCACCGTTTTACTACAAGCCGGTTTCGGATGAAGCGCTGCTCCGCTTCTTCGCTGAGCTTGTGAATGCGGTCAACGAACCCCGGCTCCGGATCATCTTCTATCACTTTCCACAACTCACGGGCGTGCCGTTCAGCCTTGATTTGCTGAAGCGGCTCAAGCAGGAGTTGGGGGCCGTCGCAGCAGGCATCAAGGACAGCTCAGGGAGTTGGGAAAACATGTCCGCAGTGTGCCGGGTAATTCTGAATTTTTCCGTCTTTGCGGGTACCGAAAAATTCCTACTCGATATCCTTGAATGCGGCGGAGTGGGTTGCATCACCGCGACTGGAAACGCACTGGCCCCCGGCTGCCAAGTCGTGTACTCCGCATGGACTTCCGGAAACGCAACGATCGCTCGTGCCGAGCAGGACAAGCTCACCGCACAGCGACTGGCAATTCAGGAGTACCCTCTCGCGGCGGCACTCAAAGGGATTTTCGCGCAACGAACCGGAGACGACGCTTGGAACCGGATGCTGCTGCCTTTCTTACCGTTGGCTCCGGAAGTTGCACAAACTCTGGTAGCGAAACTCAAATCGTTGGGCGCAGAATTGCCCTGAGTGGAAGGCTAGGTTTTTGGCGGGGCGCAGTCAGGCGGAGGATTCCACCACACCCAGTATTCCTTGAACCTAGTGAGGATGTGGGTGCCACGCGAAACGATTTGCAGCAGCAGATAGATTCCATAGGCGAGCAATACGACCTCATAGTCGAGCTCAAAAAACTCGCAGGGCAACACTGCCAGCACGACCAGTCCGGCAAAACGATCCGGCAAAGGCTGGATGCGGTCAAAAAACACGCCCTGCATGGACTTGAGGATGAAGTCTCCGGCATAAAAACTGACGACCAAAAAAGGAATCGCCCAGTGCAGACGCAAGTAGAGGCAGACTCCGAGCAAAAGCGATCCGGTGAGGGTGAATTCGATGAAATTCCGGGGGAGGGCTTCCAACCGCTGAAAACTTCCGAACACCGTGAAAAAGCAACTTGCGGAAAATCCACCAATGATGAGCAGGTACGCGGGCTGCCCCAGCAGGATCGGAGTCTGCCAGAACTGGAGTCCGGAGGGGTTCGCGCAACTGAGCATCACTGCAATCACTAAGATCACACCCTCCAGTGAACCGATGGGGCCGAAATACAACTGCTTGCGGATTTGCTGCTCCACATAGGTGACGGCAAAGGCAAGGCAGTTGAGCCAGATTATGACAAGGAAGAGTGCTCCCAATTCAATTTCAAGGATGCGGAAGCACAGGTAGATTACGATCAACCCGTTGAAGACATCGCTGTAATGATCTAGGATTTCCCCCAGCGGAGAACTGGTTGACGTCACCTTAGCCTGTATACCGTCAAAGTGGTCGAACACCACATACCCCCAAACCACACCGGCGGCGCTGAGGGCATGACCTGCACTCAATTCTTTCGTGTTCAAAAAACTAATGAACCCCCCCCACATCAAGACTATAGAAAACAGAGTCAGGAAGTTGGCAGGAATCCCAAGAGGAACCAACTTGTGAAGTGGAGTAAAAATATATTTATTCAGCAGTGGCAATAACACCGATTCATCAACACAATTGTAATGATATTCGTTCATAAATTTTTTGCCTCATTGAATCCAATAAATATAGCCATTAAACTTGTTTCATCATTTAGTGTACTTTTATTATTTCTGATTATTTTCCAAGTATTTCGTTCTCTTACCCTTGTTTTGTATTACGATCTTTTTCAGGAACTTAGCTTTCAGGAAATCGTTCAGAGTTTTGTGCTAGGAATCCGTTTTGACCTTTCCGTCATCAGTGTTTTCCTAGGGGTTCCTCTACTCTTGTTGATCCTTCCCTTCCGATTTTCGGATCAGTACTTCTACCAAGTCTTGTTTCACACCATCATCTACTTGGCCCTGCTCGGATTCATCATTTTCCTTGCAGCCGATTTGCTCTACTTCAGCTATGTCAAGCGGCATATCACCAATGAAATCATCTTCTTACTTAATGACACGGATTACCTGATTTCTGAAGCGAAAGCCAACGGAACCAGCTTGGCTGGCTTGCTCCTGCTGGCATTGCTAGGGTACCCCCTCTACCTAAGATTCACCAGTAAATACCACCGTCCCCAGCGGCATTCCATGCTTGCCGTTGTGCTCCTTTTCCTGTTGTTGGTCACAATTGCAAGAGGGGGATTCCAAATGAAACCCCTCTCGGTTGTTGATGCCTACCAACATGGGAACAGTGCAATGGGGAACTTGGCATTGAATGGTCTTTTCACCGCATCCGAGAAAAAATTTCCAAGAAAAAAAGCAAAGAATCTAGTGATTTTGATGGTCGAAAGTTTGACTACAAAATATGTTGACTCGCTTGCAAACAACAACTACAAAGTCACACCAAACCTAGATCGTTTGGTCCATGAAGGAGTTTCCTTTGTCAATTTCTTTGCCAGTGGACAACGTAGTGTGGACGGCATTCAGTCTATTGTCACCGGGGTGCCCCCCTTGCCCGGAATGCCGAACATCACTTCTCTTTCCGCGAACTATTCACGGCTCGCTAAACTTGCCGAGACCAATGGCTACCAGCACATTTTCATCACGACAACACATCGGGAATCTTTCTACCTGGACGCGATTGCCGCTGCCGCTGGATTTTCTGAGTATTATGGGAAGGAGGACTTTCCGATAATATTAGATTATCCAAATGACCGGGATCGCTGGGTTGGCTGGGATTATGAAGCACTCATGTACCTGCTCCAACGGATTGAGGAGATGCAGGCCCCCTACTTTGCCTTTGTGAACGCAAGTGCAGACCATACTCCCTTTGTGGAATTGCAACCCCCCTTCAATCAGTACGAGCATGGCAGCGACACCGAAGGGGGCTACCTCAACATGCTGCATTACACGGATTGGGCAATCGGGGAGTTTATCGAAAAATTCAAGCGACGCAAGGACTTTGACGACACCATCTTCATGATCACAGCGGACCATGCTCTTGCCCACTTTCAGAGCAACGATCCTTACGCTCGGTTCCGTGTCCCGCTGATCGTTTATGCTCCCAAACTCATCAAACCCCACAGTTCCCAGAAGTTCGGGGCGCAAACCGATCTGCTGCCCACCATCATCAACCTGCTCGATCTGGAGGGGGCTTATGCGACCATCGGTAGGGATCTTTTCCAGCCGAATCCGGGGTTCGCCGTGGTCAAGGATGGCGCCTTGGTCAACATCTTCACCCCACAGGGTTTTCTCCAGCACTCCCTCAAGCAAATCGTGGACAAACAATTGACGAGGGAAGACCCTTCCGGAAGCACCAAAGCGGGCTTGGAAAAAAAGCTCATCGCTTTTGACCACCTCACCTACCACCTCCTGAGCAAGAACCGCTGGTTCAGCCAGTAGGCAAAACACGGAAGCCCCCTTGTTTTGTCATGTTGCCGTTTGCTGGATCTCACCACCACAAACGGTCTCCCCTCCCGGGAGCAGGCTGGGGGAGGGCCGGAAGCTGCGACCTCTGCGGGCCACTTGCTGTCGGTTTTTGAACAATCCGCCTCAAATTCTCGAAGAACCCACTCGGACTCCTGAATTCTTTCAAAGAATTTCAGTATAATACGCTCTGCGTAACATCAGATATTAAAAACTGGTATTCTCCTGAAAGATTTGGTAAAACGGGAGAACTCAACATTATGTGTCTTGCAAAAGAGGAAGTAAAATGATCAAAGGTAGTTGCCTGTGTGGTAAAGTGAAATATGAAATATTGGGCAAGGTGGGCGATATCGTGCATTGCCACTGTCAAACTTGTAGAAAAGCTCATGGAAGTGCATTTTCTAGTGTAGCTTCGGTTGATGATAGCGATTTCAAATTATACAACGCACAATTTCTGAAATCGTATGAGTCTTCGAATGGTAAGAAACGATACTTTTGTTTGAATTGTGGCACGCAGATGTATGCTAAAAGAGAAAATACAAAACACATTATTCTGCGCTTAGGTTCTTTGGATGATGACCCAAAGGGAAAAGAGAAGAGTCATATTTGGGTTTCACAAAAAGCGAGTTGGTTTTCAATTAAAAATAAACTGCCTGAGTGCCAGGAATTTGAGTAGCACATAACAAGGCGTTTCACCGGAGTTCAAGGGACCGTACTTTGAACAAAAGTCTTTGAAAGTTTTTAAATTGATCACTTCACCCTGATTCATCACTGCCCATGAACCCCGTGAACTTATCGTTCGCTTGCATGGATAGCTACATTGTCAAAAAAAAATTGCTGAAACTGCTTATGAAGCCTCTTTTTATTTTTTGTTCGTGCCAATACAAAAAACTAAGAACGGAACCTGTCTCTTGTTAACTTTTTTTTAGCGTTTAGACTGCGTATCCGTTTATCTTGGAGTAGCTTCATTATGGCGAATCGCTCTACACAACAAGTTGAGCAGAAACTATTCCTGCAAAGCAGGCACAGGAAGATCGATGCCTCTGGCAAATGTTGCGCGGATTCTTGCGTGCAACGGAAAGAAAGTGCTAGTGATTGACCGGGATCTTGAGGGCCTAGGTTGCACCGCTACTTCCAACCTTTCTTGATCGATCATGAACTGGTAACTGATGTTACGCAATGCATTTAATACATTGAAATTACTTATTAAAGTTATAATTATTGTGTTTCGGTGAGTTTGGGTCCACATTATTTTTACGAACAATTTCAGTAATCCAGGTTTTTTATCAAAAAACAATCGCATATGATAATCTTGAAAAGATGAGTGGAACTCAAAATCGACTGGCTTTAGTTTAGCCTGATATCCTTCTGCGTAACATCAGTGAACAACTACCGCCAGACTGCGAAGGTTTTTACCAGTAGAATGGAAAATAAAAATTAAGCTTGACAGTATAGATGATTATATTGTATATCTCCTAAAATAGGGAGAACCTGTTAAATTGAGGTTCTCTAACTGACCTTCTGTTTGGGTTGGTCGACTTTAATGATGTAGACAAAAGACTGAAAAGGATAACATGAGAATAATATTCATAATAATTTCATTATTAATGTGTATTGTATTAATCGGTTGTAAACCAGACAGTCTGGAGATTGAAATCTATACATCAGACGTTGAATCAGCATCTGGTGGTGAAGTTATAGAAGTTCCTCTAAAAGCAACTTTTAGTTTAATGGGGGAGGATAAAGAAAATCAACTTCCGGTTGCAAAAAATATTGCTTTGAAGTATATGCCAGGTGATTCAGAAATTGAAATTTCTAAAGGAACCTTTGGTAAAGTTATGACCATAGTTACCAGTATCCCTTTAGGTAGCAAAGTTGCCTTGAATAAGTTTATTCAGAAAAATCCCAGAGTTGCAATGATTGTTGTTGAAAATGAGATGGTTACATTAAAACAAACAGAGACATTGACAAAATTGGATAGCGATTTATCTAAAATGAATTTTATGTTAGGAGCAGAAGTCCCAGCAAAAAATACAACATTCCGTATTGTCAGTGATTCTAAGGAGAAAGTCAATGTAAGTGCAACTGCTGTGTTTTCTGAAAAGAAACCTTATCTTCATTTTTCAAAAGATATAAAGAAAAGAACATCAGTTGTAATAGATTTTAAAGGGGGTGATGGTAGTGTTTATAGTGAAATAGCACCAACTTTTGGTGTTAAATTTGGTAGTGGCATATGATTAAATGAAATGGTCTGCTCTGGAGGTGATGTCTCAACCTGCCAAAGGAGATTAGCGATGATTCGGACCAGCCAAGTTCATCACTGCCGCGCTTGCAGCAGCACACACATCGTCAAGAACGGGCGTAACCGTAGCGGGAGCCAACAGTACCAGTGCCGCACTTGCGGGGCGAGCAAGGGTGCTGCTTTCCAAGCAATGCTACAGCGAGGAGCGCAAGGCCGAGGTGCTGCAAGCCTATCAGGAGCGTTCCTCGCTGCAGGGACTCAGCCGCACCTTCGGGATCACGCGCAAAACGATCACGCAGTGGTTAAAAAAAACTCCTGGGCCTGCCCACCGTCAAGGAAACCCTGTTCGCGGCCAAGGCCAGTGATGTCCTCGAACTCGACGAGGCCTGGTCGTTCGTGTGGCGGCGCAA
>LWDU01034520.1_pt1 | contig 10066 bp, 9 predicted proteins | sample 727161 | NCBI WGS metagenome assembly LWDU01 (sample SAMN04566230, study PRJNA314399) | hydrothermal vent metagenome | isolation source: deep sea hydrothermal plume seawater | place: Mexico: Gulf of California, Guaymas Basin | collected 2004-07-11 | reverse complement strand
ACTAGTTTCTGCTATAAAAAAACATGAAATTTAATTTTTTTTATAAGATTAATATAAATATTAGGCAGTTATGGGCGCTATTATGGTCCAAGAAAAGGTATAAGTTCTATATAGAAGAGAAACTTAAATTATTTAATTTTGAAACAGCTCGCAATATTTTAGATTCACAAGCCTTTCAACAAATTATTTCTCCAATACAAGTAGATATTCCTAAAGAAAAAAAGTTATTGATAATAGCCCCTCACCCAGATGATGAGGTATTAGGGGCAGCAGGTCTTATAATCAAAGCAAAGAAAAATAATTGCCATATATCAATTATATTTTTAACTTCTGGTTCTTTTGATGAATCCAATATTAGAGAAAGGGAGGCTAGATTAGTTTGCAATAAAATTGGTGTTGATAGTGTGTATTTTTTACGTATTCCAGATGGGGGTATTGCCAATATTGATGTAAATAAAACAAGCCTACAAGAGTTGGTAAATAAGTCTTGCCCAGACATAATTTCACTTCCTTTTATTTTTGATGGACATTTGGACCATATTTATACCAATAAACTGATAAGTAATGTTTTTATTAAAAATAATAAGAAGATAGATTTTTGGGCATATCAAATATACTCATCCATTCCAGCAAATGTAGTTATTGATATCACGTCTATAGTAGAGTATAAGTTTAATTTGATGAGTATGTATAAATCACAGTTGAAGAATTTCGACTTTATTAATTGGAACAGAGGATTAAATGCTTGGAATTCAAGGTTACTAGAGTCGAAAAAAAGTAAATATGCAGAATGTTATTTTGTTGTGCCATTTGATCAGTATATAGAATTGTGCAACATTTTTTTTGATCATGAATCTGATTTACCGTAGTATCGTTGTAAGTAGATTATGAATATCTTATTTGTAACCCAAGAAAACTGTAAAAAGCCAAGTGGGGTAAAGACTGTAATAGAATCACTCTGTAGAGAATGGGAGAGGGAGGACAATATTATTATTCTTACTAATAAAAGACATGGTGGTTTTTTATTGTTAGAGAAAGAGTTGTCAGATAAAGTGCACATTAAACATGTGCCGATTATACTTCCATCAGAATTGTTGAGTTCATTGCAGTTAAAAAATAACCTTTACAAAGTTGGTGTAAAGCTTCTTTTTTTTATTTATCCAATATTTTTTATTCTCTGGTTAGCAATTTGGATGAGGGTTCAAGGTATAAATTTGGTAATTAACCATAATGGAGGATGGCCAGGTGGAGAGTTGAACCGCTGGATTGTAATTAGTGGAAAATTAGCTATGATAAAGCATAATATTCTTGTTTTGCACAGTATGCCAATTAATTATAGAAAAGTATTTAAATATCTTCTAATTATGAGAGATAAATTTATAAGCCTATGTTATACCGACCTTGTAACTGTTTCTAATGCATGTAGAGATAGTATTCAGAAAAAAACTGGATTTTATAATCTAGCACATGTTATTTATAATGGAATTTACGTGCCAAAGTTGAGAGAGAGGAATATTTCTCCCTCTTGGAATGGAGATTTTCCTATAATTGGATTTTTTGGAGGAATCGAGTTTTTTAAAGGTGCCCATGTATTAATAGACAGTTTAAAATACATTAGAACTCCATGTGAATTAGTATTAATTGGTAATGGGAATAATGAATATATAAATTATTTGAAAGACCGTAGTAAATATAGCAAATGGAAAGTGCATTTTCTAGGGTTTAAAGACAATGCATTGGCTCTATATCAATGGGTTGATATAGTTACTTTGGTATCGATAGAATATGAGAGTTTTGGGATGACTTTACTAGAAGGCATGCTATGGAATAAACCAACAGTATGCTCTGATTTCGGTGGGATGAAGGAGATAGTAGATGATGAAAAGAGCGGTTTAATTGTTGAAGCCGATAACCCTAAAGAATTAGCTAAATCTTTAGATAGGCTACTAGTCAATAAAGAATTAAGAGAAACAATGGGAAGCAATGGTAGAAAAAAGTTGGAAGAATATTTTAATGCTACGTTAATGGCACGTAATTATAAGTTGCTAATTAGCCATGAATAAAATTTTAGTTACTGGCGGCGCTGGTTTTATAGGGAGTAACCTTTGTCAAAGGTTAACTAAAGATTCAAATAATATGGTTGTATCATTAGATAATTACTCAACAGGAAATAAAAATAACCATGTAGACAATGTGACGTATATAAGTGGTGAAACATCAGATATAAGTACCTATATAGAGTTTTCTCCAGACTATATATACCATCTTGGTGAATATTCGAGAGTGGAGCAGAGTTTCAGTGATATAGAAGAAGTATGGAGATCAAATAAAGACGGTATTTTTTCAGTGTTACAATTTTGCAGAAAAACAGGGGCAAAAATTATATATGCAGGCAGCAGTACAAAGTTTGGCGATGGTGGGCTTGGCAGGACTCAAAGCCCATATGCTTGGACAAAAGCATCGAATACTGAGCTTGTAGAAAACTATGGAGCTTGGTTCGATATTCCGTATGCTATAACGTATTTTTACAATGTTTATGGAGAGAATGAAATCTCTACTGGAAAATACGCCACCTTGATAGCTATTTTTAATGAAAAAATGAAGAGAGGAGAGAGTTTGACTGTAGTTAGTCCTGGAACCCAGAGACGTAATTTTACCTATATAGGAGATATTGTTGATGGTTTGGTTCTAGTAGGTAAAAATGGGTATGGCGATGATTTTGGAATTGGGTGTAAAGAGTCATTCACTGTATTAGAAATTGCAGAAATGTTTGGAGGAAAAATAAAAACTTTACCAGAAAGAAGGGGGAATAGAATGATGTCAGATATTCTAACCTCTAAAACTGAAAAACTAGGTTGGCAGCCTAAAAAATCTATTACTGATTACATTGAAGAGTGTAGGGGTATAGGTTGGAGGTAAGTACAAATAATAAGAACAATGTATTGATATCTGTAGTAGTGCCATTATATAATTCTGAAAAATATATTAAAAAAACCATTCAAAGTGTTATTCGCCAAACTTACAATAATTGGGAATTATTTATTATTGATGATTGCTCTATTGATAACAGTAAAGAAATTGTAAAAAAACTAGTAGAGTCTGATAATAGAATTCAATTAATAGAACTTGATATAAATTCAGGAGGCCCTGCTAAACCAAGAAATATTGGCATAAGTTTGTCACATGGAGAGTATGTAGCTTTTTTAGATTCCGATGATATCTGGTATAGTAATAAACTTAGTCAGATTGTGCAATACCTAATCTATGATGACAAAATAGATGTTGTTTGTCATGATGAGAGGTTAAAAATAATGGGCGAATCTACAAATATTGTTCTACACCATGGCCCCTATGATAAAGATTTTTACAAAACTATGTTGATTGGTGGAAATAGACTGTCTACATCTGCAACATGTGTACGAACATCATTTCTAATGGATAATAACTTGTACTTCAGTGAGTTATCTAATTATGTAATTGTTGAGGATTATGATTTATGGCTCAGATTAGCAAATCAAGACGCAGTCTTTAAATTTATTGAAAATCCTCTGGGAGAGTATGCAATTCAAAATAAAAGCATTTCCTTGAATACAGGAAAGGCAAGGAATAATTTAGAAGTTTTGTTAAGAAATCACGTGTATCACACTCAAATATTTACGAAAAATAAAGATGTTTTATGGAGTATAGTTTCATTCAGGTTATTGGTTAGCGATGTGAAAAACAAGTATAAAGAGATGTTTTTATTGATAGAATTATCAAGGTATTTTATTCTTGTTGTTAATCACCCAATTGGGGCAGCATTTTATATAAAGTCATTTATAAAAAGAAGACTGAGAAATTATTTTTTGGATTTTAAGACAAAGAGAGTATAGCGGAAATTCTATTTTTAACTGTATATTGAGTGATTGTTCTTGACGACTAATTATAATACTAACTCATCTCTAGATGAGAAGTCTTATTTAATTTGGTACAAACTAAACGAAATAAGGTCAATTTAGCAAGTGTTAGAAAAGTTACAATGGACTACTCTTTTCGCTTGTCTTAGAGTAGTAAACTCATATTCTCTGTGAAATGCTGTAGATGTTCAATGGTAGGGTGAAGGAAGGCATATTAGAATTTAAGCACTACAGAATTAATCACTCTAGGTTGTTTTCTACGGTAAGAATGAGTTTGCCAGAGGTAACGGCATAGAATCGTTCTGGGGATATGCTAAAAACAGATTGGTAAAGTTTAAAGGAATGAATAAAAGTATGTTTAATTTACACTTAAAAGAATGCGAATTTAGATTCAATAATCGAAAACAAAATCTTTACAAAATTTTGCTGACGATTTTTAGAAAAGAGTCGCTTAAGTTGTCTTGACTTTTTTATATTAATAACAGGTAGGGCGAATATGAGTTGGTCGTATAGCAAATTTTCATCTAACAAGTGTGATTGGCAAAAAAATAAGACAGGTTGGGAGGTACACTCAGTTACTCCTACTAAAGCAAATTCTCTTGTAGATGGGTATTTACTGTTATTAAAGAGGCTTGGGTTGGGTTTTATATTGAATCAAGAAAGGGTTAAAAATAGTACCGCTCTTGATATTGGTTCTGGTGCCGGATATATAGGACATGCTCTATTTAAGGCCGATTTTTCTGTACTATGTACAGAGCATACAAAACAAGGAGTGACTTTTCTTAAGGGGCAAAATCCAGAATTAAATGTAGAGCTATTTGATATCTCAAACCGTAAATCAATTATTGATCAGAAGTTTGACTTAATTATATGTAGAGAATTATATCCATTTACAAGAGTTAACTGCTTTGAGTCGCAATTAGAATCGTTGGAAAATATTCTGAGCTATCTCAATAAGGAAGGAGTGCTTTTATTAATCGGGTCTACAATCTCTTTTCCTCATTGTGCTAATTATAAATTGTTATTAAAAACACTAAATAATAGTGATGAATACGAGTATTTGCATAAATATGCTGAGATGTTTATAAGTAGACGGATTTTTATGTTATTTGGATTGCCATTTGTGAGAAATTTATCACGTTTATTACCTTCAATAATTAAATTTATTGTTAACCCTATAATGAGAAAAAAATATACTGATATTATGATTTATGTTATAAAAAACAAATCTATCAATGCATGTTAATAAATAATCTACTCACCTCCGATTATATACGTTTTTTTAGTTTGGCTAGATATGCACTATCTGAAGCTTTAAAAATGTCTGGGGTGGGAGAGGGAGATTGTGTACTTATTCCAGAATACATTTGTCGTGATATTATTGCGTCAATTAATGTGAACAATGCGCATACTGTCTATTATAAGGTAGGAGAGGACTTAACTCCATTGGAGCACTATCAGGTGTGGCCAAAAGCAAAAGTTGTTCTAGCAGTTAATTATTTTGGATTTCCACAAAATTTATCACCTTTTATTCAGTATTCAGAACTTACTAAAGCTGTAATTATTGAAGACAATGCTCATGGATTTCTGAGTAAAGATAAGAATATGCAATGGCTTGGGATGCGTGCAGACATAGGAATATTTAGCTTTAGAAAGACATTCTGTCTTTCTGACGGAGCGGCACTGGTTATAAATAAGAGCCAAACAAATATCCCAATAAAAGTACAGTTATCATTTACTGGTAAAGGCTTTAATCCAACCATTGGAATTAAATGTAAAATTAAAAAAATACCGTTTATCGGTGTTTATTTATGGATTATTTTTGTCATCTTGGTTAGATTTTTTAGAAAGTTAAGAACTGGTCATGCCATCCCAACAATGGCTAAGTTCAATCAGCACAGTATCCCATACAATGAAAATCCACACAGAGCATTACTTAATCAACTGAAACAGTGTGGCTATAATGAAAAGAGCGAAGTTAATCGTAGACGTAAACTTTACCATAAGATTTCTATAATGGCACACAAAAAAGGAATAGTGCCAATCTTCGATCATCTTCCTGCAGCAACAGTACCATATGGTTTTCCATTTAGAGCTACTGAAAGAGAGGCAATGCTATTCAGTAGAAGTATTAAATGGCTCGGCTTTGATCTTCTTAAATGGCCAGACTTACCACATGGTATCCCTGAGAGTGATAACTATAAAAACATTTGGATTGTTAATTTTCTATGATATATAAAAGGATAACTGATCAAGACCAATATAGTCTTGTTGTGAATAACAAGACTAACTCTATTTTTCAATCTTGGGAGTGGGGAGAGTTTAAAAAACAACATGGGTGGTATCCAGTTCGTTATAAAGCCATTGATAAATCTACAGGATTTGATTTATTTTCATTTCAAATTTTAGAAAGAAGAGTGTTTGGTTTTTTTTATATACTTTGGATTCCAGGGTATTTTTTTGAATTAAAAAAAGATTTATCAATATTACTAGATATCTTAAATGAGAATTACAAATTTTATTACTTAAGAATGTCTATGTTGCAACCACTTTCCCATTATGATGCTTTCTCCGTAAGTAAGTTTTTAACAAGACCCTATGTTTGCTTAACTAGTGGATTTACTGTATATCTTGATTTAGATAAAGAAAGTGATGAATGGCTTAAGTCTGTTACTAAAAAACATCGTTACTATATAAAGCGCTCAAATAGAAGCAATATTCTTTGGCGTTTTGGACAAGACGATAAGCTTATTGATGATTTTTCGATACTTCTTGGTGAGTTGGAAAAGAAAAAGAATGTAAGTTCATTGGGCTATAACAAGAGTGGGTATTATGAACTAAAAAGACTACTAAAGGAAAACCAAAGAATATTGATTGGTTATATTGACGAAAGACCTATTTCTGGTTGTGTTACTATTATTCACGGTAATACAGCTTTTTATATGAGTGCCGCAACAAATACAGAAGGCAGGTCAATTAGTGCTGCTTATTCAATGATATATGAATTGAGGTCACAGTTAAAAAATGAGAGGAAAGAAAAACTTGATTTTGGTGGAGTGGATCCAAATAATTCATCAGTAAATGGTGTAAACTATTTTAAAAAAGGCTTTGGTGGCGATGTTGTTTATTATCTTGGAGAATGGGAGAATGGAGGACAGTTATTGAAATTTTTTGGAAATTTAATGGTGTTTTTTTCTAAAAAAAGTAGTGTTATTTAGGAGAATCATCTTGAATTTTTTTACATTCAAATATTTAATGTCTAGAGTTTTGAGTAATATATTTGAAAATACTTTACTCGATAATAATGAATGTAGAATTTTGATGTACCATTCGTTGAGTGCAAATGTAGATGTGAAAACAATTCGTCATGGAATATATCAAATGGATGAGTCTTCTTTTAAAGAGCAAATGTCGTTTCTTGTAAAAAATAAAAACCATATTTTTGCCCCTTTAAATGAATGGAATGCGAACTCCAAGAATTTGGTTATTACTTTTGATGATGGCTATTTAGATACATTATTGATAGCTGCTCCAATTCTAACAGAATATAAAATTCCATTTTCAGCATTTATCTCACCTGGATTAATTGAATCAAATAATAAGGAATACATGTGCAAACAGGATCTTATAGAGCTCTCTAAAATGGATGGATGTATAATTGGCGCCCACGGGTATAGCCATTGTCAATTGACAAAATGTAATGATAAAAGATTAAAAAGTGAATTGATAAATAGTAGGCATTGGCTAGAAGATGCCCTGTCAATCCCAGTAGATACTATGTCTTATCCACATGGCATGGTTGATCAACGTGTTCGTGATGCTGTATATGAGGCTGACTATAAGATTGCGGTTTCTAGTCATCCTGGAGGAAATTCGAAGAATAAAGATTCTCTTTGTCTGAATAGAACAGATGTTTGGTCAATTGATAGTTTAAAAACATTCAACCAAAAAGTAAAAGGGGATTGGGATTGGATGAAGTGGATTAGTAGAAATTAAAGAGTTAGATATATAAAGTGTGTTTTTTTTATTAGAAAACATATTTTTTTGAACTAGAGGAAAACAGTAAAAATATTATGGTTCATATTGGAACAATAAGTTGGGGAATTATTGGAACAGGTAAAAGTGCACATAATTTTGCTCGAGCGCTTGGAATTACTAAGAACGCTCAGCTTGTAGCCGTAGGATCACGTAACGAGGAAAAAGCAAATAATTTTGCAAAAGAATTTGGCATACCATTTTCTTTTTCTTCATACCTGCAATTGGTAAATAGCCCAAAACTTGATATAGTGTACATAGCTACCCCTAATTCTTATCATAAGGAAAATGCATTACTCTGTCTCAATGCTGGGAAAAATGTATTGATTGAGAAGCCATTTACTACAAACTCTCAAGATGCAAAGATATTAATTGCCGAGGCTAAAAGAAATAATTTATTTTTAATGGAGGCAATGTGGACACGATTTACTCCAGCATTTGAAAAGATAGAGAAATTAGTAAAATCTGGTGATATTGGAAAAATAATTTCTTTCCATGCTACATTGGGACAACCATCAGTAATTAATCAAGATAGCAATCTTTTTAAAAAATCCATGGGTGGCGGGTCTTTATTAGACCTTGGCGTGTATCCATTTTTTTTAACACAATTCTTTTTTGGCTCTCCAATTCGAGTACAAGGATATACGCATTGTGGGGATACTGATGTTGACTTAACAGCATCAATAGTATTAAGTTACGGTAGAGGAAGGTTTGCAAGTATATCAACATCGATTGCTACTCGTTTTACGAATAATGGGATGATTTATGGAACTAAAGGTGCTATTGAAATTCATCAGCCGTTATATTGTCCAACATCTATAAGTGTTATCAAATACAAAAAAACTGTTATTAGCACAAAAAATAAAAAATCTTTTTTGGGTAAAATTTTAGATAAAATTAAGAGTTTCCCTATATTGCAGAATTTATATGCGAATTTTCCTATACTAGGTCAATATATTCTCAGAAATAGAAGAAAAAATACTATTTATCTTCCAATTAAGGGAAATGGATTGCAATATATGGCTAAAGAAGTTTCAAATTATTTAATAGATAAGTCAATGAATAGTAAAATTATACCATTAGACACCACTATATCAGTCATAGAAACTATAGACAAGGCTAAGTCAGAGCTCAACGTTAATTAATTTATCAAGTTATAACATATAGTTAAATGACAATAACTAAAAAGAATTTCATTATATTTTCATCTATTGATTGGACTACACACTGGCAGTTACATCATCAATTGGCTACATCTTTAGTCTCTTCGGGAAATAAAGTACTTTTTATAGAAAATACAGGTATTAGGTCGGTTAGTTCAAGTGATATTGGGCGTCTTGGTGACAGAGTTTCGAATTGGAGAAAGGGTATTCATGGCTTTTCTAACGTTAATAGCGAGAGCCTGATTTCCTATTCACCTATACTGTTACCCTTTCCATATTCAAAGTTTTCATTGTTTATTAATAAAAGAATATTTAATTTATCCCTTCTAAGATGGATAAGAGCAAGTAATTTCCAAAATATAATTGTTATATCTTTTCTTCCAACGCCATTAATTCAAAGTGCAATAAAAAAAATTAATCCAAAAATAACTATTTACTATTGTGCTAATAATATGGCTAAATCCTCAACTTCGGCAAGTAAGGTTAGACCTTATGAAGATTATTTTTTTGGAAGTGTAGATATTGTATTTACAGCTGCTTATGTTATTCAAGAATATGCAAAGAAGTTTTCAAGAGAGGTTTTTTATTTTCCTCCAGGAATTGATTTTGATAAATTTAACATCGCATTAAAAAATAAGCAAGATGTGCCTAGTGATTTAGCAAAGATTAAAGGGCCGATTGTGGGTTATATTGGCGCTTTGGGAAAAGTATTGGATCAAGAGCTACTTTGCGCTTTGGCCGATCAATGTAGAGATTTTACGATTGTGTTAATCGGGCCAAAGTATGCAGATGTTAGTCTTCTTAAAGTCAAATCAAATGTAGTGTTTTTAGGTGAAAAGCCACATGATCAATTGCCTTATTACATTCAAGGATTTGATGTTGGAATAGTGCCGTATGTTTGCAATGATTTTACCGAAGGGGTGTACCCATCTAAATTGAATGAATACTTGGCTATGGGAATTCCTGCAGTAT
>LWDU01040511.1_pt1 | contig 10067 bp, 6 predicted proteins | sample 727161 | NCBI WGS metagenome assembly LWDU01 (sample SAMN04566230, study PRJNA314399) | hydrothermal vent metagenome | isolation source: deep sea hydrothermal plume seawater | place: Mexico: Gulf of California, Guaymas Basin | collected 2004-07-11 | reverse complement strand
GTTCTCGTCGCGTGTAATTGTATCGGTCATTTAGTTTTCCGTTGAGGAGGATTTGCACACGGTTAATATCGAACCAGTTGGCACACTGAACGCGAATGTGCACGGTCACTTCCAGGAACGGGCCGGTGGTCATCACCAGTTGGCCTTGTTCGGATCGGTGAAGCATCTCCATGGTATCGATTTCCGCCGCGACATCGGTTGAACTGCGGACAAAGTTCCGCATCTGGACTTGAAGGTAACCGCAGGGTTGGATATCGAGTGTCACCTGGTTGCCGCCAGCCCCGGAGAGTTTCCGGCCCAAGCCAATGATCTCTAGACGGTGTTTTCCGGGAAAAATGTGCCGACGGATCAATCGTGACTGCCCGGGCCTGAGCCGGATCTTGTCGTCTCCGTCCCAAAGGTATTCGACGATGACGCCTCGCGTGCCTGTATGTGTCCGCCCGCCGTTTCGCTGTAGACCCCATGCGATTGATGGAACCACTCGCCGTGAGCCCAAGTGAGGCGGTCGTCGACATCCGTGCCAAATTTGAACGTGCGATCGCCGCGGAGCATATCACGGAAACCAAATTCGTTGACTGTATTTGACTCGTTCTGAATTCGATTCTCGACCAACAACGATGTGCTGTTCTCTTCGAGAACGTAACGCACGACAAATTTCGGCGCCCCCATGGGAGTTTTTACGTCGATCGTTAACGTGACGCGACCGCTCATCCGGTGGATTTGTACCTTGTCCTGGTCGGTAAAATGGTAGGCACCCGCACCCAACGTTCATCAAGGAACATGGCACGAGTATCTAGGAGATGCAACACGGATGCAACAAGTGCCTGCGGGCCGACGAATGTCTGGCACCGGCGCTTCGTGCTTGTATTGCTTGCACTCAAAACTCCAGGCTAATGTGTGGCACTGGCTCTGCCAGTGTATCCCCCACAAGGGCCTGGTTAACAAAAGAAACCGGACGCTCGCAGCGTCCGGTTTCTATGGTCGTTCAATCTATTCAGCCGATTCACTATCTCATCTATTCGCGTTTCATGCCGAACGCGATGTAGTGGATCCCCGTGGCCTCGTTGGTAACGATGCCACCGCTTGGTGCCAGGTACTTGGCGAGTTGCGAGAAGGGTGGAAGCGGGTTGTCGTTCAACGCACTGTCAAGTCTGCCGAAGAACGGGTTATTCTCCGCGGCTAGGGAGAGTTGGTTGCGCGTCGAGTTGGCGGTGGCCAATTCGTAGAAAACTCGCAACTGTTCTTCCGGCCGACCAAATGCGATCATCGATGGATTCGATCCACCGGGTTGACGCCCCAATCGGCTGATGACCAACTTGTATTCCAGGTCGTCGGCCAGAGACTCGCCGGCACCGCCCTTGGATTGGAAGCACATCTCGAGCAACTTCTCGCTGTCGGCGATCATGATGCAGTTTTCGATCTGGCAGACGACAGGTGTCGGTTGACGGAACAGACTCGCATCCAGATTCTCGTTACCGCCCCCTACCCCGCCTAGACGGTAGTACCGGTTTGCACCGTACGATTGTTTTTCGAAGGCGTTTGGAAACTTGTCGACGAGTTTTTCGAGAATCCGCTTTGCCGAGGCAGCGTCATTGAAGTGGATGTTGGCTGCACTGACTTGACTGTTGAGTCGCGCCGGGCGTTCCACTCGAGTGAACATTGTAACGCGCCCAGCCAACTCGGGGATTAAGTCCTCTTCGATATCTAGGCCCAGAGGTTCCGCCGTACGGGAACGAACGAGATTGCTGAAAGCACCTTCTTCCAGGCGGATAAGGTCGTACAACGATGAGAGTTCGGTAAACGTCTGCTCAAATTCCCACTGCATTGTCATGTAACTGGATGCATCCTTGGGTACCCAGGATTCAGGGGTGGTATCGACTTTCTTCAAGGCGATCATTTTAAGAATCGCCTCTCGAGGTTGCTTCATCATTACATGAAAATGACCGATCGAGTCGAACTCTTCCGTCGACAAGATGACACTGCCACCGACCGCCTCCAGATTCTCCAGCCCTAACGGATCGAGCATTGACAGGGCCACAGCGGCACCCAGGTTGCCTCGTGTTACGGTGCGCACGATACGAATCGGATCGATGAACCATGTAATCTGGGGTCGTTCATCCTTGGTGCCAACACATCGTTTCATCACCGTGGTGAACTTCTTGTTCTCGATCAGCTTTGTTCGTTCTTCGTCTCGGTCATCCCATGCATCGAGAATTTGTTCGGCCGCTGCATCGCTCGTCGCGAACAAGATGGTCTCGTCACGGCGAATCAACTTGATAGGACGACCGCGTCCGGTCGGAGAGATGGTCAATATTTCGGTATCGCGGTAGGTGCCGCTGACGTAATTGCCACCGTTCGCACTCAGCTCTTGCAGTCCACGGTCGATCAACTTGTTCATCTTGTCCATCGAGTCGCCAACGTCGAGGTAAGCGACAATCGCCGGCTGACTATCGCTCTGTGCGATCACCGCCACGCAGAGTTCGCCTTGAGGGATCGACAGAATATCCGACAGTGAGAGTCCGAGCTCGTCTTCGACCACCTGGAATGCTGTCAGCGCTTCCCCATAGAGCTGGTCCACTAACGGTTTGATCTGCGGGTCGCGGAACATCTTCGCAAAGCCCGTTTCCTGGAATTTCCCAGCCGTTTCCGAAATATTCGCCACGCGAGCATACACGAGCGTGTCCTCGGGAAGCAGCTCTGGGGCCGACGGACGTTCTGCCCGACCGACCTGCGGCAATAGGAGAGTGACCAGGGTGACGAAAAGGGCGACTGGATGAAGTCGAGTGAGGCGGCGCGGCACGAGGAAGTTCCTTCTGAAGGACCAGGGGTAAAAACACTGTTTGTGGGGGGTACCCAGTGGGGTGGCTCCCCAGTTTCAATCTAACAATGCTATTCGGCAAAAAAGGCCGATTCTTCGGTAGTTTTCAAACCTATGTCCACCGGCATGGGGCCGTCGGGATTGCCGCGCTGTCCCGAGTCAGAAGTCGGGCCTGCCATGCGGCTAGGGTAACCCCAAGTGAAGCCCCGGGATGGGGGTACTGGGTTGCCCCATGCCGGACCGGTGTCCAAAAAAACGGAAATACCGGAAAATCACGCAAACTTTGCGGTCCTCTGTTAAATCCTAGGTGTTAAGACGATTAGACTAAGTGAAAAGTAATCCGTCGATTCGTCCGGAGATCATCATGGCACGTTTCCACCGCAGTATCGCCCTTACCCTCGTTTTGGGTGGCGTTCTTAGCACGACCGCTTCGGCACAGCTGATTCAGGGCGGTCAGCAAGGTGGTCAGCAGGGTAACGTCGATCGGAACGCAGGCTTGACGCAATCCGGTCAGGTTGAGGCGTCCGGAGCCGTGTCACGCGCTATCGAGACTTTCGTGGGGTCCGCGACCGGCGGCGTCAGCCATCCACTCAGCATTGCCGCAGCCGGCGGCCAGGACGGATTGACCAACTTCGGCTCGATACCCGGGTTCAACCCCAATGGGTCCGCCAATGCACTTGGTGGTACCACCGGCGGAATCGGTGGTTTTGGTGGTGGCGGTGGTATTGGCGGAATTGGCGGAATTGGCGGAATCGGTGGCCGCGGTGGTTTTGGTGGTGGCGGCATCGGTGGCGGAGGTTTCCAGAACTTTGGCAACGCTGGAGTTGGTGGCGGTAACCTCGGGACAACGCAAGCCGTCGTTCCGACGCGGTTGGTCATCGGATACCGGTACACGCGGACTGGATCAACGGTTATCGCGAACCGGCTCTCGGAGAGGTTCGTTCAGATCCCGGCCTTTAAGTCCGTCGTCAAGATTGCCGTCGTCATGGACGGCGACACGGCAGTGCTTTCGGGCACGGCTCCTAGCGACCATCAACGGATGCTTGTCGAACGCGTTGCCATGCTTGAGCCTGGGGTAAACGCGGTGCGAAATCAGGTACGCGTGGTTGGGGTACCGGTCGAAAACCCCGAGGACGGTCAGTAGTCGCACCATTGGCCGTCGAGTTGAACTGGGCCGTCGAGTTGAAGTGGCCCGCATCGTAAGGCGGAACGGCAAAGTGGTTCCGTAGCTGGAACTGGTTGGCGGACGGAGTCTCGCCATTGTTCGCTTGATTGCTCGCGCCCCGGTTTGCACCGGCCAATTGACGGGCTAGATCTAGTTCGTGCTGCTGCAACAATCGATGAGCTTCCGGAGTGAGTGATTGCAGCGTGGTTTGTTGTGCATTGGAGCGAAGGTGCCGCTGCATGTTGACGCTCAGCGGAATGGCGGTCGTTGACAGGCCCGAGTTGACTGGCGTGGTGTGTTGAATTTGTTGCACACCTGAACTTGTAGCTTGCCCTGGTCGGATTGCATCTTGGCCAGGACGACGCAACAATCCATCGTCACGACCGGCTAGCTCCAACTTGGTCGGTTGGCCGTGAACTTTCCGTCCGCCGTTCGTGATGAAGACTGGTATCAAGGTGACCGCTTGCTTTTTCTCCAGGTCGTGGTCCCAGGGAACCCACACGCTATACGATGCGCCCAATTCACCCTCTTTAAAGTGTGTGGCAAATTGCTCCGCCGAAAACCCAAAGCGTTTGTCGGCGGTCCGTTTGGTTTCACTGGATCCGGTATCATCGAAACCGTAGACGACCAATTCACCGTCAACGGGAATCGGTTGATTGCGGTTGTTATAGAAGAAGAGTCGGCCAGCAAAGCCTCGTGTGGGTGGAGAGCCCGTTGCTGTCAGCATGTTTGGCGTCCAAACAACAGCCACTCGCACCGGTTCACCGTATTTTTCTCTTCGCACTTCCTCTGGGGAGTTGAAGCCCATAGTCTTGCTGATCTTTGCGGTGTCGAGAGTGGAGCAACCGACGGCGAAGAGACTGATTGCAACACAAAGCACGCGTTGAGAAGACATTCCGGCTCTCTCCATAGTTTTGTGGCCTTTTAATCTGGCCAACGAATATGCGGAATCTAGTTTTGCAGTTCTGTCGTTGATCGCAGCGACGAAATCGTCCATCGCAGAGTAGTCGTCGACTTACCGTACTGACGTGGGGAACATGGTGCCGGACTCGACATTTGAGGCTGATCGAGAGGTTGGTTCATTGGTTCTTCGGACAACTTGCGACGTGCTTCCGACCGGTTCATATGTCACGCGTGCTATGTCACGAGCATCATACGGGCTGTACCGAGCACCTCGGTTCGATGGTACGGCATTGCGACGTGATTCACGCGGGATTGGCATGGGTGTGGCTGGCTGCAGCTCTAATCGTCTCGATCCCTCAACCGGCGCTTCCTCCATTCCCTCCAGGTCATGACCATGGTCCAGGGCAGGATTATCATCGGGATAAATCATTGGCAGCGTGGCCGGGCCCCAGAGACCGTAACCGCCGCTCATGCCAACATCACCGTACATCTCGACGATATCCGAAAGGCACCAACTAAGTCGTTGCGACTCAACGTAATTTAGCCAGTCGGTATCTCCCTTGTCTTTCATGATATGAGGCGTCATGAAAATCAACAGTTCCTTGCGAGATTCCGATTCGGCATCAAACCGGAACAGGCGTCCAACGACCGGGATGTCGCTGAGGATCGGGATGCGGCGAGTATTGACGGCGCGTGATTTTTGGATCAGTCCGGCGAAAACCACTGTCTGGCCGTCTTGCGCACTGACCGTCGTTTGAGCCGTGGTTGTGAAGATCTGCGGCGAGTTGATCACCTGGCCATTTTCGCCGATTGCGATCGGAATACCGCTCCCCGCCGGGCCAACCTCGGATCGCTCGACGTCGATGATCATCACGACCAATCCGTCGTCATTAATGCGAGGCTGGATTCGTAACAACATACCGACGGGTACGTCTTCGGTCAGATTTTGCGAACCGCCTTGCGGCGAAACGCTGACGCCGGTAATTCTCGGCACTTGGGCACCGACTTGAATGAATGCGAGTTGATTGTTCAACGCCATGATCTGCGGTTTACTTAGCACCTGTAACCGGCCGGCATCTTGCATCGCCCGCACTAGAATATTGACCGATTCGTTGCCAGCGGAAAGGACCATGCCACCGTAGCCCGTCGAGGCACTGGAGAGGCCCAAGTTGAACGTGCTGAGCGCTTGACCGGCAAGCAATTCACCCGTGGTAGCGTTGGGCAACGTGGTGGTGTCACCAAGCAAGACTCCCCGATCGAAGAGCAGTGAGTCTTGCAGACCCAGCTCGACGCCAAACTCGAACCCGTCCGTTAGCTCTACTTCGCAGACCAGGCACTGGATCATGACCATTGGCGGACGATAATCCAGCTCCTTGATGATTGTGATCATCTGGTCGAAGTATTGCGGCGTCGCGCTGACGATCAAGCTGTTGGTAACCAGTTCGGGAACGACGATGATTTCGCTTTCGAACTGTTGGTAGGGGCTGACGAATTGATTCTGGTTGAACTGCTGTTGGATCAACTGTCGTTGCGATGACAGCATGGTCGTGATTGTATTGGCGACGTCCAATGCCGGAGCATTCATCAGCTTGTAGACGACCATCTTGCGAGTTTCAATGTTCTCCTGGTCCAATCGGAGCAGTAGGATTTCGACGACGTTCAAGTCACCGGACGTACCCGAGACAATGATGCTGTTGGTGCGAGTCTCTGCCACGATTCTCAGCGGAATCAAACTGCTTTCTCCGACAGCCGCCTGCGGGCCTCCGAAAGCCTGTCCCAATACGCCGCCCAGTGCACCTTGGCCGGCGGTGACCTGTTGACCAAACAACAGCTGCAGAATACCCGCCAGGGTGGTCGCGTCACCGTTCGTCACCCGGAATACCTTTACCATCGACTCCGCGTTCGGGCCCTGGTCCAACTGTCTGATCAACTCGGCGATCAGATCGATACTGCTAAGTGGAGCCCTGACGATTAACGCATTGACGTTTGGATCGGCGGTCACGGTAACATCCGCCAACCCTCCGGAGGTGATGAGTCGTTGTCCCTCGGCGTCCAATCCAAGGATTTCAAGTCGTGATGCGGGAGGTGTTGTCGTCGTCTGACCGCCAACACCCGGTGCTATGAGTCCCTGTTGCGCTTGCCCGGTAAGCGCACTTTGCAGGACAGGGGCCAAATCGATCGCCAGTGTATTCTGAAGCCGGAAAACGACCAATTGCAGCTTTGGCAGAGGTCCGTCCTGATCGATCTCACTGATGAATCGCGTGATTTCTAGCATGTCGCGAGGTCCGGCCTGGACGATCAATGCGTTCGTGCGAATGTCGGCAACGACGCGTGCCCGCGTGCCTAATCCTGGTCGACGATCGCCTGTCGTGCCGCCACCGGGTTGACCAACGGCGCCAGTGGCGGGTTGATCCACAAAGAAACGCCCAATTGCGGCCTCGGCATCGGTTGCCGAGATATGCTCTAAGCGGAACACTTTCAACTGAGTCGATGCGGGGACCGGTTCGTCGAGTTTGGCGATCAAGTCCTTGACGACGACCATCGCCTCCTTGCGGCCGATCAGCAGGATTGCGTTCGGCTTGTCGAGTGACGTGATGCTGAGCGGGCCCTGTCGAGGCGCGAACACCTGGTCGTACAGCTCGATAACCAATTCGCTCGCGGTTTGCCCGTTCAAGTGTTGCAGGTAGACAATCTCGATTTCCGGTTGGACCGTCTTGCTGGTGTCTTCGATCTGAGCGATGATTCGGCGGACTCGTTCTACGTCTCGGTCGCGGCCCCGAAGGACGATAATACCCAATTCGGGAATGAACACGATCTGCACGTCGCCAATCAAGCCTGAGTCGGGGTCCTCGACGTCGTTGCCTAGGTCTCCGGTTGCCGGATCGGGAGGCATTGGCGGGCCGCCTTCATCTTGCCCTGGTTGCGCCGCGACTTGGAATACCGACTCGCCTCCGTTACCCAGAGGAATCGCCGCGGTCGCAAGGCCGCGTTCAACGTGCGATGCTTGACGCAGCAAGCCGATCGTCCGACGGACATCGGCCGGTGCCGCATGATCCAACGACATGGCGCGTGTTGACGACTGCAGTGGTTTGTCGAGTGCTGATACCAAACGAGCCCATCGAGGCAGTAGATTTTGTGGGCCCGTCAATATGACGCGACGGTTCACTTGATCGACCTGCAGCCGCACCTGTGCATCGACGCTGCGTAAGACGAACGTGGTCAAAGCTCCGTTTTGCGTCCTTGTCTGGACAACGCGGTCAGCGAGGAGATGCGACAGTTGTTGCACCATTTGGTCCGGAGTTAATGCTCGCAGGGGAAATGTCTGCGTTGTCGACGCGCCAAGTGTGGCCGGTATCGGCCTGGGAGCCCGAGCAGCGTTCTGATTCGCAAGCCAAGCGGCAATTTTGTTTTGATCCGTTTGTGAACCAATCACGATGACTTGGCTGAGTCGCGGGTTTTTGACCACATTGGCCGCGGGAAAGTTCTTTTCAAGCGTGGCCGTAATGCGATCCAATTCGGCGGCCGGTACAATGTAGTCTTTGACGACCTGTTGCTCTTGCGCCGTTACTTGGCGGATGGTCTGTGCCGGTCGGTCGACGGTCTGTAGCATCTGTAACGCGAGGCCCTGCACTCGAGGCCCGCCATTGACGATGATCCGGTTGCGCGGCGCATCGACGATCACTTCGGCTGTTGGCTCGATGGTCGCCAACGTCGCCTGAAGTTTCTTTGCGACGTCCGCCGCCGTCGTGTGCTGGACGCTGTATACCTGAAGCTTCGATGGAGATATCGGTAGTTGCGCGAGGCTGATTGTCGGCGCAAAAAGCACCGCGATGATCAGCGAATTAGAGAGCAGGGTCCGAGGGCGTAGCGTCATGGTACTTGTTCCGTCCCGCCCTGCGGCGGTCTGACTGCGGAGAGAATACGGGAATCCACTAGCTACACTTCATCGGCATAACAGTAGTCGCCACTAGAGGTCGTAAACGTCGCAGAATCCGAAAAATCGGTAAACACGGCACGTTCGCGAACGCAAAGTTTCGCCGGCTTCTCTAAATTAAAGCAGAACGCTTTTGAGCCGGTGGGGCCCGACACTATTCAGCACCAAATCGACAAGTCAGTGAGATTGCGGTTTTGCGCCTTATTCCGCCCCGTCTTTGGTCAGGTCGCGGATGACGCTGGCGTCTTTCAAGGCCTGGCCTAATTCCACAAGATAGACTCGATCGCCAGCAATGATTTCGGCGTCGCGGGCGTTGATGACGCCCACCATTCCTTCGACCTCACCAACGCGGAAGATGTCGCCTTCACTGACTTTCAAAGTGCGGCCTTCACTCTTGATGCTGACCCACAATTTTCGTCGCCCGTTGGAGCCAGTGATGGCCGTAATCTCGGCAAACAACGCCTTCTCGAGTCCAGGTATCCGGACCGGTGGGTCTGGCCTTTTGACGACCGGTTTCGGCTCGGTGACAAGAATTCGAACGTCGCGAGAGTCGTGCAGACTTGGGAATCCATTGTCATCGGAAAAGACCGTGAAGATGTATTCACCCGTTCGGCGTGGAGTCCAAGTCAATCGTCCAGAACGCCGGTCAAACCTGGCATCGTTGCCCAAGTCACGTAAGTTTGCCTCAAACAAGAGGCTGTCGAGCTTGTCAGGATCACTCGCTTCCGCCTGAAAACTGATTCGTTCGTTGACCAGTACCTCAATCGTCCGTGGAACGTCCAACCGCGGTGGTCGGTTCGCCGGACCGAATAGATTCCGCCCAAGGATCTTGGATTTGTAATCTTTGATCTTGTCTCCAACCAAGGTCTCCTCGGAAACATCCTCTAATTCGCGTTCTAAAGCGTTCGCCAGTGAGAGAACTTCCGTAGTGAAAGAGAAGTCCAACTTGCGCTGGTCTTTGATCGGTTGAATCGAGAAACTCCGGACACGTTGGATGATGTTGGCCGACTCAATTCGGCACATCAGCTCGGTCACTTGGCCCAGGTCTCCTTGGCCCGTTGCGTGAAACGGATGAATCACGTAGGCATCCCCTTCGGCGCGGGATTGCATCGCTTCCAATGTCGTGCCTTCAAAGCCGAGCGACGCTAGCTGAGCCAGTAGCCACGTGCGGTACATGTGACTTGCGTGGCTCACATCGTACGGCAGGGCCTGCTCCGCGAACTCAGCGATTTCATCCGAAGCGCGGA
>LWDU01035034.1_pt1 | contig 10068 bp, 8 predicted proteins | sample 727161 | NCBI WGS metagenome assembly LWDU01 (sample SAMN04566230, study PRJNA314399) | hydrothermal vent metagenome | isolation source: deep sea hydrothermal plume seawater | place: Mexico: Gulf of California, Guaymas Basin | collected 2004-07-11 | reverse complement strand
AACCAATGGGGATACAACAGTGAAACTCCATTTCTTCGGGCACTTCGAACATTGCGTTGACGCGGTCCATCACTTGGGGATGGAGCGTAGTCAGAACGCTACCAATGCCGAGTGCGCGTGCTGCCAGCAGCAGATTCTGAACTCCAGGAAAGGTAGACGAAGCGGCCACTCCTGACTGTTCTGAATAGACCAGAATAATGGTGGGTGCATTGACCATTTCATCGGCTAATAGTGCGGGCAAGTGGTAGACCGAGTTCTCGGGTATGTCGGCCTTGCTGGTCCAGCCATAACCATCACGGCGTTTGGCCCACCAGGCTTCAAAGTACAGTTTGCCAAATTCACAGATAGCGTCACTGTCACGGATTACGAGGTAACGAGCGGGTTGAGCATTACCCCCGTTCGGTGCTTTGGAAGCCGCGTTTAAGATGATTTGTAACTGTGCGTCGGAGACCGGACGATCTGGGTCGAGGCGCCGCGTCGCACGTTGACTAAACATGGCTTCGCCGATCGGCATTGCCAGTTCCGGTGGGGAGTCGAGGCGTACCATATCCATCGTTTTGTTCCTTAAGAGTTTGTTTTGTACTGTTATGTTGGTGATGTGGACATCAATTTAGAGTGTAGTCGCTGTTAACCAAGTGTATGGCCTTTTGTTGAGCGTATTGTGCCCACAATCCTCGCTCCACGATTCATCGTAAAACAACACACCATCCCACACCGCAGACTCAGCATTCACCTTATCGCACAGAAGCGTGGCTCGATACTAAAAAACCCTCGTTCCGTGTGTTCGTCGCTATGTTAAACGGTTTCGTGGTGGCCGTAGGTGTTAGCGTCAGTGGTTCGCGTGGTGGTCTTCTTCCAGGCCGCTAAGAGGATCTGATTGAGCGTCACGGCGAATTAGCTTGCCGATGTTTTGGGGGTTTAAAATAGTCTTTTCACGGCATCCCTAGAAGCCTATAGTAGTGCCATGAATACCATTGCCCAGGAAGAAACGACCGACTCAAAGGGTGATCAGGTGGAATACGTCGAGCCGGACCGGCGTACCACGATCAATTATCTCCTTTGGGTAGCGATCATGATCGCTACGCCTTATCTTGTGACTATCGGGCTGATTTCTATTGTTGGGTTTGTCGGCTCGCTCTGGGTGGTTCTGTGGGCCTCGATCCAAGTGAAAGAACATAAAGAACTAACCGGATGGCCGCTTGTCGGATTTATATCAGGTGGAGTTTTGTTTGTGGCTTCTGGCATGTTGCTGTTCCTGGATTTGATGGCGCGGGCTGGGTAGAAGGCCGCGCAGGAGCCCTGTCGCTGACTAAGATGTGCGGGCAGAAGTTAGATGCACACCAAGGAAAACTTAATATGGGAGTGCAGCGAAAGTAGTCAGGTGACGATTTTCTCCCGTTGAAACTCCAACTGACTAGCAAGAGGACTATGCGATGGCATCTTTACTGGTACATATCACGGCTGGCCCCGACGACCCAACGAGAGCTGCGCTAGGATTTCTTGTTGCAAAGACGGCAGCGGAGGAAGGTCATGAGGTGAGTATGTTTTTGGCTGGGGACGCGGTTCAGTTAATGCGTGACTCGGTGCTTGATAATCTGGTTGGATTGGGGACGGGAAACCTGCGAGAACACTATGCGGTTATTGTTGCGAATAACGTGGATCTCTACTTATCTGGTATGTCTTGTGTGGCGCGGGGTTTGACGGACCACGATTTGGAGACCAAGCCACATAAGAAGGCGATGCCAGATGTTTTAATTCAACTGACTGTTGACGCGGATAGAGTCCTCACCTATTGAGGGGTGCATTGGTAGTGGGTTAATTCGCTCTACGTTGATCGGTGTAGAGCGCGAAGACGATTCTCTAATGGTTGGTATCGTGCCACAACGTGCTCAGTTAACACTGCAGATTCTGAAAGCTGAATTGTTAGGTATGTGCGGTGAGCGCAGCGCGTTGGATAAAGGTCAAATTGAAAGCTGCGAGAAGGAACGTGGTGTTTCAGTTTAGGCACTTCTTTCGTTAGTCTTTTTCCAAGGTGTTTTAATCACGTTGCTTAGTGTGGGGACGGTTTGCTGGATCCGGGGTAAGGATCGGTAAGGTAGTCTTACTATGAAAACCCCCAACACCGATTCATCGGTGTTGGGGGTTTGAGCAACTGTGTTGATCCAGTTTAAGTGGAATCTGGCCAGACAAAATCAGGGTGTAGGCCTTCGTGAACGGGACGGCCATCATCCGGGGTTTGAACGCCAGTGGTCGGATCAAAAAAAGCATGGTAGGTCGCTGGCATATTGGCTGATTCATGCCCCATTAGATTCGGGACAATGGCGCGGATTCGTCCTTGTTTATCATCCAGCATGATGGGGGTGCCACAGCTCGCGCACGTGCATAATTCAAGCGGCCCATCCGGATTTTCCGCGTTAAACGGCTGTCGATTCAGGCTGTCTGGGTTGTCCACTTCCAGGTCTGCGTGATTAAAGAAAACGACATGAGTGGTGTCCTGTCCAGTCACGCGTTTGCAGATAGAGCAGTGGCAGGTGTGGCTGTCTATTGGTTCGCTATTTGAATGAGTGTGAATATGGTCGCATCCGCCAGCATGTTTGTTTGACATAACTTGTTACCTCTCTCAGTTAATGTGAGCTTATCGCCGACAACCATTTCGACGCGCATGGTGCGCTAAGGCCTCTCCATTATGCGATCAGTGTGGGGTTGCTGACAACTTCCGGTTATGAAAATGACGAAAGGAAAAAAATAAAAGAGAAGGGGATCCAATGAACTAATGTCTTTGCGCGAAATTGTTGTTAGGTTTAGGTGCTCTCCGTATGTTCCAAGAGAACGATAATGAGGTGAATGCTTTATACAAGCGTTGGTCGAACACGGTTTTTCGGAAGTTCAATCGAGTGATTTCATTGACTGACTTTCATTTGACCTAAGATGAGTGGGCGAGGTTAAAACAGATAAAAGTTGAGTGCTGACTTGAGGTGGCGGCGTTGCCGATAAAAAGGCGGATCGTCGATGTGAATTGCTAGTACCAGCATACAGGCGACGAGAAAGCGTATCGAGGTTGTCATCCCGCGGTTTGCTCCATTGTGGATGGATTCGGAGCAATTTCGAAAATGCCTACGAGCGTCCCTCCCAAGAGCAGTTGCATGGCGCGCAAACGCTAAGATGCGCCTTGTCTTGCGTTGTAGACGAGGGCGCCACTGTTAGCGAAGTAACGCAAACCCGCGAGTGCTTCTTCGTGTAACACGCCGACGGTGACGCTAATGCCACGTTGTTCGAGTTCTTCTTGCCAATTGTCACGCAACGGTCCTTCGTCGAAACCAGTGATGTCCTCCACCTTGGGGCCCGCTCCGGCAATCACCAGTGAAGTGATCCCGGACCAGATCGTCGCGCCATAACACATCGCACAAGGCCTCCAATTGACTACCAGCTGATGTGCAGGCAGGTTGGCCGCACCAAGATCGAAAGTTTGTAATGTTTTTTGCGCAAGCGACAGCGCTACGACTTCGGCGTGTGCTGAAGAACAAAGATGCGGCATCACGCGGTTGACTCCAACGACAATCGGTCGACCCGTATCTAATTCAAATACACCGGCGGCGAAAGGCCCACCAGTTTGTTCTTCGGTGTTACGCCGGGCAAACCGAAGTACTTCACGCATGCGATCCTCTACGGTTTGATAGGTCGGTTTAAGGTTCTTGTTTTCAGCTATTGCCCACTCTGGCAAGGTTAAAGAAAAGGAATAGTCGTTTGAAGTTGCCATGGAAAGTGACCTATCAGATTGACTTCGATGCAAACGGGGACTGCATGGCAGGCCTTGATTGCCATACTTGTGTAGACGAAGGATACCAAGTCCCCGGTTGTAATGGAGTAACTTACGGACAGAGGCCTAAGGGTCTAGTGCCCCAGTCACAAATCCCCTGATATCGGGGATGGTTCAACGTGACGTTTTTATTTTTGCGTGCCCCAACCGACCCTTCCATAAGAATCTCTAGCGCCGCATGGTGTGACATGAAAGGTCTTTCCTCAATTTTATTGCGGGTGTTTTGTGTTGGAGCGGGTGTGGGGTCAGGCCGGTGTTCTGAGATCTGATGACAGCGGCAAGTTTTAGTGATATGCCAAGATTGGGGGTTGCATCGGTTTGTGGTGGCACTTTGGCCGTATACCGTTGGGTTTAAGAAGGATGCCTATGCCCGCGCTGGGCCGTCGGTATTAGACCATCTGTTTAATGGCAATCATTCGTCGTCGGGAGCATGATGGGCAACCGACTAGGTATCTATCGTCTAATGGTGCTAGGCGGGTCATTTCATTCATCAAGCCACACGGACTAAAATATCAGTATCAGTATCAGTATCAGTATCAGTATCAGTATCAGTATCAGTATCAGTATCAGTATCAGTATCAATATCAATATCAACGACAGGGGTTTTCAGAATGCCGAAGCCCTGATCGATAACTTCTGGTATGAAACAGTGTTATTCAAATAATCAATGTGACATTGATGCCACAAGAATAAAGGTACTTCTGCACCCTTTACGAAGGATACTAAGTCACCAACACCTTATTGATTGGGGTCGTTGTGAATATTTGATTGGACAACCGACAATACGACGATTAGGAAATAACACATGACAGAAACTATTTATCCGGTCGAACTGACCGCGCCGGACATTGAGGCTTACCGGACAGGTAATACAGGCGTTGAGTTTGTTACCACCTTCGACAGCGGTACAGCGGGCCCACATGTGATGATTAATGCCGTCACCCACGGCAATGAAATCTGTGGTGCCATTGCGCTGGATGCATTGCTCAAGGCTGATGTGCGCCCTGTCCAAGGCAAACTCACACTTGGCTTCATCAATCACATGGCTTTTCAGACTTTTGATCCACAAGCCCCGGATTTGTCCAGGTTTGTCGATGAAGATTTCAATCGCGTGTGGGTTGAGGAGCGGCTGGATGGGGTCGAGGACACAGTAGAATTACGCCGCGCGCGTGAGCTTCGCCCTATCTTCGATTCAGTAGATTTGCTTCTGGACATTCACTCCATGGGCACGCACTCTGGGGCGCTGATGATCTGCAACGGGCTGGAAAAGGAGCGTACATTCAGTCGGCTGGTGAACTTCCCGGCCTTTATCATGTGCGGCTCGGGACATGTTGTTGGCAAACGCCTGATCGAATACACCCCGTTCAATGATGTGAATAACAACAAGGTCGCGTTATTGGTCGAATGTGGTCAGCACTGGGCTGCAGCGACTGGTGTAGCGGCGTTGGATACGGCGCTGCATTTTCTGCGTTCGGCGAACACAATATCTCCAGCATTTATAGAGGAACACCTGTCGGACGCTGCAACTAATCCGCCAGCGGCACAAATGTGGGACGTTACAGGCGGTGTCATCGCAGAAACCGATGATTTCGAATTCGTTGAGCCCTTTGTTGGTATGGAAATCATCGAAACGGCGGAAACTGTCATCGCCAATGATGGCGATACGCCGATTGTCACGCCCTACGATCACTGCCTGTTGATGATGCCCAATCACAAGCCGGGCAAGGGTATGCGTAAGTTGCGTCTGTGCCGGCGTGTCGGGTAAACGCGTTCTTTGAGAACGCCAAGGCGGCTTTGACAAAAATAACAGAAGTTGAGACGTCGTTTTGTCTTATGCCGCTGTTGAAGCGAAGCCTTTGTGTATGGACTGACAAGGCACCGTAGCAACCCGGTTCCCGGCGTATTGCTCAAGGGAGATTGTTGTGGAGGGTGCTGTTAGGACGAAGTTCATCAGGTTCCTAGCGGACCTTGGGGAGTGAATGGTGCCAACGCGTTTCAACTATCTTAGACAGGAGGCACCACTGACTTTGGCTGAAGGTCTCGAGGAGTATTCGGCGGGCTATTCTTTTCTCAACACAAACGACGGCTCCACTGAAGCGAGTGCCTGGTTCAGGCGCCATGATCTGACCCATGTGGTGTTTGGCACTATCCCCTTTGAAATCAGGGGAGAAACTATCAATGATTTGTGGACGATATTCGGATCAGATGTCACGCTTAAAGAATATTGGCAATTCTTTAGAATCACCAACATCAGCTATAACACAGTGATCAGGAGTTACGACAGAAAACATGGTGGGCGACTGGGAGTGTATGGGGCGATGTTGAAACAGTTCCCGGTAGGGCTTGTGACCATTGTCCGTGCATTGAACATGAAGAAGAAATGGCCGTGGCATGATTCCCAGCAGTATTTGCATCAGGCGCTATGGCAGACAAGAGAAGAATTTGGCATAAGAGTCATCAATCCAGGTTCTACCCCCAGATAAGATCGCTCGGTAGGGGTATCCTGGCAGTTATTGACGATGACTATGAAAAATAGTCATCGAAGAACAAGGCAGAGACAGAGACAGAGACAGAGACAGTAGATATCCTCGATATATTGACGAAGTTCATTCGTGCTGTTCGAGTGGGTGCAATAACTACGCCAACTTTCGCGCTGAATCCTCCGCTCCAAGGAGTGAGTAGCGGGCTTGTTTTACCAAATCACAACCGTAGGTGCGGGATCAGTTTCTCATCGTCGTCATCACGTAGAGGGGATTCGAATCCGTGAAAGCTGCCAGGTCGTGAGAAGGGCGGCGAAAGAGACCATCAGCATAATTTGGAAAATGACCTGATAACTCCCAGAAACATCATAAACGATACCCCCGGCGTAGGCGCCAAGCCCACCTGCGCCATGATGAACCATCGCGACGATACCCGTGAGCATTCCCAAGTGTGCAGTGCCGAAATACTTTCGAACGAAGACAATAGTTAACGGTGCTGTTATCCAGAACGTAAAACCGTAAATCAAGGCAAAGCCGATGATCGCAACAACCGATGTAGTGACCGTAACCAGGCCGAAGAGGACAATGCGTATTGCAAAACAGATGAGTGTCGGCAGCATCGGGCCGAATCGGTCGGACACAAAGCCGGTCATTAGCACGCCGGCCACTCCAACCAACCCCATCAATGCAAAAAGGTTGCCGGACACAACGGCCCCCATCCCTTGATCACGCGCAAAGGCCACCACGTGGGTGGCTACAAAAAAGTCCTGAAATCCACACATGGCGTAGATGACGAGTAGGTACCAGAGTTTCGAGTCGCGCAGTAGGTCCGAAGCCTTTAGTTTCGATTTGGCACTGCCTAAAGGTGCGTTCGGTGTTTCGGCGCTCGGTAATGCAGGTTCTGGAATAGACAACAACGTTAATGGCACGACCAACAGTAGGCCAAGCGCTGCCAGCACCAGAAAAGCCCCCCGCCAGCCAATGCTCTCGAGCTGAGCCGTGAGCAGTAATATGATGACCAGTTGTCCAGCTCCCATTCCGGATATTGCAATGCTGTTTGCCAGTCCCAGGCGCGTAGGGAACCATCGGCTAATCATCACACCAATGGGTGCGATGGAGGTGCCTGCCGTAGCGAGGGCGAACAGTACTCCGTAAAGCACGACCGCCTGCGCGGGCGTTTGGATCACGCTCATGAGGGCGACGCTTGCACTTGATAGTAGAACCGAGGCGAGCAGCACGGTGCGAATACGGTATCGATCGACCAGTCGACCGATGACGGGGAGAACCACAGCGGAAACCACCATGAACAACGTTACTGTCAACGATAATGTGGCGCGGGTCCAGTTCAGATCGTCTGCCATCGGTTTCAACATGAGGCCCATGGTGAATCGCGATCCGCCGTTATAGAGCAGAAGCACAAAACCGGTGGCGAGAATGAAAGTACCGCTCAGGGTCTTGGCTTTCATTGATCGCGAATCATGAGGCATGAATCCATGTTCGTGAGTCTATCTTCCAGTGAGATAGAGAGTTGGACGAGCGCTCTGCCATTGTGGCATCGCAATACATTCCGCTTCCGATGGTGATCGCCATCACATACACCCGGTAGCGGATAGTCCCATAGTCATCGTCATCAATGCCCCATGGGGATCAACAGTTAAATGAAGGCTAGTGGTCTGGCAAGAGTGAGTATTTGTCAAAGACGCTACGACTATCGTGAGGTCAGAATCTCGCGACACACTTCGAGAAAAGAATCAAAGCGAAAGTACACGAGGATTAGCTGGACTATAGGCTTATTTTGATTATTAACAGAAAGTCGGTGGCGTGATTGACTGATATCCAGACAAGCTTATCGGGGTATTTTTATTAGACATTGATAGACAATCAAGCAACTGTTAGGGTTTGTATTGATGCTGATGTTTTTCCGGAGCCGGTTGGGCAGCCGCGCAGAGTGAGTGTGGTTGGAAAAGGTGGGTAATGATGCAAAGGAGGGGTTAGATCGTGATTACTGACATGAGACAGGTATTTGTTTGTGATGATTAAGAGTGCCTCATTCGCGCGGGCAACCCAAGCGTTTTGCAGGGTAGGTATTGCGTTTGTTTTGCTTGCTTTGCCTCCTACTGTTTCGTTGGCAACTGATTCATGTAAGGCCGATGTGGTCTTCTTAATGGATAACACCGGCAGCATGAGTGGAATGATTTCCTCGACACGAACCAACGCGGTCAATATTCTCGATAAGATTGGCGGGGGTGATCCTCGCTTTGCGGGTATTGACGTCCAGTTTGGCGTCGCCACCTTCTGGGGCGATCCACGCGAGCACCATAGCGTATCGATAGATCATAGCGGTAAATGGTATTGTGGGCCCACGCCTTCTTATCCAACTCGTGGGTCGGTGGGTCCGGTATCTGCTTCCTCTTGGCAAGCGGCATATCGGTGCGATAAAAACACGCCTGACGATCCGTCAGATGACTCTGGAAGTCGGTGTCACGGCTATGCCCCGGAGGGCTCGGCGTGTACGAAGCCGGCGCCACAGGTGTTGTCACTAATGACATCCTCCCAACTCACGAAGCATTACGCTGACCTTAGAAAAGCCGCACGTAAGGCGTACCGCGTGGATCAACAGCTGACGAGCGACAAGTCGGCAGCGCGGACATCCATGGATGCATGGAAAGCAAGCGGGGGAGGAGACTGGGAGGAAGCCAACTACTTCGCTTTACATCAGCTGGCAACGGAAGGGGGTGTAACTGATCGATATCCCGTTTGCATGGATAGTTGGCAAAAAGGATCCTATGCTGCGGAGGATTGTATTAAGGATGGTGCTGACCACTATACCGCTGTCAGGACGCATCGATCAGATGTTAACTGGGTGCCTATAGCCCATGCCGCAGGCAGTTACGTTGTGTCCACCAAGGACTCTGTTCAAACTGTCTTTGTTGCGAGAAAGGCTGTCCCAACGGGTACCAGCTCTCCTGAATTAAATCCCACCTACTGGGAGGCTCTTGGGGACCTCCAGCCCAGATCCAACCCGACTCTGTGGACAATAGTTAGTCCGAGACCCTTGGCGGAATCAGGTGCCAGCGACCAAGGGTTCTTTACCTGTGGCACCGGACCAGACTTCGCAGATTTTGAGGGTTGGAGTGCGACGCCAGAGCAACGCAAAACCAGTTGCACACACGCTATGGGTTGGCGCGATGATGCGGGCCGTGTGATTGTGATGTTCGGTGATGCCCCGTCACATATCTCAACGGTTGATGCCACGGAGGTTTTGACAGTACTCCAGGACAAAGGCATTGTGGTGGCGAGCATCAATACCCATGGTAAAAACAACGGTTTCGACGCAACTGGAAGCAGCCGAATTTCGAAGCGGGACCAGAATGCGCCTTATGGGCTGACGGGAACACCAGGGCAGTCATCAACGATTTCCCTGGAGACCGGTGGAACAGCCCACCACAACATCAGCGGTTCAGCGGCAACCGTTAAGGCGATTCTCGATGCGGTTTCGGCCGGTATCGGACAGGCAGGCTCTGCGGCCCCGGTCAGTTTCAGCGCCAACACACTGACTACGGACACTGCCGTTTTTGTGCCCAAGTTCGACTCAAAGAAATGGTCGGGAGATCTGGAGGCCTGGACGCTAAACCCGACAACCGGTGCCTTCGCTACTCAGCAGTGGAGCGCGGCACTGAAGTTAAAAACGCGGACCCCGGCCTCGAGAAACCTGCTGACTTATAAAGCAGGCAACGGCATTCGATTTGAGTGGTCTGAGTTAAGCATAGC
>LWDU01039041.1_pt1 | contig 10069 bp, 7 predicted proteins | sample 727161 | NCBI WGS metagenome assembly LWDU01 (sample SAMN04566230, study PRJNA314399) | hydrothermal vent metagenome | isolation source: deep sea hydrothermal plume seawater | place: Mexico: Gulf of California, Guaymas Basin | collected 2004-07-11 | reverse complement strand
TCGTAGGCTCGGACAAGATCGAACTTCTTCAAGACACCGTGCCTCTCGGCACCCCGTGGGAATCGGACCCGCCGGTGTACAGTCCGGCCGGTCGGTATGATGGCGCGCTCAAGTCAAGCGGACCTATTGGCCGATTCCGCCTAAGCGACTCGAGGCCTCGCCTCACCCTAGCAAGGACTTCATGCCCCATGACGATTCACCCGAAGCCTTCCCCAACGACGAAAATTCAGGTTGTTGTTGTCGCTGGAGCTAGGCCCAATTTCATGAAAATCGCCCCCCTGATGCACGAGTTGAATCGGCGCGGCGAGTTCATGGCCCATCTCGTTCACACCGGGCAGCACTATGACGATGCTATGTCCAACAATTTTTTCCGGGATCTCGGGATTCCTGAACCGAATATAAATCTGGGCGTAGGATCAGGCAGCCACGCGGAGCAAACCGGCCAGGTTCTAATCCAGATGGAGGCACTGCTTCAAGACAGACGTCCTGATGCCCTTGTCGTTGTGGGCGACGTCAATTCGACCCTGGCCGCCTCACTGGCCGCCGTCAAGCTACAGATACCCATCGCGCATGTTGAGGCCGGGCTTCGGTCGGGCGATCGAACTATGCCCGAAGAAATCAACAGGATCCTCACCGATTCTATTTCCACGTGGCTCTTCACCACGGAGCCCGATGGGGATCGGAACCTCCTCCGCGAAGGTATCGACCCAAACCGGATTCATCGAGTCGGAAATGTCATGATTGACACTCTACTCGCAAACCTTGAACGTTCGAAGAAACTCAATACCCTTGAAGATCTCGGTCTCGAGCCCGAGGGCTACGGGGTACTCACTCTCCACCGACCAGCCAACGTCGACGATACCGACAACCTCAAATCACTCTTTGGAGCACTGGAAGAAGTCCATCGTGACCTGCCGATCATTTTCCCCGTGCATCCGCGAACGGCCGCGGCCATCGAGGCCCATCTGGGCGGGAGAAAACCGGACCTTCGGACAACGAAACCTCTTGGCTATCTTGATTTCCTCCGACTGATGGCCAACGCGAGGCTCGTCCTCACGGACTCCGGAGGAATTCAAGAAGAGACTACGGCGTTGAGGGTCAGTTGCCTTACCTTGCGTGAGAACACCGAGAGACCCATCACCGTGACCCAGGGGACCAACACCATCGTCGGAGTGAATCCTCAGGTTATCCTTTCCGAAGCACGAAAAATCCTGAGTGGCGAAGGAAAGCGAGGCCAGGTCCCGGACTTGTGGGACGGGGGGGCCGCACCGCGCATCGTGGATATTCTTGAACGTGACCTCAGGAGAGAGTGTTGAACCTGATTTCGACATATTTCGCCGAGAAGCCGGTCATGGCTTCCCGTCGCGGACTCGCATGGCAAGTAGGGGGCTTACTTCTACTTCTTACGGTCGTCTATGCCCCCATTCTCTCAGCCATGGTCGAACATTGGCGAATCGTTCCAGACTACTCTCACGGGTTCCTCATCGTCCCTCTGGCTTTTATTTTCGCCTACGAAAAGAAGTTTCACCTAAGGGCAGCCGCCATCGAGGGAAGTTGGTGGGGTGTGGCGTTGCTTGCAGTGGGATTATCCCTACTGGCCCTCGGCCAACTCGGAAGTCTGCTCGCACCCCTCCGAGCGGGCTACGTCTTCAGCATGATGGGACTCGTCCTGCTCCTGCTCGGAAGGGGCGCATTTTCCCTCCTTCTTTTCCCAATGGCGTTTCTGCTGATGATGGTTCCCCTACCCCAATCGGTGGTCAACATCATCGCCTTTCCTCTCCAATTGATTGCCGCCAAATGGGCCGTTTGGCTTTTGCAGCTGATCGGAATACCGGTGCTCCTAGAGGGCAATATCATCCATCTTGCGGGTGGAGATCTCTTCGTCGCCGAGGCTTGCAGCGGCCTTCGATCCCTCATGGCCCTACTGACCCTCGGAATTGTATTTGCCCACTTTTTTCGTCGCGAAAGCCTTTTGCAACAGTGCTTGCTGGTCGCGTCGACGATTCCAATCGCCATCGTGGTCAACTCCCTGCGCGTCGCTGTCACCGGAATCCTCGCCCATACATACGGCCAGGAGAGCGCGACCGGCTTCATTCATGAATTCCAGGGAATGATTACCTTCAGCTTGGCCTTTCTGCTGCTGCTGGGCGAGTCCAAAGTCCTCGGCCGGCTCCTCGATCGCCGCCAAGCTGTGGGGACTAGCTAATGGCCAAATTCGGCGTTGCAATGCTCTTCATTCTTCTCAATCTCTATACCTACCGCTTTTTCGCCAGCGAGGATTTCATCCCTGATCGGGGTGACTTTGCCAACTTCCCCCTCCAGATCGAGTCCTGGAACTGCTCAAACGCTCAGGAAATGTCGGATGACGTTCTCAGGCGACTCGGTGTCACCGACTACCTGCTCTGCGATTTTAGAAATCCAGAACTCAGGGCCGTAGCCAACGTCTACGTGGGCTACCACCAGACTCAGACCCGGGATACCGGGGGGAGCGACAACATCATCCATCCGCCAGAGCACTGCCTGCCCGGTGCGGGGTGGGACATCATCGAGAGCGACGTTGTCCCTCTCAATCTGGGCTTCGGGGGCGAGGCCCGACGTGTCATCATTGCCAAGGGAAACCATCGTAATCTCGTCTACTTCTGGTACCAATCGCGCGGACGAGTCATTGCCCGAAACCACGAAAAGGTACTTTATATGTTTCTCGACCGAGCGACTCAGCGGCGCACCGACGGCTCACTCGTACGCTTCACGGTCCCTGTTTTGCACGGAGACATGGATACGGCAGAGCAAGTCTTCCAGTCTCTAGCAACGAGAATCACCCCTCTGCTTTCGGATTACGTCCCCAATTAGGAGCCTCCCAGCGCGCCCGGGAAATTCAACGTGCGGATTTTATTCATCAGCCACTACTTTCCGCCCGAGGTCAACGCCCCCGCCAATCGTACCCATGAGCACTGCCGCCGATGGGTCTCCGAGGGTCACGAAGTCACGGTAATCACCGGCGTCCCCAATCACCCCGCGGGCGCCCTCTTTGGCGGATACAACAATGCATGGCTGCAGGAAGAAGAAGTGGATGGCATCCGGGTAATCCGAACCTGGATGTTTCTGGCCGCGAATGCTGGGTTCGCCAAACGCATCCTGAACAATTCTGGCGTCCAGGAGAGTCAAATCGCCGGACCTCGTTGTCGCCACGACTCCCCAGTTCTTCTGCGGACTTGCCGGGGCCATCACTGCACGAATCAAACATCGCCCCTTCGTACTCGAGGTGCGCGATCTCTGGCCGAAGTCCATAGTCGAATTGGGACAACTCAGGCAGGGAGTCATTCTGCGGTCCCTCGAAGGGCTCGAGAGTTGGCTCTACCGCAGCTCGGCGGGGATCGTCGTCAATACTCGGGCCTTCACCGACCATATTGCCAGTTCGGGTTATCCCCGCGAAAAAATCGAACTCATTTACAACGGGATCGACCCCCAACAATTTTGCCCCCAGCCCCCTTCCCAGAGTCTCCGAGATGAATACGGCCTGAGCGGTCAAATCTCAGTCGCGTACATCGGGACCCTTGGACTCGCTCATGGACTGGAATCCGTCATCGAAGCCGCTTCGATTCTTCAGACGCGGCCGGAGATCTCCTTCCTACTCATTGGTGACGGAGCCGAACGCGGAAAGCTCGAAGCCCTGATCCAGAGCCGCGGAGTCTCCAACGTGCGACTGCTCGGTCTTCAACCACGAGAAGCCATGCCCGATTGGATCGCCAGCGTTGATATCCTTCTAGTTTGCCTGCGTGATCTACCGGTTTTCGAAACAGTGATCCCATCGAAAATTTTTGAGTTCCTCGCCCAAGAGCGACCGGTTATTCTCGCGGCACGAGGCGAAATACGCAGGATGACCGAGGAAGCCGGCGCTGCATGGGTCATCGACCCCGAGGATGCTCAAGCGATGGTCGAAGCGATCGAGTCCATCACCAAGCAACCCCAGGAGGCTCAGCGAAGAGCATCCGCCGGACGCCGTTGGATCGAAAGGGAATTCGTCCGAGATACCTTGGCGCTCCGGATGCTGGCCTTCATGAATAAAATCGTCGGGAGCCAGCCGTGAGTGGATCAATAGCGACTCTGGAGCAGTCCTCATGATTCGTGTCGGGCTCGCACGAGGGCCGGACCACTATCGGGGCCTGAACGCTCCCTGGCACCCCGGCTTCGTACCTCCGGAGTTGGCCGGACGACTCGGGTCAGCAAGATCCGGTACGACCAACGGTGTATTTCAGGCCGTTCGGAGCGCCCTGCTCGCCCTTGGTCTGGACAAAGATCGCGCAGGCAGTTCCGAATGGAATCCTTTGGGAAGCCTCGCCGCACCGGGCAAGACGATCGTCCTAAAACCGAATTTCATACGGCACTGGAATCCGCGGTCCGCTCTCGGATCCGATGCCAGCGTAGAGAGCGTGGTGACACACGGCGCGATTCTGCGAGCCGTCGCCGATTACGCTTTCCTGGCCGTCGGACTTTCGGGACGCGTGATTGTCGCCGAGGCACCACAGCAGGATTGTGACTTCGGCGAAATTCGTAAAATCGCCGGCCTCGACTCTATGCAGGAACACTTTCAGAATGCCCTCGGCGCCAAGCTGGAAATCATCGATCTCCGCCGCGAGACCGTGACTTTTGAAAACGGCGTGATCATCTCTCGACAAAGCCTCCCGGGCGATCCTAAGGGCTATCGCGCGGTTGATCTCGGTCGCCAAAGTTTCTTCGAAGGCTCTGGCCTGGATTCCTCTCTCATGCGTGGGGCCGACTACGATCCTGCCCCCACATCCGAGCACCATTCCAACGGGCGCAATGCGTACCTTCTTTCAGAAACGGTTCTCTCCTCCGACCTCATCGTCAATCTGCCCAAGCTCAAGACACATAAAAAAACCGGCGTAACTCTCGCGCTCAAGAACATGGTGGGAATCAACGGCGATAAAAACTGGCTTCCTCACCACTGTGCCGGATCCGTACCCGAGGGCGGAGACGAATTTCCGGGCACCGCGTGGGTCGATCGCGCGCGCAGCCGATTGACCGAATTGGGCCGAGTTCTACTGGGCAGAAACCTTGGAAAGGGACTCATCAAGGCCTATCGGCGCGCCGAAATCAGCGCCCGGGGCGACGACTTCATCCGTGCCGGAAACTGGCACGGCAATCAAACCACCTGGCGAATGTGCGGTGATCTGAACCGTTGCGTCTACTACAGCGACGCCCAGGGACTGCACCTTGGGGCCGAAAGACCGGTCCGCCGTGTCTTGACCATCCTCGACGCGATCGTCGCCGGGGACCACAACGGTCCCTTGGCGCCTCGGGATTTGCCCCTAGGGGTGGTGATGGCCTCCCTCGACCCGACAGCACTGGACCTGGCTGCGGTTCGTCTGATGGGCTTCGACGAGTCCCGAATTCCCAAAGTCTGGGAAACCATGGCAAGCACGGTTCTGCGGGTCACTGAAGTGCAAAGAGCCGACGATGTTGAGATTGCCGAAGTTGCCGAGCAGTCCAAGGGGGTTCCCGGGTCAGTTCGCGTGTACGCTCTCGATGATCTTGAGTGTCCCCACCCGTTCGTTCCCCATCCCGGCTGGCTCAATCATATTGAACGAGGCGCCGATAAGAAGAAACCTAGACCCCCAGCGTCCGAAGAGGCCAAGGTGTGAAACAAATCCTGCAAAGTGCCCGAAGCGGAGAACTTCAACTGCTGGATGTCCCCGCGCCCGCGGTGGGGCACGGTCAGGTTCTCGTGCAGAACCACTTCTCTGTGGTCTCTCCCGGCACCGAGAAGATCGCGATGGACTTCGCCAAGAAGTCGCTTCTGGCCAAGGCACGCAGCCGCCCGGACCTAGTCAGCCAAGTTCTTCGCAAGGTTCGTCAGGAAGGGCCGCTACCGACTTATCGCACCGTGGTCAACCGACTGGACTCCCCGCAGCCACTTGGATACTCCTGCGCCGGCGTTGTCATGGCCGTCGGCGAAGGTGTCGGAAACTTCGTTGTGGGTGATCGCGTCGCCTGTGCGGGTGCTGGCTACGCGAACCATGCGGAATGGGTCGCCGTACCCGAAAACCTCGTGGCAAAAGTACCCGATGGTCTTAATTTGGACCGAGCCGCTTTCGCCACCCTGGGCGCCATCGCTCTTCAGGGAATTCGGGTAACTGCACCCAATCTTGGCGAAATCGCGGTAGTCGTCGGCCTCGGACTGATCGGTCAGATCGCAGTCCAGTTGCTCGTTTCCAATGGCTGTCGAGTACTGGGCGTCGACATCGACGAGCGACGCATAAAACAAGCGCTTGAGCAGGGCGCGGAGTGGGGCGCCCAACCGAACGCCTTGCCTCCGGACTGGAAGGAGAGCGCGACCGGGGGCTATGGGGCCGACTTCGCGCTGGTAACCGCTTCTTCGAACGATTCGGCACCGATCCAGCTTTCGGCTGAACTCTGCCGTCCCAAGGGGCGGGTTGTGGTCGTGGGCGCAATGCCCCTCGAACTCGACCGACGCACTTTCTACGAGAAAGAACTCGAACTCCGACTCAGCATGTCCTATGGACCCGGTCGCTACGACCGACGTTATGAAGAATTGGGTCTCGACTACCCACTTCCCTATGTACGCTGGACCGAGAATCGAAACCTTCAGGCAGTCCTAGCCCTGGCCCACCGCGAAGCCATTCATTTTGAGCAACTCGATGCAGAGATCGTCGATTTTTCCGAAGCCGAGACCGCTTATGGCCAACTGGCCAAGGGCCAACGGCCCAGCCTTGCCGTCATTTTTCGTTACGACGCGTCTCCGAGCCCCTCGCAGACCCTTTCGATGCTCCCCAAACCGGAACGCAGGACTCAATCGGAAATTGGCGTTGGTTTTCTTGGCGCCGGCAACTACGCCAAGGCCGTGCTCTTGCCTAACCTTGCCGGAAGCAAACATCTACGGAAAACCTCCCTGGTAACCGCCACGGGCCCATCCGCACAACGCACTGCCGAGCGATTCGGTTTCGAGCGCTGCGGGACCAGCCCCGCCGATATCATCGGCGCCGATGATATCGATCTCGTTTTCGTCGCAACTCGCCACAACCTTCACGCGCACTGGGCAGCGGAGGCCCTTCGAGCGGGCAAGGCGGTCTGGCTTGAAAAACCCGTAGGACTGACTTCCCAGGAGGTCGACGAGGTTGCCGCCGCCGCGCGAGAAAGCGGCAGCTTGCTTGCGGTTGGCTACAACCGGCGTTTTTCATCGCACGCGCGCGCGTTCGCCAAAGCCTTCGAAACCCGATCTTCCCCGCTCCACGTGCAATACACGATTGCCGCCGGAGCGACGCCAAGGGGCACATGGGTTACGGATCCCCTGGAAGGGGGCGGGCGTATCCTCGGCGAGGTCTGTCATTTCGTTGATCTCTGCGGCTTTATCGTAGGCCATCCGCCGGTTCAGGTTTTCGCCAGCGCGCTGTCCAACGATTTTGAACTCGATGATTCCATGACAGCCCTGATCCGCTATCAAGATGGCTCCGTGGCCAATATCCACTATCTCGCCCGAGCAACGAGCGAACTCCCCAAGGAGCGTTTCGAAGCCTCGGCCGGAGGCATCACAGCGATCTGCGACAACTTCAAGCAGACTCGCATCATGGGTGCGATGAAAAACGAAGGAATCAAGAACGTGAATCAGGACAAGGGCCAAGCCGAAGCTTTGCGCGAAGTTTCGAGAGCTGTACTCAAGGGAACCGACAGCCCCTTTTCTCTGGAAGAGCTGGTTAGTACGTCGCGAGTAACGTTTGGCATTCTCGAATCCATCCGAAGTGGAGCACCTGTCGCCATCGACAAAGGATGAGTAGCTTTCGTCGGCACAACTAGCGAAAGTCCCGTCGACGCCCCCTGGGCCAAACGCCACTCCTTTCGGGTTCTTCGCGAGGCGGCCTACACGACGCGAGCCATTTGGGTTGGAGAAAAAGAAATGTGCGGAATCGGGGGAGTTTGGTACGCGGACCGTAGGCGGCCGGATGAGGCGGCTCTCTCCCGAATGTCCCTGGCCATGTCCAGCCGCGGTCCCGACGACCATGGAATCCTCATGGAGGAGGGCATCGGTCTCGTCCACCGGCGGCTTAGCATCCTCGACCTCAGCGATGCTGGCCGCTGCCCCATCTCCAACGAAGACGGCACAGTTCATGCCGTTCACAATGGCGAAATCTACAATTTTTCCGACCTACGGGCCCAGCTGATCGATGCTGGACATCGCTTTCGCTCGAATTGTGATAGCGAGGTTGTCGTCCACGGCTATGAACAATGGGGAACCGGCCTCTTCGCTCGCCTTGAGGGAATGTTCGCGGTTGGAATTTGGGACACTTCGCGGCGGCGGCTCGTGGTCGGGCGAGACCGAATCGGGGAAAAACCACTTTACCTACTGCGAAAACCCGGGGTGATCGCATTCGCCTCTTCCCTGAATGCGTTGCGCGAAATCGTCAACGGAGACCTCGAAGTTGAGTTGTCAGCCATCGACTGCTTCCTGTCCCATGGCTTCATTCCTCATCCCCACACGATCTGGAAGGGCGTTGAAAGTCTTCCCCCGGCGCACTTCGCAGTCATTGAGGGGCAGTCCGACCCCTCGATCGAACGCTACTGGGACTTCCCCGCCCATCGTCCCCAACGCATGGCTCTGGATGAAGCCGAGCAGTTGATCGAAGAAAGCCTCGAGCGTAGTGTCAAAGCTCGATTACTCGCCGATGTTCCCATCGGTGGTTTCCTCAGCGGGGGAGTCGACTCCTCCCTCATTATGGCCATCGCGGCCCGTCATAGCCCGAAAATCGACACCTTCTCGGTGGGTTTCGAAGAGGAAGAGTTTAGTGAGCTTCCCTTTGCAAAAAGCGTCGCCCAGCATATCGGGTCGACTCACCATGAGCTTGTATTCCGGGCCGACTCAATTCTTGAAGTGCTGCCCGAACTGGTCTGGCAGTACGGTCAGCCATTCGGCGACTCGTCGTCCATCCCCACCCACTTGGTTTCGCGACTGGCCAGAGAAAACGTCAAAGTCTGTCTCTCTGGGGACGGGGGCGACGAGTCCTTTGCGGGCTACTGGCGTCCGGCTTCTCTCGTTTATGCGGCGCGCTTCGGCCAGTTCATCCCCGCATCCCTGCGTCGAAACGCGGTTCCCCCGGCCGCCAGTCTAATCGAACTTCTCGGCGGAAAAGGGCTCTCGGGGCGCCTCTTGGCGATGAATCGGCTCTCCCTTGCTGCTCCAGGTGCGGGATACACCAACGCATTGAGCTGGTTCGACCACCGCGACGAAGTTCTGGGGAGCGCTTTTGCGAACACTTCGGCGGATCACGATGTGGTCGTCTGCCGAGCTGGCAAGACCGTTTCGGGTAGCGACACCTCCGTCCTCCAGCAGGCCCTCTACGACGACTTCCAGGTTTTACTCGCGGACGATTATCTGGTCAAAGTCGATGTCGCAAGCATGGCAGCATCCCTGGAAGTTCGACCTCCGATGCTCGATCACGCCTTCATCGAATCGGCTTGGACCCTACCCGACAACTACAAACTCCGCCGAGGGGACAGAAAGTGGATTCTCAAGCGGATCGCGGCCCGAAGCGTCCCGCCCGAAGTCATTTACAGACCCAAGCGCGGCTTCGCGATGCCGATGCGCATTTGGTGGCGCGGCCGTCTCGCTACCCTTCTCCGCGAGTTGATGCGCGACAGCCGATGCGCAGACATGGGCTGGATCAACCCCGCGAGCGTGGAACGCCGCATCACGGAGCACTGTTCTCGAGAGGCCCAGCACGATACCCGGTTGTGGCTGATTCTCTGGCTCGAACTCTGGGCACGAATCGTTCTCGATGGCTCCATGGGGCGAGACGAATCCCTGGCGGCGATGGCAACTGACTCCTGAGAGCTGCGCCGGACGATCGAACTCGGCCACTCCGCAGCCATCCGCTCCAATCGAAAACGCGGTCATAGGGCCGCGCGCCAAGAACATCCACAGTTCCAGATTCGGACCCGAGTCCTGACAGGCTCTCCTATATCTGGATCAAGCCATCTGGATCAAGCCTCGCGAATCACCTCGTCGAGCAAATCGCCCAACCGCTTCGCAGCGATT
>LWDU01035847.1_pt1 | contig 10069 bp, 10 predicted proteins | sample 727161 | NCBI WGS metagenome assembly LWDU01 (sample SAMN04566230, study PRJNA314399) | hydrothermal vent metagenome | isolation source: deep sea hydrothermal plume seawater | place: Mexico: Gulf of California, Guaymas Basin | collected 2004-07-11 | reverse complement strand
GGCCCGCTATCGGGATCTACGGTAGAGGATGGTGTAGATCCCTAGAAACGCCGAAATCATCAGTAAGGAAAACAAGGTGGACGCCGTGCCGAGGGCAAATAACGTCGGCCGGATGCGCTGGGTCATGGAGGCGTTGATGTCGAGGGGCAGGGTGTTATACGAGCCTGATAGCAACGTGGTGCGGGCGAATTCGTCGTAGGACAAGGTAAAGCCGAACAACCCGGCGGCGACCACGCCCGGCGTGATCAGGGGCAGGGTAATCTCCTTGAACACCGTCCATTCATCGGCGCCCATGTCTCTCGCGGCCTCCTCCAGCCTTGAATCGAAGCGATTGAAAACCGCCATCATGACCAGATAACTGAACGGCAAGGCCCAGATTACATGCACCGCCAGGCCGGAGGTATACCAGGCGGCGGGGATGCCCAACTGCCGCATCAGGATCGCCATGCCAAGGCTGAGCAACACGCCAGGCACCATCAGGCCGGTCAGGATGGTGTAGAACAGAACATTGGAGAACCAGAACTTCTTGCGGAAGGCCATGGCCAGCATGGTGGCGAAAAATGCCGTGATGACCATCACCATCAGCGCCAGGATGATGGAGCGCCCCATGGCGCCCTGCATATCGCCAACCGTCGAGGGCTCCAGCAATTTATTCCACCAATACAACGAGACGCCCCGCATGGGGAACGAAGTGCCCCCGCGCCGGCCCTGAAACGACAGCACGAACATGGCGAACATGGGGCCGTAAATGAACATTAGAAAGATGACGTAATAGATCGAAAAGCCGGTCTTCACCCGCAGCTTGCGCCAACGCTCCCTGGTCCAGCGCGCCGCCATTCTATAATTCTTTCCGGATATCGACGATGCGCAGGATCACGACGATGCCGATCACCATGGCCAGCATCAACATCAGCGCATTGACGGCGGCGAAAGGATAATTGGCGATGCCGTAATAGTTCAAAATCACGGTGCCGGCGGTCGATGTCTTGCCGCCATAAACCACCACGGCGGTGGCGAACTCGCCCATGATCACCACGAAAATGAAAATCATGCCAATGGCCACGCCAGGCATCGACATCGGCCCGATGATCTCGCGAAATATCTGGAACGGCGTGGCGCCCATGTCGGTGGCGGCCTCCAGAATGTCCTTGGGGATCTTGGCCAGGGAAAAGAAGATCGGACCAATGCAAAGCACCACATAAATCTGCACCAGGGCCATGGTGTAGCCGAACTCCGAATAGAACAGAAAGCTGACCGGCTTATCGACGATGCCCATGCCGAGCAGGGCCTGATTGATCAGGCCACGCCGTCCCAGCATGGGCAGCCAGGCCACGGCGCGGATCAGATATGAGGTCCAGAACGGCACCATGCACAACAGGAACAAGGCCAACTGAAACTTGAATGCCTGAACCTGCATGGCCAGGAAAAAGGCGATGGGATAGCCGACAATCAGACACAAAACCATTGTTGTAAGGGTGAAATAGATCGTCGAGCCGAGGGTGCGGATGAATACGCTGGGCAGCAGGAAGCGTTTGGCCTCGACATCGAAAAAACCCTCTGTGTAGAAATATTCGCCGTAAAATTCCAGGGAAAAAGCGGGCTTCAGACCCTGCGGCGTATTCTCCCAAAAACTGAACACGATGATGGAAACCAGTGGAATGACCAAGAACAGGATCAACCAGATGCTTGCCGGCGTGACCAGCCAGGCCGTGGAAAAGCCTTCCTCCGTATGGCGGATTTTTGCCACGACGGTCTTGTCGTCCGCCTCCGGCTGGCCGCCGATCAAACCTGCGTGGTGATATTCGTTGACTTTTGACATGAGATGCCGACGCCGGGCCGCTGCTTTCAGAAAATTGGGGCCGATACGGCATTGCCGCACCGGCCCCGGACAATAACGAAAATGCCCTGATCAGGAAGTCAGGAATTCCGTCCAGCGTTTCACCAGATAGTCGTTTTCACTCATGATGGAGTTCCAAACGGCAATCTTCTTGAACCGCTGCTCGTACGATCCGCCATCGCGCACGGCGCCCTTTTTGACCAACGGGTTACCGAAGGGATCGGGCAGCTCCTTGGCGGCCGGTTTGCCTTCGTACCAGAAATCCCACTCGTCAGCCGGCAGGTGCTTTTTGGTATTGGCCGGTGTCGACATGTAGTAACCCTGGCGGGCGACAAATGCGCCGGCCCAGCCGTCAAGCCACCAGTTCAGGTATTCATAAGCCTGATCCAGTTTCTTGCCGGTGGCCTTTTTCGAGATTGAGATGGCGCCGTGCCAGCCGCGCATGCCTTCCTTGGGGGATGCATAGATGCAGGGAATGCCCTCGGCATTTACCGCCGTCACAGCCGGCGACCACATGCTTTGCAGGACGACCTCGCCACTGACCATCAGATTGACGGATTGGCCAAAGGTTTCCCAGAAAGCGCGGAAATGGCCTTCCTTCTTTTTCTTGATCAGGAAGTCCACCAGAACATCGATTTCCGGCCTGGTCATATTGCCCTTGTCGCCAAACTTGATCAGCCCCAGGGCTTCCATGCCCATGGCGGCATCCATGGCGCCAACCTGGGGTATGTTCAACAACGCCACCCGGCCCTTGAAGTCGGAACTGAACAATTCCGCCCAGCTATCTATTGAGCGGCCGGTTTCTTCGGGGTTGTAGCCCAGGCTATCGGCATTATGCCAACCCGGCAGGGCGGAAATGTAGCGCGACGGCCCGTCGGTGCGTTTGCCGTCCTTGTCGACCCAGATTTGCCGCACGGGCGCATCGCCCTGGCCAACCTGGCTGCCCGGCGTCAGCATGCCGGTCTTGGTCAGGTTGGATACCTTGTCCCAATCCTTGATCCGGTGGGTATCGATAGGCTGGAAAACGCCCGAGGGGAATACTTCGTACTGATCGTTCTGGTTCAAGGTCTTGCCGAACAGGGCGCCGTAGCCCATGGCCTGGCCACGGATCTTAAAGCCAACGTCCTTGGCTGCCCGGGACTGGATCTCGTTAATGATCGACACGCCCAGGCCGATCGCCCGAATGGGCTCCGCCGCCTGGACGATATTGGGAAAGCCGGTGATTGTTCCGGCGGCGGCCACGGTTGCCGCGGTTCCCATGAATTTCCGGCGGCTGATATTCGACAGCGCGCCGCTTGATGTTTTACCCTTTTTTACGGTCATTACTTGCCTCCCATTTTTCTATTCGGTTGCGCGGCGATCATCGCATAAAGCATCGCGGTAAATCCACGCTTGATCTATCCCCTGCCCCAGCCGGCAACGTGCCACCTAGCGCAAAGCAGGTTTAATGATACATTAGGTTCAGATTCTACAAAGCTTTAAGTGACGATATTTTTCGGGGGAGATTTGGCATGACGGTTCTGATCAAGAATGGCCGCATTGTGACGGCGGTGGATGACTACCATGCCGACATCTTTATCGGCGGCGAAACCGTGTCCCTGATCGGCCGCGATCGCCGCCGGCAAATTAGTGATACCGGGCGGCGTTGACCCCCATACCCATCTGGAGATGCCCTTCGGCGGCACCACCACGTCGGATACCTTCGAAACCGGCACCCGGGCGGCGGCCTACGGCGGCACCACGACCATTGTCGATTTCGCCATCCAGACCAAGGGCACATCGACCCTGGAGACCTTGGACATTTGGCAAGGCAAGGCGGCGGGACGGACCGCTATCGACTATGGCTTCCACATGGTCATCACTGATATGGAAGACGATCGCCTGCCCGAGATGCGCCGCCTGTCCGATGAGGGCGTAACCTCCTACAAACTATTCATGGCCTATCCCGGCGTCATGCTGTCGGACGACGGCACGATTTTCCGTGTCATGCGCAAGGCCGGCGAGGACGGCACCCTGGTCTGCATGCATGCCGAAAATGGTATCGTGATCGATGAATTGGTCAAGATCGCCCTCAGGGAGGGCCATATCGAGCCCAAGTACCACGCCCTGACCCGCCCGACCCGGCTGGAGGCCGAGGGCGCCCATCGCGCCCTGGCCATCGCCGAAGTGGCCCAGGCTCCGGTCTATCTGGTGCATCTAAGCTGTTTCGATGCCTTGGAGCAATTGCGCATGGCGCAATCAAGGGGCGTCATGGCGCACGCGGAAACCTGCCCGCAATATCTGTTGCTGGACGTGGATTGCTATGACGAACCGGGCTTTGACGGCGCCAAATATGTGCTGACCCCGCCGCTGCGGGAAAAATGGAACCAGGACGAGTTATGGAGCGGGTTGCGCAATTCCGCCCTGGATGTGATCTCCACCGATCATTGTCCGTTCTGCATGCGCGATCAAAAGGAGATCGGCCGCGACGATTTCAGCCAGATCCCCAACGGCGGCCCGGGCGTGGAAAACCGTATGAGCCTGATCTATCACCGTGGCGTCAATGACGGCAATATATCCCTGAACCGATTCGTTGAATTGACCTCCACCTCGCCGGCGAAAATCTTCGGCCTGTTTCCCAAAAAGGGCACCATCGCGGTCGGCAGCGACGCCGATATCGTGATTTTCGATCCCGACCGGGAGGAGATCATTTCCCTCCACAATCCCCACACCCATCACATGAACATCGACTACAACGCCTATGAGGGAACCAAGGTGCGCGGCTTTACCGAAACCGTGCTCTCGCGCGGCCGGGTGATCATCGACAAGGGCAATTACCTCGGCAAGCCCGGCGACGGCGCCTTCGTCAAACGGGGGCCGTATGGGGGCCTGCACGCCAACAGCCGCGGCGCGGCGGCCAAAATCGCCCTCTCCACCTCCGCCCGTCTCGGCGCGCCGGGCGCCCATCGTTAGAATTCGGTCTTGCGGCCGGGCGATCCGTACGTAGCAACTTTTACGCGGCTGCGTCCGCCGTCGCGGCGGCGACCATGGCCAGCATCTGTTTCGGCTCGACCTGATCACCCTCCGCCACCGCGATCGCTTCGACCACGCCATCGGATGGCGCCTTGATTTCGTGTTCCATTTTCATGGCTTCCAAAATCACCAGGATTTGGCCCTTTGCCACCGTGTCGCCTGGTTCGGAGCGGACGGCAACGATGCGCCCGGCCATGGGTGCGAGCAAGCGGCCATCGCTTTCCCGCTCTCTTACCGCCGCCAATTCCGGGGTGAACTCGAAAAAGCAGTGACTATGTCCGGCCAAATCCAAGTGCAGGTCATTGCCGTCGAAGCCAAAGCAGGCGGCCTGGGAGATACCATCGCAGCGGAACCGCACCAGACCGTCGCCAAGGCTCAGCAGTTCCAGTTCGGCGGTTTCATCATCGGCCAACCCGACCCGGTAGCCGCCACCCAGGGGCGTCACCCGGCACGGGCATTGCGCATCGCCAAAGCGCAGATCAATGGTGACGGCAAGGGGTGACGCGGAACGCCAGCCTTCGTGCTCTTGGGCGCTGTGGCGGTACAGCAGGACGGCGGCCAAGGCGCGCTGGGCAAGATCGGGTATTGGCCTCTGTGGGTCGGGAAAATAGTCCGGGATAAAGGCCGTGGTGGCGGAGCCGTCGACAAAATTCGCATGGCCCAGGACATCTATCAGGAAGCCGCGATTGTTTGGCAGACCCAGCAGCGCGGTGTCTTTCAAGCCACGCAGCAACCGGCGGCGGGCTTCCTCGCGATCACGGCCATGGGCGATTACCTTCGCCACCATGGGATCGTAGAACGGCGAAATATCCTGACCTTCGGCAATGCCGGTATCCACGCGCACCTCGCCCGAGGGCCGCCAGACCACGACCCGTCCGGTCTGGGGCAGAAAATCGGCGTACGGATCCTCCGCATATAGCCGCACTTCGATGGCATGGCCGTCAAAGCTGATTTCGGCTTGGGTCAGGGGCAAGGGTTTGCCCGCCGCGACATCCAGTTGCCAGGCCACCAGATCCAGCCCGGTGATCATTTCCGTCACCGGATGCTCGACCTGCAATCGGGTGTTCATCTCCAGGAAAAAGAAACCGCCATCGGCGCCGAGCAGAAATTCAACCGTGCCCGCGCCCGTATAGTCGATGGCCTGGGCCGCCGCGACCGCCGCGGCGCCCATTTTTTCGCGCAAGACGCTGTCCACCGCCGGAGATGGCGCCTCTTCAACCACTTTTTGATGGCGCCGCTGGATTGAACAATCCCGCTCGCCCAAATGAATGCAACTGCCATGCTGATCGGCGAAGATCTGGATTTCAACGTGGCGCGGTTCAACCACCGCCTTTTCCAGGATCAGTTCGCCGGAGCCGAAAGCGTTCTCCGCCTCCGAACGGGCGCCTGAAATAGCGGCCGCCAGATCTCCGCCGGGCTCCACAAGCCGCATGCCCCGGCCGCCGCCGCCCGCGGCGGCCTTGACCATCACGGGGAAGCCGATTTTTTCGCCCTCGGCCAGCAAGACTTGATCGTCCTGATCGGCGCCGCTGTATCCCGGCACGCAAGGTACATCCGCATCGGCCATGCGTAATTTGGCCAAACGTTTGTTGCCCATGAGCTCAATTGCCTGCGGTGACGGCCCGATAAAGGTCAAACCGGCATCCAGGCAGGCCTGGGCAAAGGCGGCGTTCTCGGCCAGAAAACCATACCCGGGATGGACCGCATCCGCGCCCGTCCGCGCCGCCGCGTCCAAAATAGCGGCCACGTTGAGGTAGGATTCGGCGACCGGCGCCGGTCCGATGCAAACGGCCTGATCCGCCATCTCCACGTGGGGCGCGGCCTCGTCAGCCTGGGAATAGACGGCGACGGTCTCAAATCCCATTGACTGGGCGGTGGCCATGATACGGCAGGCAATTTCGCCGCGATTGGCGATCAGGACCTTGGTGAAGGTCATGGTGTGGGCATTCCTTTTATCCGCTGAAATTTGTCCGTTGAAATTCAGTCATCATCCGAGTGGCCGAAGACCTTTGGCATGACCTCTCTGTGAAACCCGGAAAAATGTGCGTTGCCGGGGCCATCCGGCAGGGGGTAGTTGTGCTGTAGATTTGGCGCCGCGCCATCGACCCTGATACAGCTACCGGAGATAAAGGCCGCCGCAGGGCTGAGCAGGAACACGATCGCGGCGGCGACTTCCGCCTCCCGCCCCAGACGGCCTAAAGGCACGAATTTCGCCAACGAGCGCATATGATCGCCCCAGTCGCTGCCGTAGGTATCGAAGCCGGCGGTGATGATCCAACCCGGCGCCACGCTGTTAACCCGAATGCCATGCCGGCCCCATTCCACGGCAGCCGTCATGGTGAAATTCTCCATGCCCGCGCGGGCGGCGCCCGAATGCCCCATGGTCGGCAGGGACATCCAATGATCGGCGGTAATATTGACGATGGCGCCGGCGCCCTGTTCCTTCATGCATTGACGGTAGAGCTCGCGGCTCATCAAAAAGCCGCCCGTCAGATTGGTCCGGACCACCGTTTCCCAGCCCTTCTGGCTGATATCCTCCAAATCGGCCGTGTACTGACCTCCGGCATTGTTGACCAGGCCCTGGACCGGGCCATCGCGGCTTATGATCATATCGATGGCGGCGATAACGTCCTCTTCGATGCGGATATCCAATACCTGGATATCGGCCTTGCCGCCGTCCTCGATGATCTCCGCCTGAACCTGGAGCAAATTCTCCCGCCGCCGGCCGATCAGCACCACCTTGGCCCCCAGATGGGCCAATTCATGGGCCGTGCACCGGCCCATGCCGCTGCCGCCCCCCGTCACGATGATAGTCTCTCCATCAAACAATCCAGGGCGGAACACAGTGCCGTAGGGCATAATTACTCTCAATCATTTAGCTGCGGGCCGGCGCATCAAACGCGGCCCTTATTCATTCCGAAGCTACTGAACACCCTCCACAAGGTCAAGAAATGGCGCAATAAATGAAGCACGATTGAAGCGTTGCTTTCACGCCAAAGCAAGGCTATGTGAAGACCTGGGAAAACAATCTGAAGCACGAATTTTGGGAGATTGAAAATCATGTCCTTGGAACAAGTGACGACTGGGATGCGCGAAACCGTGGGCGAAGATTGCGGCCTGGGCGCTTCGGTGAAATGGGATTTCGGTGACGGCACATTCCTGATGCTGGACGCCACCCAGGTTCCCAACGTGATCACCAACGAAGATGGCGAGGCGGATTGTACCTTGAAGATCTCCATGGATGATTTCATTGCCATGTCCCAAGGCGAGCTCGACGGCACCTCCGCCTTCATGTCCGGCAAACTGAAGATCGAAGGCGACATGGGCATCGCCATGAAGCTGCAAGGCGCCTTGCGCAGCTAGATCCAGCGGCGCACCCGGGCCTTATAGGCCCGATAGGGTTCGCCGAACTTGCCGGCCAGATAGCGTTCCTCCCGTGCGATCACGCCATAGCGCATGACCGCCAGAACGACCGGCAAAAGCAGAAGCAGCCACAAACTGTTGGCGGCCACCGCGATGCCGCCGAAGATCAATGTCATGGCCAGGTATATGGGATTGCGGCTGTGACCATAGATGCCATCTTCCACCAGCGCCGTAGCCGGCAACGGCGTCGGCACATTGGTCCCCGCCGCCTTGAAGCGGCCAATGGCCAGGCCCATCAGCGCGATACCGCCGGCGATCAGGGCCAGACCAAGCGGAAATTGCACGGTGTTCGGCAGCCAGGGCGCGGGTTTGAAATAATCCAAAATCAATCCCAAGGCCAGGGCGCCAAGGAACAGTCTTGGCGGCCGAATAATAACGCCGGGGTTGTCCGGCTGTCTGGTTTCCATAACAGAACTTTCTTTGTTGCCGATTAAGGGGGACGGGCTGTTTATGGCCCGCCCCCTCCAGATCAGCCGTGATGACGCCGGGACAGCAGATCATCCAGGGACTTCTGCTGTTTGCTGTTCAAGGTCTTGTAGAATTGATCGAAAGCCGGACGGACTTTCATCACAATATCAAGACCGGCACTCAATACCGTCTCGGCCATGGCGAATTTTTCCGTCGCGCTGGTCGGCATCTTTCCGTCTTTCAAAGTGGCGCATGCTTCATCAACCCTGGCGTTTCCGGCCCGGACCGCCTGTGCCAGGCCGTCCCAAGCCTGTTGCTGGGGCGTGGTGAAGTTCATGAAATTCTCCACGAAGACGATTCCGTGCTCAACCTTCTCGCCGCGCGCCGGAGAACAGATCCGCGCGATGCGGTTGCCGCCATGGCGCCAACCATGATGGCGTCCGAACATGGACGAGGCGGCCGTGGTCTCGGCCGCCGCCATGGTCACCGCGCCAAGGGATAATGTTGTCGCCGCCACTCCGGCCACGGCCACCAGACCGATGGCGGAGGAAATCAAAATGCCTAACTTGCTCATCTTCATGCTCCTTGTTTCATCGTACGAAGGCCGTACGCAAGGATAGATAGGCGGCTTATGTTACGGGCGCATTGCCGCCCGAATAGTGTTTGGTAAGCCAATGTTGCACCCGTCCCTGCCGCAACACTTTGTTACAAGAAAAATCCAGCTAGGGCGTGTGATCCCGCCGTCCCTGCCCTAATATCGAATCATGGAAGCGGCACCGCACATACTGGTGGTCGATGATGACCGGGAAATCCGCGATCTGTTGGCGCGGTTCTTGCGTAAGCATGGCTTCCGCGTGGACAGCGCCGCCGACGGCAAGGCCATGTGGCGCCTTTTGGAAACGGGCCGCTTTGATCTGATCGTGCTGGATCTGATGTTGCCGGGCGAGGATGGATTATCGCTCTGCCGCCGCCTGCGCGCCCAAACCACCAATATGCCCATCATCATGCTGACCGCCATCGGCGAAGAGATGGATCGCATCATCGGCTTGGAAATGGGCGCCGACGACTACCTGGCGAAACCTTTCAACCCCCGCGAATTGCTGGCCCGCATGCGCGCCGTGCTGCGCCGCAGCGGCGCGGCGCCGAACCCCTCGGAAGCCGCGGGCGCGGATGATTTGACCTTTGCCGGGTGGCGGCTGCGCCCCGGTCCCCGGGAACTGCTGGCCCCCGATGGCAGCCTTGTTGAACTAACGGGGGGTGAGTTCGAGCTGCTGTGCGCCCTGGCCGGCCGTCCCAACCGGCTGTTGAGCCGGGAGCAGTTGCTGGACCAGACCCGTGGCCGGGACGCCGTGTCCTTCGATCGGGCCATCGATGTCCAGATCAGCCGTC
>LWDU01035973.1_pt1 | contig 10072 bp, 15 predicted proteins | sample 727161 | NCBI WGS metagenome assembly LWDU01 (sample SAMN04566230, study PRJNA314399) | hydrothermal vent metagenome | isolation source: deep sea hydrothermal plume seawater | place: Mexico: Gulf of California, Guaymas Basin | collected 2004-07-11 | reverse complement strand
GTGGGGCTGCACGGATGCCGATGCACCGAGAAATGCCACCAGCGGTGCCGCAATAAAATAGCCGATGGCAGCGAGCAGCAAGGAGAGGGCGGTGATGCGAACAAAGCGAGCGCCTTCTTGGATAACCGCCGCCTCGCCGGGTACGAAAAGCTCAACCAGCGGCGCGGCAAAGAAGAAACTGACCACCCCGACCAGCGTCAAACTCACCAGTGCCAGTGCTCCGCTGAGATAAGTCGTATGTTCTGCGCGCTCCAGCTGCCCGGCCCCCACGTTCTGACCCACCACCGTGGAGGTGGCCTGGGAGAGGCCCAGCGCTGGAATAATCACAAAACTCAACATCCGCGACCCAATGCCGTACGCGGCCAGCGCAACGGTGCCGAACCCTGCTACCAGGATGGTCATCAGCATCAGCCCCAGTGCCCGGGTTGCCCCAGCCGGAACAACTGCCACAACATGGGCAAATCCGGGCGCATGTGCAGACGGGCAAGCTGAATGCCGTAGCGCCCCGAGAACAGCATAAACAAACCGATCACTGCGGCCAGCCCCTGGGTCGCCAATGTGGCAGCAGCGGCGCCGCTGACCCCTAAAGCGGGCACCGGGCCATAACCAAGAATCAGCAACGGGTCGAGCCCGAAATTCAGCAGCACCGTCCCCGCAACGATCAGCAGAGGTGTCTTTACATCACCGACACCACGCATCAGCGACTGAAAAATTACATAGGCAAACATGAACGGCAGCCCGAGAAAGGACACCTGTAGTGGGGCTGCACGGATGCCGATGCACCGAGAAATGCCACCAGCGGTGCCGCAATAAAATAGCCGATGGCAGCGAGCAGCAAGGAGAGGGCGATAACGCCCATCAACGCCTGGGCGGCCACATGATTGACCGCATCCAGATCACCGCGGCCCTTGTTCTGGGCAACCAGAATTGTTCCGGCAACAGCAAGGCCAATGCCCAACGAGATAAGGAAAAACAAAACGGGGAAGCTGAGCGACACCGCAGCAACGGCATCCGCCCCCAGTCGGCCGACCCAGAAAGTGTCGGTAAGCTGGTAGGCCGTCTGCAAAAGATTGGCGAAGACAATCGGAATCGCCAGGGTCAGCAATGCGCGGGTAATGGAGCCCTGGATTAGGTTGGGGGTGTCTTGAGCCACGAGATCTCCAAGCATACGCGCGTTGAAAAGGGGGGGGCTATTCTCCATCGTCGATCGTACCGGATTTACCCAATACAGAAACAACAAGAAAGGTGAGACGTGGCATATGGGATGAGGGCCAGGCACAGGGCCTGGCCCTGGTTTTAGCGGCCTTCTTCCTTGTCGCCTTTTTTGAGTTCCGCATACATGCCCAGCTGCTCCCAGCTTGGCAAACCGGACTCTAGCCGTCGAACAGAAGAACCCTTTCCTCTCGTGCTACGTTTTTCTAATTGATTGGCAGGCATTGCACCCAGCGTGACTTGGCGCTGTATCAGCAAACGATTATTTTCCGGCAGATGTTCCGACGGAATCGTACCCAGGCAGGGATTGGGGTGACCCAGCCCTTTGCTAAGTGCAAGGGCAAGCTGGAGCTGAAGCGAGTAGTCCAGAGGATACACAGGAGGCGTCGGCCGCGGTGGATTCGTTAGCCCACAGAAACCCGTGTTTTGAGTAGTAATACCAAAGGGTTCGCTACCTTGAATATTCCTGAACCAGTTCATTTTTTCTTGCTCTGAGCATGAACTGCCTGGAATAAACCCGGCGCCTTTGTAAGGCATGAATACTCCCGTACCAGCAAGCTCCTCGTTCACTTGGGCTGTTGAATGGCAACTGATGCAGGAAGATTCCGGATTGTCGACGGGGCCATTCAAGCGCCCATGCTTGCCCGTCATGCCGGCAAAGGGTGAGGGCACGGATGGGTTGATCCAGTTTTCATCAAGATCAGGATCACCATTGCTGGTTACATCCGGGTCATTGCCCCAGGCAAGCCCTATGGGCGTTAGGTTATACCATCGGTCTCCAGGACTGGCAGCCGGGAGGGATTCGTCATAAACATAAGTCGCAAACACCCAGCCGGTTTCCGCAGACCGGGGATCTTTAACCGCCACATCCATCTGCAGTAGGCGCACCTCAAAGGTGTCTCCCGATGAATCATCGGGTGCCTGAATCTGCCAGGCAGGGGAGTGCAACAATGGGTCCGGGCCAACGATTGAGCTCGGGTCATACTCAGCAAAAAGGACCTTCACAACGACGGTGCCATCAATGAATTGGCCTTTACCCGGTTCTGCCTGCATAGGGTCAGGGTGACGAAACACCTGCCCAACGGTGTACCCTCCAAGCTTGTTGTATAGGCCGATTCCGTATGCCCCGGCATCAGCAGACAGCCAGCTTTGTTCGCTGGCCCTTAAGCCGCGCTCTTCGGTCAGTCCATGTCTTGGTTCTCTTGGGAAGAAACCCGACGTCATCATTGGAACGTGATACCAGTGCGTTTTACCTGATAGCGCCTCATTCTGTGGAACAAAGTCATAAGGCGCGAGGTCCTCGAGCACGTATTGCTTCAGGGCCTCCAGATAATCCAATCGCTGCGCTTCCTGCCTGAAATCATGGTTTAGCCAAGACGCTGAGGTTGTAGCCTCAAACGGCTCCCAACCGGTAATTTCTCCTCCTTCAGCAACAGGAATGCCCAGCGGATAGCCCTGTGCCAGCTGAAAAGATTGCTCTCCTTCCGGTGGAGCGCTTCTCGCTATCCAGTCCGGGAACCAGCCCGAGCACTGTACGGTATAGCCGGCACCAGGTTCTCCGCCTTCACCTGTCGTGTCGCGCACAGGCTCATCGAACGTGGGACGACACCCGGTCCATAGAAGCGCCACACCACAGAACGTTGCCCCGAGAACGGCTTTTTTTAGTCCTTGATGTTCCTTCATCGTCGTTTCCTCCCTGACATCATGTCGGTTGAATCAGCTTACGAGGTTGTAAAATCGACGAATAGCCAGCCGAATAGAGAGACTTGGGATGCCGTATCGCAGCGTTATAGAAAACAACGCCTTAGGGGGAGCACGGAAATATAATGGTCAATCTCCTAAGCGAAATTAAGATATCGGCCATGCCACAAACCCCATTTGCGTCACGAGGTGTGGGCAGAGTTAGTGCTTGTAGTGCTTGGCAGAGAAGAGGTTGCTTGGAGGTGCGGGAATTACGCCAAGCATTCAATTTAACATAATATACAGTGTCGCACTGCTTCAACGGCCCCCCCGAGTAGGGCGCTTCCGAAAAAAACGCTTGCTGCTGAATGACTTACGGCTCGGAATCGTTTTTTCCAGACTTGGATTTTCCCCTCATCGCCTGAGCGTTTAGCGTTCGCAAGTTCGCATGTAGCTATTACTTCTGCCGGGTCAAGCGAAAGCGTCTCGGAGACCTTCCACGCGGTTTCCACGCTGAATCCGCCACCGCTCTTAATCATGGAAATTGCTGACCTTGTGACGCCAAGTTCTTTGGCTACGGCGTTATCGCTTTTTATCCCTTTGATGCGTTTGTACTCGCAGATCATTTCGTACGGTGTCATGACTAGTCTCCATGATTTTGTTCAATTGTGCTTGACATGCGCCCCATGCTCAATGTTCAATCCGTTAGAACACGTTCAGCGTGATTGAACGCCAGGGTGGGGGATATGACAAAGGACCAGCGCGAAGCGCTTATTGAGATGGGCATTTTTGCAGGGGCTGCGCTTTTTGTGTTCATCGTCCTCGCACTTGTCGGCGCTGACATCTATCTGGACTACCTCGTTGACATGGCTAGCGTTTCTGCGGGGTGTCCAGCATGAAGAAGCTCCACACCCCCATGCCCGAAGGGCATAACAGTCGGCACTCAAGCGTTAGCCAGGGCGATAGCGTTGCACCGACGATACCGTGTCCCCGGCTCCCTCATAAATCTGCTGGCCCCCATACCACCAGTTCTCAACGCTTCCTTAATCGGTTCTCTGCGGGTGACTCGCTCAACGCGGCTACACCCTTTCCTCGCGCCATGAAAAACCGGTTTTCAAAAGGGGCAGGGCAATGACAAGGCTTGTTGTCAAATTAAACCCTTATAACGCTCCGTTTAAGCCAGCATCTGAGCCCGGCGTGTACTGGCTGGATAAGCAATATGCCGGTGACTGCCTCCATGATTCCCATGTGATGGCATACCGGATTGCCAAGTTCCGCCGTGCTGGCTCAATCCTCACTGACTGCGGCTTGCCGCATCTGGCAGAGAAGGGCGCAGCCCGAACCCACTTTATCCCGAACGCTGAATTTATGGCTGACCTGTCTCGTGATGGTGTCAAGGCTGCGCGTCGTTACTTGAAAAATCAGGGGCAAAAATGAAAACAGGCTCTCAAGCTCCTGAATTCACCCCCTCAGTAATACGGGGTGAAAGTACTTCAGACCTTCCCCCGGTGATTGTGGATACCGTCTCTTTTTCTTTTCCTCTATCGCTGATTGGACATGACCGTTCCAACGACGACTCTTTGCGTTGGACGGCCAGCGATGAGGAAATTGTTGAGGCCTTCCAGTTGTTCATGGATGACGTTTTTGGCCGCAATGTCTTCACCGTGGATGAAAAGGTGAGGGCGGGGCGCAACTTCTTCGACGCCGGTTGCACCTTTGACGGTGGCTTTATCGCTTTTGGCGGCAATAACCGTGTGCCTGATGGCTACGGCGGTCACCGCATCGTGGAACAGCGCTTCCAGCTTTATGTTGATGGTGATGGCTGCTGCCGTGTCCCTGACTGGTCCCGTGTCCATAAAAAGATCAGCCAGGTATCAATGGACTGCCGCATTACCCGCGCTGACCTTGCTTACGACGATCACGCCGGTTCCCGCGACGTTGCCCATGCTATCCAGCTCTACAAAGACGGGGCATTCACAGGCCGTGGCCGCCCCCCTAAGGCGTCCTATGTCGATGACTTCGATTCTGGCAAGGGCAAGACGCTTTATATCGGAAACCGTGCAAACGGCAAAATCCTCCGCGTTTACGAAAAGGGCCGTCAGCTTGGTGACGTAGCGTCGGCATGGGTTCGCTGGGAGCTTGAACTCCATAACCGTGACCGTGAAATTCCCTTTGATGTGCTGGTTTCCCCGCAAGAATTCCTCGCCGGTTCCTACCCGGCCATGAGCTGGGTTTCCGACATTATCCAGAAGATCAGCACAGGCCGGGAAAAGCTCAAAATCACCTATCAAAAGCTGGTTGCCTCTGCGCGCATCCAGTACGGCAAGTTACTGCATTTCGGGGCGCTTCAACTCGGAAAAAGCAAGGAAGAAATGTTCCATGAAATATATAAGTCCGGCGTTCCTGAGCGCCTCCGCTGGGCTGCTGATAACCATTTGCTCCAGAGGGAGCTAGGAGAAGAACCATGTTTCTTTTGAAGGGCACCATCATGGGTGTTAAGTCCGTAGACAACACTGACCGCAACACTGGCGAGGTTCGCACCAAGATGTTCGTGGGTGTGTCCGTCCCCAAAACGAACGGTTATGACGGCGAATCGGTGAGCTATGACATCCAGATCACCAAAAAACAGATTCCTGAGGGCGTTGCTGCTCACTACGAAAAGCTCAAGGGCAACGAAATTTTCGTCCCTGTTCTGGCTTTCCCGTGGGCCGGTCGCAATGGCAATGCTGGCCTCAACTGGTTCTTGGCCGATGACGGCCTTCCGAAAAACTTTAAGTAGATAAGTAGCTAATTATGAATGTGCCCGTATGCGAAGGAAATATAACCCTGGACATGTCAGGTGCATTGCAGTGTTCGAGCGGTTGGGACATAGCGCTCTATGCGTCTACCCAATCGTTTGATCCGTCAACGCTCGACCCTGTGTTGATCGCTGGCGCAATCGGGGCAGGCTTTTTTGTCTGCCTTCCAATCTGGGCAGCGGCACATGGCGCTGTCTTACTTTTGAAGATGATTCGTTAAGGAGAAACACATGGACGCTGCAGCCGTAACTGCAATCACTGGCGCGGTAGATTTTGCCGCTGTTGTAACTGGCATTGGTGTTGTTGGTGGTGCTCTTGCCGTCGCCTACGTCGCCTTCCGGGGTGTGAAAATCCTGCTGGGTGCCCTCCGGGGCGCCTAATCAGGCTCAAGCAAGAGAAGGGGCTTCGGCCCCTTTTTTGTAGGGAGAAAACAATGGAACAGCTCTATTACTTCGCTTTCTTCTGTGCCGGAATAGGTATATTCCAGTGTACGCTTGGGAGGCTTTACTGATGTGTGTCAGTCTCTTAAGGGTTCTTCTTCTCGCTTTTGGTTGGGCTATTCTGCTTTCTATTGCCTCTAACGCCGACGCTGCTGCACCAGCAGAATACTACTCAACGCAGCCAATTCAGAAGCTTAGCTGTTCGAATCCGAACGTATACGGCTCAAACAATTGCCCGCCATCCTCTGCTGATCCAAGCAAAACAGAGGTTCACTACGAGCAGACGGGCGCGGCTGGCGGCTCTGACCCCTCGGTGTATTGGCGCTATTACTACTGTTTGCCAGCTATTGACCAGAACGGCACCAGCTACCCGCTAAACGGCTGGGACTCGAATCTATGCTACTACGGCGAACCACCCCCGCCTCCTGAGTGCTCCCTCAATGATGGAGACATCAGCTTCATAGCCGTAGGCAACTCAAGCGGGACTGGCTGCTATGACGACTGCATGTACACCGGCTGGTCAGACAACTCTTGGATTTACGGCGGCGGAACAGGGCAGGGCAATGCCACCACCAACGGCCAGCTTTGCAGCAATGACGATTCTGTGCCACCAGATGACGCTTGTAACGAGTCTGGCGGCACCTCGGGCAATCAGTACTGCGATAACACCTCACCGGACTATGTACCACCTGATGACGACGGTGGCGAACCCTGCGACCTGACCGGCGGCCCAAGCGGTAACAACTTTTGTGGCGAGGACAACGGCAACTATGACGACCCTAATGATGGATCAGATCCCGGCGGCGGTGACGGCGAGGGCGACGGCGAAGGTGACGGAACCGGAACAGGTGATGGAGACGGAGAAGGCGACGGAACGGGTGATGGTGAAGGCGAGGGCGAGGAGCAGGAAGAATGCGAAGGCGACGACTGCTGCGAAGGCGGTGACTGCCCTTTCCAAATGGGCACCGGTGTTGCCCCTTCCGAAGACTGCGAAACGGCGGAGCAGTGTGTGGCTGCCCAATGGGCACGAATAAAGGCAAGTCCGCCTGTCTCCGCCATCAATTCTATGGGCAGCATCATCCCCCAGGGGGGGAGCTGCGCGCCACTCGTCATTGACCTAAGTTCGATGAAGTGGGGCACTGTATCAACCAGTATCCAATGTGAAATAGCTAGCGACATCAGGGCCTATATCTCGGCCATTATGCTCTGCTTTTTCGCAGTTATGGGCATTCGTGTAATCGCTTCGGCGTAGGGGTTATATATGTCAGATGAGCAATCAGGTGAATGTACGCTATTTGATGTCGGCTGCTGGACAGACTGGGTTTTTCAGGCCTTTGCCGACTTCCTATTATGGATGTTTGAGGGCGTTCTCTCCGGTGTAGCCGGTGTCCTTGAATCCATCCAGATGCCCGGCTGGGTTCAAAACATAGCTGGCTTATCCCTGCCGGATTCTGTCGTCTTTTGGATGTCATTTTTTGAGATCCAAACCGGATTAACCATTATTGCTAGCGCATACGGCGTTCGCTTCCTGATTCGTCGAATCCCGATCATAGGCTAATAGCATGTCGATTATCGCTTACACGGGCCTCCCCAGAAGTGGCAAAAGCTACGGCGTCATTGAGAATGTCATCGAGCCAGCGATTAAGAAGGGAAGGGAGGTATGGACAAATATCCCTGTCAATGAAGAAGCTTGGATGGAGCGTCACGGCAAGGCTCCTGTTAACTTCGATGTACAAGAGATAAAAGATAACCCGCGCTGGTTCCATGACGTTTTTCCCGCTGGTGCCGTTCTTGTCCTGGACGAATGTTGGCGGGTGTGGCCAGCAGGCCTAAAGGCAAATAATGCTGATGAGAATCATCAGGAATTTCTGACCATGCACGGTCACATGGTGGGGGATGAGGGCTATACCACAGAGGTGGTTCTTGTTACTCAGGACCTGTCCCAGTTGGCCAGCTTTGTTCGCGCCTTGGTCGATTTCACGTACCGTAGCGTTAAGCTGCGTAAGCTGGGCATGGATAAAACCTTCCGCGTCGACGTTTACGAGGGTGCGGTTACTGGCCAGAATCCACCCCTTAAAAAGCGGATGTCTGATCAGGTCTACCGCTACAAAAATGCCACCTTTGACTTGTATGTCAGCCATACAATGTCAAAAGCCGGTGCAGGCATCGAGCAGAATCTAGACAAGCGTTCGTCCATGTTTTCAAGGCGCAAGGCGGTGTGGCTGGCTGTTTTCATCCTCCCGGCCTTAGTCTTTATTTACTGGGGCTCTGGCACCCTAATGAGCGCCTACGGCATGGGCGACGATGTAACCGATTCAGCGCCAGCACAGCAGGCGTTGCCATCAACACCCACAGATTCAAAGGTTCGACCAGCAGGCCCGCCGCCCGCTCCAAGGTTCTCCGATCCCTTGAAGCAATACGATGTGTACATAATCTGGAGCAATGGCGGAAACGGTAGCTATGACTACGAGTTCACGATGGAGACGCGTAAGGAATTTGCACAGGTGGCGCTGTCTGACCTGCAAGCAATGAATTACACCATTAAGCCCGTAAATCATTGTCTGGTGTTGCTGTCGATCAACGGCGGAACCCGGCCCGTAACATGCCGGCAGCCAGACAAGCCTCAGCAAACACTGATACCAGTCGGTGACGTCAGCACCTGATTCTGTGTGTGTCGCGAGCGGAGCGACCGACATACACAGCATCAGGTGATAAGCACAGATCGGTCAGACATCCAGCAGGAATTGAACGGGCGACGCCTTGAGCCTTTCGAGTTCTGCACGCAACTGCCTGACAGCCCACAATGATCGTATCTCTCCCGGCTGGTATTCGTTCCCATCGGGATCAGCCAGGGCATTATTGTGCAGCCTCCATCCCGACCATCGAGCATCAGTAGAAGGCAGGTGCCCGTTGCCGTAAACGGCAATCAGGCGGATCACGTGAGAGGGTGCGTTGTTGGTTCTAAGGTATTTTCTGAGGGTTGCGGGGTGTAGCTGTGTGATTTGCTGTAGCTTGTCGATGCCAAGGCCTATGGCGGCTTCCCTGAACTGCATTCGTACTATCCATCAAGGCTAAAACGCCACTTTGTCACATTTCCCGGGAATTGTTCTATTTGACATAATATACATTATGCGTACTGCCAAGGATGGCGGGACACCACCTAGAACAGATTACACACCACACGTCAAGAACCCACTTCACGGCGCGGCCAGAGAGCGCCAATCTGCGCCGCTTTTTATACCGATTTTTTACATCTGGGCAGTGTGTAATGAATAATAATTCTAGAAGCGTGGCCATTTTTTGCCCCGCGACGGCAAGTCAATGTGTCACCCCGCTGGGCAGCCATGACGACCGGCAGACACTTGCGAACCGCGCAACGCTGGGCGGCCGGTTACCGCATGGACAGAGCCAGCGAACAGCTACTACAGATCCGGGTATTCGGGGTGCTGCCCTGGGGCGCCTGGTCAGCGTTCCGCATCCATGAACAGATGATTGAAAACGTGGAAACCGGGGAAACCTGGACCCCGCAGCAGCTGCGCAGCTCGTGGGTGACTTTCCAGCAGCTACGGGAATACAAGCAGATTATGGGGGCGCCCAGCTCGGCACCTCTACGGCTCACCAGCTACGGCCGTAAAAAAGCCCGCGGCTAAGCGGGCTTTTTTGGTGTGTCGCATTTTCAGGCAGGTCAAGCCAAGGCACCCCGCAGCAGCAGGACGGCCACCAGGGCCAGCAGCAGCCAGAACACCAGGGAGCGCAACGGGTCCGTTTTGGCCGGGTCGCCAATGGTGTACAGGGTTTTGCCGTCGCCATCGGTAACGACAACGCCGCCACGAATACCCAGCTTGCTGAGCAGGCCCGGTGAGTCGTCATCGGGGCCGCCCATGAACAACGGGATGCGCGGGCCAAGGTTTGTTTTGGCGTAGGCCTTCACTTTGCCGCTGG
>LWDU01037817.1_pt1 | contig 10074 bp, 6 predicted proteins | sample 727161 | NCBI WGS metagenome assembly LWDU01 (sample SAMN04566230, study PRJNA314399) | hydrothermal vent metagenome | isolation source: deep sea hydrothermal plume seawater | place: Mexico: Gulf of California, Guaymas Basin | collected 2004-07-11 | reverse complement strand
CCCGTCCGAAGGGGCCGTGCGTGTCCAGGACGAGGACCGGGATGGAGTCGTTGGCGACGAGCCAATACTCGAACTGCACGTACTCCGAGCCGGCGTACCGTTCCTGACGGGCCGCGGCGGCGTTGCGGGTGGGCGTGCCGAAGAACTGCGTCATCCGCCCGCGGAGCTGCAGGGTCTCCATCGTGTCGATGGGGGAGGCACCGTAGCCCGAGAGGGCGCGCCAGAACGTCTCGCGGTAATCCGCGAGGAAGCCCGCCTGCGCCTGGGGCGCCACCTTGCGCCAGTGGATGACGGTGTCGGCGGCCGCCAGCGCGGCGGTGAGGCTGTCCGCGCGGGCCTGCGCGAGGCTGCGTCGAGGCGCAGCAGGGCCCAGTCGGTCTGGGGGTACGGGCGGACGCCCCGCGGTTCGGGCGCGGGAGCCGACTCGGCGGCGGCGGTGAGGACGGCGCGGCGGCGCTGGTCACGGAGCAGCTCCAGCACGTCCTGCGCCGCGGGTGTGGCGGCGAACGGGGACGGGCACACGCTCACGCCCAGGATGAGCGCCAGCGCGGCGAGACGGGTCGCTCCGGTCCTGCGCACGCCCCCCTAGCTGTCCATCGAGAGGACCGCGAGGAACGCCTCCTGCGGGACCTCCACGGCGCCGACCTGCTTCATCCGCTTCTTGCCCTCCTTCTGCTTTTCCAGCAGCTTGCGCTTGCGGGAGATGTCGCCGCCGTAGCACTTCGCGGTCACGTCCTTGCGGAGAGCCTTGACCGTCTCGCGGGCGATGACCTTGTTGCCGAGCGCCGCCTGGATGGCCACGTCGAACATCTGCCGCGGGATGAGCTCGCGCAGCTTGCTCGCCAGCTTGCGGCCCATCTCGTACGCCTTGTCGCGGTGGACGATGGTGGAGAGCGCGTCCACCGGATCGCCGTTGAGCAGCACGTCCAGCTTGACCAGCTTGCTCGCGCGCTCGTCGATGAAGTCGTAGTCGAAGGAGGCGTAGCCGCGGCTGACCGACTTCAGCTTGTCGTAGAAGTCGAAGACGATCTCCGCCAGCGGGAGCTCGTACTGGAGGTCCACGCGGTCCGTCGTGAGGTACTCCTGCGTGATGTACGTGCCGCGGCGCTCCTGGCACAGCTGCATCAGCGCCCCGATGTACTCGGTCGGCGTGATGATCTGGGCCTTGACGTACGGCTCGCGGATCTCGGAGATCTCGCCGGGCGAGGGCATCTCCGAGGGGTTTTCGACCTCGATCTCCTCGCCGCCCGAGAGCTCCACGGTGTAGCGCACGTTGGGCATCGTGGTGACGATGTCCAGGCCGAACTCGCGGTCCAGCCGCTCCTGCACCACTTCCATGTGGAGCATCCCGAGGAAGCCGACGCGGAAGCCGAAGCCGAGCGCGGCGGAGGTCTCGGGCTCGTACGTCAGCGCGGCGTCGTTGAGCTGGAGGCGTTCGAGCGCGGCGCGGAGGTCTTCAAAGTCGGCGGAGTCTGTCGGGTAGATGCCCGAGAACACCATCGGCTTGACGTCGCGGTAGCCGGGGAGCTGCTCCGGGGCGCCGCCCTTCGCGTGCGTGACGGTGTCGCCCACGCGGGTGTCCTGCACGTCTTTCACGCTGCCGATGAGGTAGCCCACCTCGCCCGGCTTGAGCTCCTTAACGGGCTCATTGCCGAGCTTGAGGTAGCCGATCTCCTCCGCGTTGTAGCGCGCGTCGGTCGCCATGAACTCGATGGCGTCGCCCTTGGCGAGGGTGCCCTCCTTGACGCGGATGTAGACGACGGAGCCTCGGTACGTGTCGAAGGTGGAGTCGAAGATGAGCGCTTGCAGCGGGGCGCTGGCGTCGCCCGTGGGCGCGGGGACGCGTTCCACGATCCGCTCCAGGACCTTGTCCACGCCCATGCCCGTCTTCGCGCTGACGTGGAGCACGTCGTCCGGGTCGCCGCCGATGAGGTCCGTGATGGACTGCGCGACGAGGTCCGGCTGCGCCGAGGGGAGGTCCACCTTGTTGAGGACGGGTATGATCTCCAGGTCCGCCGCCATCGCGAGGTAGAGGTTGGAGATCGTCTGCGCCTCGATGCCCTGCGCGGCGTCCACGACGAGGATCGCGCCCTCGCAGGCGTTGAGCGCACGGCTCACCTCGTAGGTGAAGTCCACGTGGCCGGGCGTGTCGATGAGGTTGAGCGCGTAGGTCTGTCCGTCCTGGGCGGTGTAGCCCATCCGGATCGCGTGGCTCTTGATGGTGATGCCACGCTCGCGCTCGAGGTCCATCGAGTCCAGCACCTGGTTCTGCATCTCGCGTTGCGAGAGCGTGCCCGTGGCTTCGAGGAGCCGATCGGCCAGGGTGGACTTCCCGTGGTCGATGTGGGCGATGATGCAGAAGTTGCGGAGGCGCTCCTGGGGAACGGACACAGGGTTTCGGGGGGTAGGGCTACCAAACGGGAAGCTAGCGCCCGCCGTGCCCGCCCCGGGCCGAAGAGGGGAGGAATCCGCCGCCCGCTGGCGGTCCGAGCGGGCGGGTGCGGGCGGGACGTCGGAATCCGAGCGGGGGCTCGCACGTTCACCGGCGCCCTCTCCCCACGCCCATGCTCACGCCCGACGACCTCCGCCAGCTCGCCGACCTCGTGGCGCCCGAACGCGCCTTCCTCACCGTCTACCTGGACCACGGCGACGATCCGTCGGTCCTGGAGTCCCGGTTCTCCCGCATCCGGTCGCTGCTGGCGGATCAGCCCGCCGAGTTGGAGCACTTTGACCAGAGCCTCGCGCTCGCCCGCCAGCTGTTGGAATCCAACACGCCGCCAGCAGACGGGGCGCTGGCGATTTTCTCGTCTTGGGGCGCGGACCTTGCGAGGGCGTTCCCGCTGCCCGTTCCGGTCGGTACGCGGGCGTGGATGGGCGATGCGCCGTTCGTCCGGCCGGTCTACGAACTGCTGGACGAGCACGACACGTTCGCCGTGGCCGTCGTGGACAGCACGCGGGCGCGCGTCTTCCTCGTGACGGCGGAGGGAGGGAGCCAGGAGGCCAGCGTCCGGGGCGACCTCAAGAACAAGGTCAAGAAGGGCGGCTGGAGCCAGAAGCGCTACGCCCGCCGCCGCGAGAAAGAGATGGAGGGCTACGCGACCGATATCGCCTCGGCGCTCAAAGACCTCCGGGACGAGTCGGGGTTCTCGCGCCTCGTGCTGCTGGGCGCGGACGAGACGGTGCTCGCCGTGCGCGACGCGCTGCCGACGGACCTGCTCGACGTGCTCGTCGCGACGGAGTCTGCCGCGACGGACGGGGCGGAGGCGGAGCTGACCGCCCAGGCCGCCGCGCTGGCGGAGGACGCGGAGCGCGAGGGCGAGCGCCAGCTGTGGGAGGAGATCCGCGAGCAGGGGCTCTCGGGCGCGCTCTCCGCCTTCGGCCCCACGTTCGTCCTCGCCGCGCTCACGACGGCCCGCGCCGAGGCCATCCTGTTGGATCGTGAGGTGGAGATCGCCGGCACCAAGTGCCGCGCGTGCGAAAGCGTCGTGCACGGCACGCCGGAGACCTGTCAGACCTGCGGCTCCTCCGACGTGTTCCGGATCGACCTCGCGGAGCACCTCACGGAGCAGGCCGCCCGCACGGGCGCGACCGTCGATTTCGCGGACCCGTTCGACGCGCTCACGGAGGCCGGGGGCGTTGCGGCGCTGCTCCGCTACTGACCCGCTGGCGGCTTCCACCAGCCGGGCGGAAACAGAGCGCGCCGGCCCGAGAGATCGAGCCGGCGCGCGGGAGTCCACGGGGGACGGGCTCAGTCGGTGAGCTCGTCCACGAGGTGGTCCAGGTTGTACACGTCGCCGAGCACCATCAGCATCGCGCGGACGTCCACGGAGACGGTCCGGTTGAGGGTGTCGTCGAAGATGTAGTTGCCCGGCAGGCTCTGGATGTTGCCGTCGAACGCGATGCCGACGACCTCCAGGTCGCGGTCCACCACCGGCGAGCCGCTGTTGCCGCCGATGATGTCGTTGGTGGAGACGAAGTTGTACGGCGTGCTCAGGGTGATCTCGCCGCGCTTCTCCAGCCAGCGCTCGGGAAGTGCCCACGCGCAGTCCTCGGCGGCCTCGTCCTCCTCCGCGCCCGCCACGCAGTGCGAGTAGTGGCGGTCGTAGAGGCCGTAGAACGTGGTATACGGCGGCGTCACCGTCCCGTTGTACGGGTAGCTCTTCACCACGCCGTCCGAGATGCGGAGGGAGAAGGTGGCGTCGGGCGGGGTGGCCGTCCCGTAGATCTCGAAGCGGCTCCGCGCGAGGTCGCTCTGGAGTTCGGAGAGCTCCGCGCTGAGCGGTTGGATCTCGCCGAAGTACGCTTGGAGCGCCGGCAGCAACGCCTGCGCGGCTGCCACGGCGGGGTCGTCCGCCAGCGTGCCGGCGTCGAGGGCGGCCGCGGTCTGCTCCGCCGTCGCGAGGGCCGACCCTTCCACGAGGAGGCGGGCCGCGGCCTTGGGCGTCCGCATCCCCATCAGAGCCTGGACGAGCGGGTCGTCCGCGCCGAGGTTGTCGTAGAGGTCCTGGTAGCGCGCGGCGAGCAGGTTGATCTGCAGCTCCACCGGCTGGTCCTCCACGCTCGTCACGGGCTCGGCCTCGCCGCCGCCCAGGACGTACGCGAACCCGCGGTTCAGCGCCGTCCCGTTGTACGGGGAGCCCGGCCCGAAGGCCGTGAACGCGCGCGTCTGCGCCGCCAGCTGGCGGACACGATCGCGATTGGCGGCGATCCGCTCCACCACGTCGCCGTAGGTGGCGTTGGCCTCCGTGTTCTGCGCGAGGTCGTTGAGGTACTCGCGCTCCGCGGCGGCGCGGCGGGCGATGATGTACGGGTCGCGAAGGCCCTCCACGCGGCCCGTGTACGCCTTCCGGCCGTTTTCCAGCGAGAAGAACGTGTCCTCGTACTCCGCGTAGAGCGGGTCGTCCGGGTGGGCGTCCAGGTACGCGCGGTACGCATCCGCCCGGCTGCCGATAAAGTCCAGGAGGGCCGGCTCGGTCACATCGCGGCGGTACTCCAACTCCGCGACGGTGTTGAGGCGCGTCGTGGATCCCGGGTTGCCGATCACGAAGACGAGATCACCGGGCTCCGTCCCGTCTGCGTCGAAGGGGAAGTAGACCTCCGGCTGGACGGGCTCGCCGTTCTCGTCGTAGGCGCGGAAGAGGGCGAAGTCCAGGCTGTAGCGCGGGTAGGTGAAGTTGTCCGGGTCCCCGCCGAAGTAGCCGAGGGCCGTCTCCGGCGCGAAGACGAGGCGGACGTCGTCGTAGCGCTTGAAGACGTAGGCCTTGAACTGGCCGCCGGAATAGAGGGAGATGACCTGGGCGCGGAAGCCCTCGCCGTACTCCCCGCCGATGCGCTCCTCGATGGCCTCCGTGGCCGTCGCTCGGGCCTGCTGGCGCTCCGTATCGGAGGCGGCCTCGGCCGCCGCGGCGTCCACCTCCGCGGTCACGTCCACGATCGCGACGAGCTGCTCCACGAAGAGGTCCTCGATGGCCTTCTCCTGGGCCATCGTGCCGGCGTAGTAGCCCTGCTCGTTGTAGTCCACGCCGTCTTCCAGCGATGCCGCCGTGACCGACTGGCGGGCGCAGTGGTGGTTCGTGAGCACGAGGCCCATCGGGGAGACGAAGGAGGCCGAGCAGTACGTCGCGAAGCGGAGGGCGCCGAGCTGCGCGCGCTCGAACCACTCGTCGCCTGGGCGAAAGTCGTACGTCTCCGCGAGGTACTCGCGCGGCGGGTCGTCCAGGGTGAACATGCGGCCGTTGTCGAAGCGGCCGGCCTGGACGGTGTCCGGGTCGAAGGTGAGGCCGCCGAAGTCGTCGTCGGCGGGGGCCGGAGCCGACGGACGCGGTGGTGTCGGGCGCGGGAGCCGGGACGACGTCGGCATCGTCCGCGATGGGCGCGCTACCGCCGCACGCGGCGATCGCCGCCGCCAGCGCGACGAAAAGGAAGGGTCGGGTGAAGGGCATCGGTCGGGAGGGAGAGACGCAGGTATCTTCTGGCGCCCGCGAGAATGGCGGAATTGGTAGACGCGCCAGACTTAGGATCTGGTGGGGTAACACCCGTGGGGGTTCGAGTCCCCCTTCTCGCACACGCGCCCCGAAGGTACCGTCCTGGGGCTCCGCCGGTTCTCTCTCCGACCCCGTGCCCCACCGCCTCCCGGCGCTTCTTGTCGCCGCCTTCGTCTTCCTCGCCGGGTGCGCAGGCACCTCGCGCGTCCCCTCGTCGGCTGCCTCTGCTGGACGCCCCACCGACGCGCTGCTGGAGCGCGCGGATCTACAAGCGATCGTCGATCTCCAGGTGCTCCGGGACGGCCGCGCGCTGGCGGAGCACCTGAGCGATGCCGACCCCACGGTGCGCGCCCGAGCGGCCTTCGCGATGGGATCGGTCCAGGACGCGGAGACCGTCTCCGCGCTCATCGCCGCGTTGGAGGATGAGTCGCCGGCGGTTCGCGCGGATGCGGCCTGGTCCATCGGACAGAGTGCGGACTCCACCGTTGCGGGCTACCTGTTCCGAGCGTTGCGCGCCGAAGGCACGCCGTCCGTGCAGCGCGAACTGTTCCTGGCGCTCGCCCGCACCGGGGCCGAGGCGGACGCGCAGGAGTTGCTGCGGCTGGAGTTCCCCCCAACGCTGGACGCCTCCCGGCTCCGGGCGCTCGCGTTCTTCGCCATGCGGGACCGGCTCGCGAACGATGGGTACGCCGCCGCCGCTGCGTTCCTGCACGATCAGCGCCCCGAGGTCCGCGAGGAGGCGGCCTACGTCTTCGCTCGGAGCGAAGGAGGAGCGGCCGTCACGCCGGCACTACGCGAGGCCTTCGATGCAGGAACGGGAGACCCCGCGCGCGTTCACCTCGCCCGTGCGATCGCGGCACTGAACAGCGACGACGACACCGACCGGCTGGCGGACGCTCTCGCGAACGATCCCGACTGGCGCACGCGGGTCGCCGCGGCGACGGGCCTCGCGGACCGCCTCCGCCAGCCGACGGCCCGTGGGGCTCTCGTCCGCGCGCTGGATGATGGCGTCCATCACGTCCGCGTGGCGGCGGCCAGCGCGCTCGCGAGCGATGGGCCCTTGCCGCAGGAGTACCTGGACCGGCTGGAGACGTGGGTGGCCGCGCGCGACACGGCCGACTGGCACGCGGGCGCCGCCCTCCTGCCGGCGCTCGTTCGGGGCGGTCGGCTGGGCCCGGCCCAGGCGTGGCTCGACCGACACGCAGCGCCGTTTGCCCGGGCGTCGGGGCTCGCAGCATTCGCCTTCGCCACCGATGACGCCTCGCTGGAACGCCTCACGACGCTTGCGACGGACACGGACTCCCGCATCCGCAACGCCGCGCTCACGGCGCTCGCCAGCCGCTGGCGACGGGGACGGTCCAACGCGCTGGCGGCCCCGGTGTTCGCGGACTCGCTGTTCGTCATGTACGAGGCGCCGTCCGTGCTCCGAGCGGCCTACCGCCAGCTCGAAGCGCCCGCGGATCTGGAGGCGATGGTCGCGCTGCTCAACGCGATCGGCCAGGTGCGGGACGCCGGCGAGATCGACTTCTTGCTGGACATCGCCATCGCGGGGCAGGAGCCGGCGCTCCGGCGCGCCGCCGTGGACGCGCTCAACGACCGCCTCGTGGACGGCATCGACGTGGACCTCTCTGAGGTGGAGACGCCGCGAGCTACGGCGGGGATCGATTGGGCGTTCCTCGCGAGGCTGGGGCGCGCGCCACGTCTGGAGTTGACGACCTCGCGAGGCGTGATCGTGGTGGAGATGGACCCGGAGCGCGCGCCGCAGACGGTCCAGAGCCTCACGCGGACGGTCCGCGAGGGGCAGTACGACGGCGTCCCGTTCCACCGCGTCGTGCCTGGGTTCGTCGCGCAGGGCGGCGATTACGTCCGCCGCGACGGATGGGGCGGGCCAGATACGCCGATCCGGAGCGAGTTCTCGCGCCTCTCGTACCGTACGGGGACGGCCGGGATGGCCTCCAGTGGGAAGGACACCGAGGGCAGCCAGTTCTTCTTTATGCACGCCCCGCACCCGCACCTCGACGGGCGGTACACGATCTGGGGCCAGGTCGTGGACGGGCAGGCCGTCGTGGACGCGCTCCGTGTCGGCGACGTGATCCAGTCCGCGCGCGTGCGGCCTTCGGCCGACGCGTCGGAGTCCTGAGCCCCCCGCTGGCGGCGACCGCCAGCGGGAAGCGGCCGGTCAGTCGTCCGAGGTGGAGGACGATGCGCTCGTGCTCGTCGGGGCGGTGCTTTCCTTCGGGGTCGAACTGGAGGCGCCGCCGTTGCCCTTCTTGGCGTAGTCCGTGAGGTAGAAGCCGGTGCCCTTGAACTGGAGCCCGGCGCCACCGGAGATCACGCGCTCGACCGGCACTCCCGTTTCGGGGTCGACGGTGAGGGGATCATCCGAGATCTTCTGGAGTACCTCGAACGTGCTGCCGTCAGGGCGGCGGTAGCGGTAGGTCGGCATGGGGTCGCGGAGGGGAGTCCGAAAGCTAGCGGGGGCTGGCCCAGGGGGCCTTCGCGTGACGTTCGCGCTAGTCGAGAGCGCCTGGGGTGTCATCCGGCGGGGCGAGCACGTTTTCGCGGGGGCCCGGCTCCTGGCACCCTTCAAAGACGATGGCGTAGGCCGCGAGGAGCAAGAGCACGGCCGCGATGACGCCGATGACCAGCGTGAGGCGGCGGGTGGTGGATCGTTCAGACATGACAGGGGGGAGGGGAGCGGTCGAAACGCGCAGCGGGCCGAGCGGTTCACGGCGCGATGGGGCGTCTTCGCACGTTCGTAACACACCGGGCGTATCGCGGTCTCTGCGGTCTGCGTCTCTTGCTCGATCCCGTCGCGTGCTATGCGTCTCCTCGTCCTCCTCTCCGCCGCCCTGTTCACCGTCCCCGCGCTGGCGCAGTCCGTCGTCAACGGGTTCGTGCGCGATGCGCGCTCGGGCGAGACCCTCATCGGCGCGAACGTCGTCGTGGTGGGCGGGGCCGCCAGCGGGCGGGGCTCAGCCACGAACGTCCAGGGGTTCTACACGCTGGGCAACCTCCCGTCGGACTCGCTCACGCTCCGGTTCTCGTTCATCGGGTACGGGCCGAAGACGGAGCGCGTCGCGCTGACTCCGGGACAGACGCTGCGGCTGGACGTGGACCTCGCGCCCGAGGGCGAGCTCGGCGAGGTGATCGTGGAGGCCGACGTGCCCATCGAGGAGGCCGCGGCCGTGGGCACCGTGGACATCCCGATCCGCCTCGTCAAAGACCTCCCGACCGCGTTCGAGGCCGACCTCTTCCGTTCCATCCAACTCCTGCCAGGCGTCAAGTCCTCCAGCGACTTCTCCTCCGGCCTCTACATCCGCGGCGGCAGCCCGGATCAGACGCTCATCCTGCTGGACGGCACCACGGTCTACAACCCGACGCACTTCTTTGGCTTCTTCTCCACGTTCAACACAGACGCGATCAAGGACGTGCGGCTCTACAAAGGCGCCTACCCCGCGACGTACGGCGGCCGCCTCGGCTCCGTGATCGACATCTACAACCGGGACGGAAACCGGAACGAGATGGACGGGAGCGTAAGCCTCGGCCTGCTGGCGAGCCGCGTGGGCGTGGAGGGGCCACTGCCCGGAACCGACGGGACCGGCTCGTTCTCGTTCAACGCCCGCCGCTCCACGCTGGAGCCCCTCCTGGCGGCACTTCGCGAGAACCTGGACCAGGACGGCATCCCGGACAAGTTCTACTTCTACGACCTCAACGCGAAGGTGGGCGCGGACCTCACCCCTCGGGACCGCGTTTCCATCTCCGCCTACGCCGGCCAAGACATCGTGGGCGTGCCGTTCGGGGAATCCTCGCAGTTCGACCTCAACTACGGCAACCGGACGGTCTCGGCGTCCTACAACCGGATCCTCGGGGAGACCGCGTTCCTGCAGACGAGGGCGACCGCCAGCCGGTACTTCTCTCTCCCGACGGCCCAGATCTTCGGGACGGCGTTCACCAACACGAACACCGTGGACGATTACTCCGGCCGAGTGGATCTGGAGTGGCTTCCCTCGGAGCGGTTCGACCTCTCCGCTGGCGCCTGGGGTGGGCGCTTCGAGCTCAACTACGAGCAGAGCTTCAACGGCCAGAC
>LWDU01037474.1_pt1 | contig 10078 bp, 10 predicted proteins | sample 727161 | NCBI WGS metagenome assembly LWDU01 (sample SAMN04566230, study PRJNA314399) | hydrothermal vent metagenome | isolation source: deep sea hydrothermal plume seawater | place: Mexico: Gulf of California, Guaymas Basin | collected 2004-07-11 | reverse complement strand
GGGTGTTTCGAGGTCCGAGTGCATCATCGTGTCTTTACAAAGCAGTCTATACTCTCAAATGCTCCTGAATTCACCTTCGCACAGCTTGCGTTGGCAAGATAAAAGCCTGCCCCACAAGAGTTTACCAATCATTGAGACTGGTTGTCAGATTGCGAGCAACGCCGGATATTAACCATATGCCCGGGATTTGTTAACGAATAGACCCTCGCGGCAGCCCATGATTAACGAAATATCAGGGAGAAGGGCGTAACTCTGTTCAAACTACAACAAAAGTTGAGTGATGATGGTGGTTACAATGAACAACGCTGCACAAGCAGTGGCCGGTGAAGATACGGTCGCAGAATCTTTCCTGAAATCCCTTTCGCTTCTGGAGCAGGCGCATCGCCGTCTCCACGATGTCGTCAAAGACGACCTGGAGCGTGGCGGTGAGCGTCACCTGACGGGCGTTCAGGCTCTCCTTCTCTATGAGATTGGCGAAAGCGAAACCCCGGCTTCCGTGCTGCGTGCTCGCGGCGCCTTTGCTGGCACCAGCCTTTCCTACAATATCAAGAAACTTCAGGAAGGCGGTTACCTCGTCCAGACGCGTTCGGAAGCTGACAAGCGGACCGTTCACCTACGCCTGACCGATCGTGGCCACAAGGTCCGCAAGCGTGTTGAAGGCCTCTTTGCCAAGCAGGCAGATGCTCTTGAGCCAACGGCAAGCGTTCGTCCGATGGACCTGACCCAGCTCAACAAGACGGTCTCGCGCCTTGAGCGCTTCTGGTCCGACCAGATCCGCTTCCGTCTCTAGAAAATACTTCAACCTTTGGCGGAGGGCGTTATAGCTCTCCGCGAATGGTTCGATTTATGCCTTGTCTTGCGGCGCTTGTTTTTGTGGCGAGCGCCGAAGCCGCGCCCTGGGGGCAGCCTGAGAAGGCGGCCTATACCCGTGCGGCGCTCAACCGTACCGAGGTTGAGGGGCTCCAAGGCTGGCGCACAGATCTTTACGCCGAATTTGGTCTTTCTGACCGATGGACCGTGACCGCCAAATATGAGCGCGTTACTTTCGATGATTTCTCGGAATTTGAGGCAAGTGGCTGGCGAACGACGGCTCGGCGGAGCTTTGCCCTGTCCGATACTTGGGTCGCTTCAGCGGAGGGGCGAGGCGATTGGAGGGGCTTCCGGCTGTCAGTCTACGGGCGGCGAAGCGCGCGCGGGTCTCGCCCACTCCTTTTCACGTCAGAGTGAAGACCGACAGAGGTACGGCTTCTGGTTTGCCGAAGCAGCGATGCGCGCTCATTCAGACGGTTGCCAGCGCTACCGGTTGGAGGCGGGCTATGGCCGGGAGGTCGCGCGCAATATCTGGCTCGTGAACCAGCTTTGGCTCGACCAGGGTTCGGAGAATGCGCGCTCGCTCAAACATCAGTTTGAATACGTCTTACGCCGCGGCGCTTACGACTTTTCGGCGGGCTCGCTGATTGAGCTTGGCGGAGAGTTCGAAGAAGCTGGCTTATTCGTCTCCGTCGCCCGCCGGTTCTGAAGCGGGCGCATACTGTTGTGGTGCGCTACCGCTCTCCAGTTCGGCCGCATATCCGCTTTCAACCATGAGATAGGCAATGACCGCGTGGCGGTCGGCAGGCCGGTGCACGCCAGCAAAAGTCATGCGATTGCCGGGCAGGTAACCGCGGGGATTGTCCAGCCATTCTTCGAGCCGCTCTGGCGTCCAGGTGAAGTCTTCAGCTTCCAGTGCTTTCGAATATTGAAAGCCCTCGGCGGTCCCGACGGTGCGTCCGAAGATGCCATGCAGGTTGGGTCCGACCGAATGCCGGCCGCCTTCAGTGATCGTATGGCAGGACTGGCAGTTCTTGAATGTACGACGGCCTAGGCTGTAATCCGCCTGTGAATAAGGGGCTGGCAGCACGTCAAACGCGGCTTGATAAGAAGTGGCCGGCACGATTGCGTTGGCTGCCGACTCTACCTCTTTCTGTGGAGCCTCCTGACCGTCTGGAGATGCCGTGCGATCACACGAGGCGGCAAGAAAAGCTGCGCCTGATGCAAGAAATATGCGTAAAAACATGTCCTTGAGGCCTAATCCTTAGAATATCGGGTCCGTATTCGTGCGAAAGCACGAGACGTTTGGCTGACGGCGGTCGAGTGCCTGATCGCTTGAATTCAATCTTTTCCGAAGCGCGCCTTTAATCTTCTTCGACTACGTTCCGCTGATAGCAGGCGGCTGGTCGTCCCTGAAGTGGGACAGATTGAGGCATGTGCGCCGGTGCGCACCGGGCCTCAGTCAGGTAGTTTTGGCGCACGGATGGATATGCAGCTTCGGCTCCTCAAAAGTGTAGTGACCATGCTCGTTGTTCTCGCAGCAACTGTGCATGCACCCGCCATGGCAAGGCCTGCTCAGCCCGAAGTGCGTCAGCCGTTCGCTTCAGAGTTGGGGCGCTGTGTCTTCTTTGCGGCCATCAGGCGTCAATAGCGGCAATCGCGCGCTCGTTGATGCGGCCATGACCGAGCTTTTCACAGGTGGTCTGGCTATCCGATCTGAGGTGCCCCGCGCGCGCGCCTCGCGGATCGCTCCGGGCCTTGTCGGACCGCGTCAGCCAGCCGACTGGAGAAGTCAGGACGCCTGGGGAGCGTTTTTGTTGGAGGCGCAGCAGCAAACGATGACGGGCTCCAGAGAGAACAGCGTTGACGCTGTAGAACTTCAGCTGGTGTCGGCGCCGGGTGTCTTGGAGACGGACGTCACGCCAGTGAGTGCGCCGCCTGTTGAGGTACAGCCGCTTAAGCCTGTGGTCTCTCAGTCTGCGTTGCAGATAGCAGCCGCCGAGCCTGAAGGTCTGACGCAAGACACCGAGGCGATCGTGCGTGTCAGCGCGTCGTCTGTCGAGGCTCGGGCCATTGAAATGATAGCGCCTATCGCCGGAAACCTTCACGCCGCTGACCCATCTCAGCGCGATGTAGATATTGGACTGCCGGGCCAGATAACCGGCAGCGTCTTCATCGACCATGACGGCAATGGGCGGCCGGGCAGGGGGGATGCCCGTCTTGAGGCTCAGCCCGTGTCTCTTACGCCATTGCAGGAGGGGCTGGTGCCCATCGAGCACCGGACCGCCGCATTTGGGCAGTTCGGCTTCGATGCACTTGAACCCGGTACGTATCTGCTGACCGTTTCGATTGGCTGGGATGAAATCTCTGTACCGGTTGAGATAGAGCCGGGGAAATGGAGCCAGCGGGTCGACATCGCCGTGCCGTCAAATCTCACTGCACCCGCGTCTCGCAGTCTGGTGGCAGAGAGCAGCCGCAGTTTGACCGGCTAGGCACCCACTAAAGAAAAAGCCCGGCCTCTTGGGACCGGGCTTCTTTGATTTCAGTCGATCGCGAGGACTATTCCTCGTCGTCGCTGAGCAGCTCTTCGCGGGACACTTTCTCTTCTTCGACCTTTACGGTCTCGAGCAGGTGGTCGACCACCTTGTCCTCGTAGATCGGCGCACGCAGCTGTGCCATAGCGCCTTCATTCTTCTGGAAGAACTCGAGCACCTGACGCTCCTGACCCGGATAGCGCTGGGCTTCGCGGATGAGAGCTTGCTGGACTTCCTGTTCGGAAATCTTGATCTCTTGGATGCGGCCAATTTCGGCGAGCACGAGGCCGAGGCGTACGCGGCGCTCTGCGATCTTGCGATACTCGTCTTTCAGCTCGTCTTCGGACTTTTCCTTGTCCTCGTCGCTGACACGGCCGGCATCCATTTCGGACTGCAGCTGCTGCCAGATCTGGTCGAATTCCATGTCGACCATTTTCGGCGGCAGGTCGAAGTCATGCTTCTCGTCGAGCGCGTCGAGGAGGTGACGCTTTGCCTTGGCGCGGGACGCATTGTCGAGCTCTTGCTGAAGCTGGGTTTTCAGCATGGTCTTTAGCTCTTCGAGCGAGTCGATGCCAAGGCCCTTGGCGAACTCTTCGTCGATGTCCGGCTTCTTCGGCGCGCGAACTTCGTTGACCTTCACTTCGAAGACAGCCGCTTTGCCGGCCAGGTGCTCGGCCTGATACTGCTCAGGGAAGGTGACTTCGACGTCTTTTTGCTCGCCGGTCTTTGTGCCGACCAGCTGTTCCTCGAAGCCCGGAATGAAGCTGCCGGAGCCGAGCACTAGCGTGTGGCCTTCAGCGGCGCCGCCTTCGAAAGGTTCGCCGTCAATCTTGCCAACGAAATCGATTACGACTGCGTCGCCGTCTTTCGCCTTCGCGGTCTTGCCGCGCGGCTCGAACTTCATGTTGTTCTCGGCGACCTGATCGAGCGTCTCTTCAAGCTGCGCATCGTCGACTTCAGCGACTGGCTTCTTGATGGTGATGCCGGACATGTCTGCTGGCTCAAAGTCGGGCATAATGTCGACATGCATGTGGTAGGCGAGGTCTTCCTGACCTTCGATCACCTTTTCCATGTCGCTTTCCATGTGCATGTCTGGCTGCGAAGCCGGGCGGACATCAGCGTCAGTGATCGCCTTCTCGCTCGTCTCTTTCATCACAGCTTCAATGACTTCGCCCATGAGGGACTGGCCGAACATCTTGCGGACGTGGGAGGCAGGCACCTTGCCTGGGCGGAAGCCCTTAAGGCGCATTTGCGGGCGGATCTCCTCGATCCGCGCATCCAGGCGTGCCTTGAGCTCGCTGGCAGGCACCTTGACCTTGTACATGCGGCTCAGGCCATCAGACGTTTCGGTGCATTCCATTTTGTCATTCCTTATGCCGTCTAGCCCTGTGGCTTCAGGCTTTGGCGTTGGTTTTTCCTAGAAGCGGCGGTGTATGTCACAGCGTGTCTGGACTGTCCATGCATGGCGCTGAAGCAATTTCACATGCGCTGAAGCTGCCGCGGAGGCGGCTTTGCGCTCGCTGTGAAGTGGTGCGGATGGAGGGACTTGAACCCCCACGCCTCGCGGCGCCAGAACCTAAATCTGGTGCGTCTACCAATTTCGCCACATCCGCATGTGGGCCTCGGCCAGAGGTGGTCTCCTACTGGCGCAGGCTGGGCCTATCAAGCGCGTCTTGCATAAAATTCGCTGAGCAGGCCGGGCAGGGCGTCCGGAAGGTCCTCTGAAATGAGGCCAGGGCCGATACGGCGCGCGATCTCTCCATGGCACCAGGCACCTGCGCAGGCAGCGCGGTGCGCCTCCATACCCTGCGCAATGAGGCCTGCAATCATGCCGGCGAGTACGTCGCCGCTGCCTGCTGTCGCAAGGAAAGGCGAGGCGTGCTTGTTCACGGTGAGGCGGCCATCTGGGGCGGCGATCAGGGTCTCGCTGCCCTTCAGAAGGACGACGGCGCCTGAGCGCGCAGCTGCAACGCCGGCGGCCTCGGCGCGCGTATACTGGTCCAGAAGGCCCGGAAAGATGCGGCTGAACTCGCCATCATGCGGCGTCATGACGGCCGGGAGTGTGATAGCGTTGAAGAGGTCTTCGGGCCGGTCCTTGAAGACGGTCAGCGCATCGGCGTCGAGGACGCTGGAACCTGCATATTTGAGGACGGCGAGCGTGTTCTCGCGGGTCGCCGAATTAATGCCAGCAGCAGGGCCAATCAGGACGCATTTCGAGCTCGATGCCAGTTCTGCAAGGGCCTCTGGCGTGCTGAAAGGCTTGATCATGACAGCTGTCTCATGCGCAGCGTTCACGAGTGTCGCGGACGGTGGGCAGAAGAGGGTGGCGAGGCCTGCGCCAATGCGAAGGCCAGCGCGCGCAGCGAGACGGGCTGCGCCGGTGGAGGCGGCCGGGCCTGTCACCACGCCGAGCGAGCCGCGTTTGTGCTTGTGGCTATCTGCTTCTGGCCATGGCCAGTCGGGCAGCCAGAGGTCGGGGTGATTGGTCTCGGGGGTGGACGACGTCATCTTTGCCCTTCTTGATACTTTCCTCCGGGAGAGTGCAGCGCCTTTCCCGGAAAATCGTGGTGCAGTAACGGTGTACTGGCGGTGTTTCTGACAGTGTTTTTCAGAGCACCTTAGTTGCCGCCTCGCTTCCGCGCTTCTCGACGTTGAGCTTGGACCCGTCCCGCTTAAGGACTGTCACCGAACAGTGGCCCGGTCGAAAGCTTGTGACGAGGTCACTTGCTTCGAGGTGACCAACAATCGTGTTGATGGCGATGAAGTGAGAGAAGACGACCGTCTCGTCCTCAATTGAAGCGAGGCGCGAAATGAGATCGCTGCGCCAATCGGCAACCACAGACGGTGCGGCGTCCCATGTGCCAGCCATGAAGCCGCGGAGCCATTCGACCCGGTCGCTGAGACCTTCGGGTGTCGGGATTTCGCTGACGGCCGGGTCAGTGGCGACCGGCAAACCGGAGATGGTCGCGAAGGGGCGTGAGGTTTCCTGGCAGCGGCGCATCGGGCTTGCGATAAGCTGACTGACAGAATGCTTGTCCAGTTCGGCAGCAACCGCTTCGGCCTGTTTGAGGCCGAGCGCAGAGAGACCCGGATCGGGCGCGGTGCCCCAGCCAGCTTCAGCTTCACCGTGTCTGACGAAATAGATCATGAATTGCCCCGAACTGATTGAATGAACTGGCGGGTCGCCAGATAGGGCAACCAGCATCCAATGAAATCAGTTCCAGAACAACCGGTCAGGCAGGCGCTGCGCTAGAGACCGTCTGAATATGGGTCGAGACCGTGTTCGCGCATCACTTCATGCGCGCGGTAGTAGGCGACTGGAGGCTTGATGTTCAGCTCCTCGCGAACTTCTTCGAGAGGGCGGGGGAGCAGGGAAATGATGTCCTGCTCTATCAGGCGCTTCGCGGTCTTGCCGTTGTGGCGGCCTTCCTTGATGACGCCAGGTATATCGGCTTCGCGAGGAACGCGCTTTGCAATCTGACGTCCGCCCATGAAGCAGATAAAGCTGACACCAAGTCCGCCATGCTGGCTGTGGGTGAAACCAAGCAGGGTCGCTTCGCCGAGGGCGTCGCGGCCATAGCCGGTCAGGATATGATACATGTCGTGGGTGTCGCGCAGGCGGTTGCCGTACCAGAGCAGGTCATCCTTATGGCGGCGAAGCGTGCCGGGGCGTTTTTCGCTTTCAGCAACCAGTCCAGCAGCCGACAGGCCTTCGCGCTCCATGAACTCGACATAGGTGCGCCCAACGCTGCCTTCCGGAAGTTCGTGAAGCGGCTCATGATTATCCAGGATCGGCGGCAGGTGGATGCGCTTTGCGTATTCGGCCTGACCGGCGGGGGTCGCCATGAAGCGTTCGAAATCGCGATAGGCGGCCTTGCCGTTCAGGGCCTCGATGATCTCGAATACCTGTTCGGTATCTTCCTTGTTCGCGATGAGCTTTTTCATGTGCCGCCAGGCCTTCAGAGGCTGGAGGCGGGGCACTTCACGGGCTGGGTCGATATAAAAGCTGGTCGTCGTCATGGATCAGGATAGGTCGCTAGTGATGATGATATCTAAGTATAATGCCGAAGCCTTTAAAAAACAATGACGCAGGCGTCACTTTTGGTCTTTATCGCGCGACCGATTTCTGTGCAGCGCCGCCAAAAAAATGGGCAGCAGGGGGTTGCGAAGAGGCTTCCGCGCGCTCAAGCAATCGACCTTGGCAATCACGCTGATAGGTGTGGCGCGAACACCTGACAGGAAGGATAAGGCAAGGCGATGAAAAAGATCGAAGCGATCATCAAGCCGTTCAAGCTCGATGACGTAAAAGAAGCGCTCCACGGTGTCGGCATGCAGGGGATGACTGTTACAGAAGCCAAGGGTTTCGGTCGCCAGCGCGGACATACCGAGCTCTACCGGGGCGCAGAATATGTCGTCGACTTCCTTCCCAAGCTCAAGCTTGAACTCGTCGTATCGGATGCGAGCGTTCCCAACGCTATCGAGGCCATCACAAAGGCCGCGCAGACCGGAAAGATCGGCGACGGTAAGATTTTCGTTTCAGACGTGACAGAAGCGGTTCGCATTCGTACGGGTGAAACGGGCGACGGCGCTCTGTAGCCAGGCGCGCGTTTCAATACAAAAGACAAACAAATCAACAGGAGGGCTCAATGGCCGACAATCTCGTTAAAATGATGAAGGAAAAGGACGTCGAGTTCGTCGATCTCCGTTTCACCGACCCGCGCGGCAAGATGCAGCACGTCACCTTTGATAAAGGCATGGTCGATGAGGATTTCTTCGAAGAAGGCCAGATGTTCGACGGCTCGTCCGTCGCCGGCTGGAAGACGATCAACGAGTCCGACATGCTGCTCAAGCCGGACACCAGCACCGCGATCATCGACCCGTTTTTCCAGCAGACCACGCTTGCGGTTTTCTGTGACATTCTCGATCCGGTTTCTATGCAGGCCTATGGCCGCGACCCACGCACGACCGCCAAGAAGGCAGAAGCTTATCTGAAGCAGGCCGGCGTCGGCACGACCGCCTTTTTCGGCCCGGAAGCAGAGTTCTTCGTCTTTGATGATGTCCGCTGGGACACTGCGCCGAACAAGACGGGCTATTCCTTCGATTCGACCGAACTGCCGTTCAACACAGGCAAGGAATACCCGACCGGCAATATGGGCCACCGCCCGCACACCAAGGGTGGTTACTTCCCGGTCCCACCGATCGATTCCGAGCAGGACATGCGTTCTGAAATGCTTGCCGTCATGGGTGAGATCGGCCTCGAGCCGGAAAAGCACCACCACGAAGTGGCGCCTGCCCAGCACGAGCTTGGCATGAAGTTCTCGACGCTGACCAAAATGGCAGACCGCCTGCAGCTCTATAAGTACGTCATCCACAATGTGGCGCACCAGTATGGCAAATCGGCAACCTTCATGCCGAAGCCTTATTTCAAAGACAATGGTTCTGGCATGCACGTCCACCAGTCCATCTGGGACGGCGACAAGCCGATGTTCGCAGGCGACGGCTATGCCGGCCTTTCCGAGATGTGCCTTTTCTATATCGGCGGCATTATCAAGCACGCCAAGGCACTGAACGCGCTCACCAACCCTGCGACCAACTCCTACAAGCGTCTGGTCCCGGGTTACGAAGCTCCGGTCATGCTGGCTTATTCGGCCCGCAACCGCTCGGCATCGATCCGTATTCCTTTCGGCTCCAACCCGAAGGCAAAACGTATCGAGACCCGCTTCCCGGATCCGACGGCAAACCCGTATCTCGCCTTTGCGGCCCTTCTCATGGCAGGCCTCGACGGTATCGAGAACAAGATCCATCCGGGCGACGCCATGGACAAGGACCTGTACGACCTGCCGCCAGAAGAGGCGAAGTCCATTCCACAGGTCTGCGGCTCGCTGCGTGAGGCGCTCGAAAGCCTCGATGCGGACCGTGACTTCCTCAAGAAGGGTAATGTCTTCGACGATGACCAGCTTGATGCGTATATCGACCTGAAGATGGAAGACGTTGAGCGTATCCAGCTCCATCCGCACCCGGTCGAATTCGACATGTACTACAAGGTCTAGTCGATAGACCCATTTACGTGAATGCAGCGCTCCGGACTTCAGGGTCCGGAGCGTTTGTTTTTGGGGGAGGACATCATGGCAATCTACTGGATCAGTTACATCTGGTTTCCGTTTGCCGCCTGGTGCATTTTCAGGATGATCAGGGCACGTCTGGTGAGGGTGCCCGTGACGTCTCTCCTTTTCCTTCTATCCCTGCTGCCATTCTATGGGCGTTTCATCGAGCCACGGCTCCTGCTGGTTCAGGAGACAACAATTGACCTGAGCGACGGTGCGTCGTCGGCCGTGCCGGTCCGGGCCGTGCTCGTGGCCGATATGCATATCGGGCAGTTTGGGCACGCGGTATCTGTTGATCGCATCGCACGCAAGATTGAAACGATCGCGCCTGATGTCGTCTTCATTGCCGGTGATTTCACGCTCGATGCGAGCGACCAGCAGATCGAGGCAGCCTTCCGTCCCTTCGCTCGGCTGGACGTTCCTGTCTATGCGGTGCTTGGCAATCATGATGTCGGCTTTCCCGGACCGGACTATGATGGGCGTCTTGAGCGAGCGCTGCAGGCCGCCGGTATCCGCGTACTGGAAAACCGCGCGGAACGCCTGGATGTCCGGGAGGCCAGTATGGTCGTTGCCGGCGTTTCAGATCTCTGGGAAGGGCGTCAGGATTTTGGCGCGGTCAAAGACGTAGAT
>LWDU01040245.1_pt1 | contig 10085 bp, 10 predicted proteins | sample 727161 | NCBI WGS metagenome assembly LWDU01 (sample SAMN04566230, study PRJNA314399) | hydrothermal vent metagenome | isolation source: deep sea hydrothermal plume seawater | place: Mexico: Gulf of California, Guaymas Basin | collected 2004-07-11 | reverse complement strand
GCCGCGCAACAGCGCTTGAATAATATTCAGGATTTTTCTGCTGAAAATCAGGCTGAAATCCGCGAGGCTGCAGGTGAAGCAGGCGAGATTCTACGCCGCGATGAAAGTCTGACGCTTGGCGTAGATCCTGCCTTTGATTCTTAAGGTTTATGCTTAAATAATCGGTTTGGGCGCTGGCTGTTTGTCCAGCGCCTTTTTGCATGCGTTGAAGACGTGACGTTCCTGATGTGCATCATTGATGGAGACGTGTTTGTCCTTTTCGGGCATAGGAGGGATCTTTGGATCTTCAGCTGCTCGCAGTAATTCCTTTGTGTCCCTGAAGGTTAGCTTTTCTACGCCTTTTTCCCTTTGTAGTGCTTCGCGGAGTTTGCCCATACCACCAAATAATTGGCAGAGGAATACGTTGTCGTATGAACCGTTTTTGGCCCAGAATTCAACTTCACGTGCTGGTTCGATCATATCCAGAATTTCCTGGCGTATTTCTTCTAGAGTTTTCCAAGTGGAGTGGTGATCGAGCTTATCAAACACGTATTTTCGAACCCATATGTGTTCGCGGGCTGCGGCAATATTGAATTCAGTCGAAATGCCGTAATAACCTTCGCCTTCTTCGTTTACAACGCCAATGCTGATGAAGTCATTTTTGAAGCCTGTACCCGTATCTACGAATTCTGTGTCGAAGAAGTAGCGTCCCAGTTCCGGCAAGTCTTTAAATTTTTTCTTTTTTGCCATGATTGTTTCCCTGTTTGTATTAGCTTATTAATACACAATCTATGGTGGTTGGCAATATAATTGGCGATTTTCTTACAATGCAGATGGGGCTATGCCTGTCTCACGTTGAATATGCTGCTGCTCCCACTTTTCGAAGTCAGGAGCATCATTCCCTTCGCGAGGAATAGGCGGCATAGAAGGGGCGGCTTCTTCCGCAGGGATTTTCACAGGCTCTGTTGACTGGTATGATTCAGGGGCTTCGGGTGTTTCAGGCGCTTCTATATTGTCTATGTTTTCAGTTTCCTGCTTAATCGTTTCCATGACCTGCTCTTCGTCAGGAGCCTCAGTTTCGTCCGGTTCCGGTACATGTGCGCTAAGATCGTCTTCAATGACAGGCTCTACGGGCATAGCAGGAGGAGCAGGCATTTCCTCTTCAACGGCAGTTGTTGTTTCTGTGCGCGTTTCAGGGACGTAACGTGTGCGGTTCTTGGTTTTGTTTTCAAGACGCTCTTGCTGTTTCTCTTGCTGAGTTTCCTGTTTTTCTTCCTGACGCTGCTGCAGATTATCGTTGTGTGATTTACGCAGTGCTTGATGCGTTTGTTTTAGTTCTGTGATGCGCGCTTGAACAGCCTCAGGGTCTCTTAGGGCGATGGTGGCAACAGCAGCGTCAATTTTGGGCTGTGCCCATATTTTTGCGCGCGACGGAATCGCGCGGTCGCTATAGGCGTCGGTGCCTTGGCCCGGAGTCAATTTCACGCGGCCGCGTTTGGTTTGGTACGTTACCTCACCATCCAGCAGGAAAACGCTGTAGTCACGTTCGTCCAGCATGCCACCCCATACGGTTGTACCGCGAAGGCCGATCGAGCCGTAGGTTGTGTCGATTGTAACGTCAGGTGTTTCGCGCTTAGAAACCAATCCGCTTACGAATAAGAAAGGGCCGCGCAGGATACTGAACTTGGCTCTGTTGGTTTCAGGTGTGTCTTCGGTAAATACATATTCGTCGATTTTGAATTCGCTATTGCTGCCCAGTGTAATCTCTGTGTCATCTATAAGAAGCAAATGTGCGCGCGAGTCTTCGCCAGTTAGGATGATATCGTTCATGTGAACTTCTTGGCCGATTTGGGCTTCGATTGCTTCTGTACCTTCGGGGCTTCCAGCGAGCAAGATTGAGGCAGAGTTTTCAATTTCGGCAATTACCCCGATTGCTTCTTGCGCTTTGGCGGGCAAAGCAGTGAATATCAGGGCGAACAGAGCTATGGCTAAGATATGCATTTTCATGCCGATATTTTACTCTTATCGGCAGGCGCGCAGAAATGCTTTTTCGGTTTTATACCCGTAATTCTTAAGGTTATCCTAGGCGCGGTGCGCCAGCAGAAAACTTACCTTTACGTAGAAATTCTTTGATCTCTTCAATCACGGTTGTGTTGTTCATCATGAAGCTGTGAGTGGCAGGAATCACAATATGGTCTGCCATTTCATCCAGCATTGTGTGTGTTATCGGCACGATACCGTCGTGTTCGTTGCCAATATCGCCAAGAACAAGTAGGGCGAGCGGGTTGATGGAGCTGCTGCCTGCAATCACGCCGACTTCGTAGTCAATTTTCTGGGCTTCTTCGCTATGCTCGTGTGTAGTTTTCATTTCACTGCCGGCAGGGCCGTAGATAAGTTCAAAGACAGGTCGTAAGTGCTTGTTGTCAGTTAGAAAATCTGCGAATTCACTGCCTTTGTTCGGTGGGCCTAACATTACGACTCGTCCCATATTGTCGGGCTTATGATGGCCTAAATAGTAACGTGTTACGATACCGCCCATTGAGTGCGTTACGAAATGAACTTTGGATGCATTGTTGAACTCGGGCTTAACCTCTAACTGGTCTTTTACAAACTTGCGAATGTCAGCAAGAGGCATTTTTGTGCTGGGGTAGGTGATGTTGATAACATCATAACCATCACGCTTGAGTGCTTGCTGTAGCATAAGCATACTCATGCCTGTGCGGCCAATGCCGTGCAATAAGACAACGGTTTCTCCATTTTTGTTATCAGCCATGTTTTAGCTCCTCGGCCATGATCATTGCTTTCGCCTGTGTGCGAGCATGAGCATCTATGACGAGTTCTGCGATTTCTTCGGGCGTTTCTAATACGTGCCTTGGGTGGTGTTCATCTGGCAAAAGTATGGCTGTAACGGATTTGTTCGCCGCCGCAACGCGTTCAACCAATTTGTTGTATTGTCTGGTGAGTGTAATTTGGTTTGGGGCTGTGTTGTTCCAATCTGTCAGCTCTTCTATTTGATCCTTACAATCGGCAAGATATTCGGTGTCTTTGAACTCTCTGAGCTTCCATCGCATAAAGCTGATTGCGTTTTCGCGATCCTCTTTGCTGAGGTCGATTAATGCGCCTGCTTTTTTAAAGGCGTCCATGGACATGGAAGTTTGAATAGAATCGCTGTTGAAAAATTTTGTCAGCTTTACTAGGGAAGCCTTTAAATTTGCCGGAACGCCGATAGATGTTCCATTGAAGGCGTGTGTTAATACGATTATAGGTGTTACTTCGAGTTCCCCGTATGTATCTTGTGTTCTCATTTTATGCTGCCTCTTTTAGGTCTGATAGCCAGTTGTCTAGGTCTTGTAATGCACGTTGTGTGTATAGTTTTTTGCGATCCATGCCTTTGACTTTTTTACGTTTGCCGTTGGGCATGATCGTGAATGGGTTCTCAGGAAGCGGGAACAAACCGAAATTGATGTTCATTGGCTGGAATGTATCCGCGTGCGCGCCGCCTGTAATATGACCGAGCAGGGCGCCCAGAGCTGTTGTCTCAGGCGGAATGCTTGGTTCCTGTCCCAGTTTCTCTGCCGCGGCAAAGCGTGCGGCCATAATGCCAACGGATGCGCTTTCGACGTAACCTTCGCAGCCTGTTACTTGACCAGCGAAACGAATGCGCGGCATTGATTTTAGGCGCAGTGTACCATCCAGCAGTTTAGGTGAGTTGATGAAGGTGTTACGGTGCAGGCCGCCGAGGCGTGCAAAGTTTGCATTTTCCAGACCCGGGATCATTTTCAGGACTTCGGTCTGCGCGCCGTATTTCATCTTCGTCTGGAATCCTACGATGTTGTAGAGCGTACCAAGCTTGTTATCCTGACGTAGCTGCACGACCGCGTAAGGTTCTTCGTCTTTGTGCGGGTTTGTAAGGCCTACGGGCTTCATTGGACCAAAACGCAACGTTTCAATACCGCGTGATGCCATGACTTCGATTGGCATGCAGCCTTCGAAATAGGGGGTGTCTTTTTCCCAGTCTTTAAACTCTGTCTTGTCAGACTCAATCAGTGCAGCGATGAAGGCTTCATATTGTTCCTTGTTCATCGGGCAGTTGATGTAGTCTTTGCCTGTGCCATGCGGGCCGGGTTTGTCGTAGCGGGACTGGAACCATGCTACGTTCATATCAATGCTGTCTGTGTATACGATGGGTGCAATCGCATCGAAAAAGGCCAGTGAGTCTTCGCCTGTTTCCTTGCGGATGGCTTCGGCCAGCGCGGCAGATGTTAGCGGGCCTGTGGCGATAATGACGCTGTCCCAATCTTCAGGGGGAAGGCCTTTAACTTCGCCGCGCTCAAGCGTGATCAGCGGGTGGTCTTGCAGAGCTTTGGTTACACCGTCAGAGAAGATATCGCGGTCGACAGCCAGAGCGCCGCCAGCAGGCACGGCAGCCTTGGCACCTTCGCGCATAATCAGGGAGTTGCAGCGGCGCATTTCTTCGTGCAGTAAGCCAACGGCATTATGTTCATGATCGTCTGATCTGAAAGAGTTGGAACATACCAGTTCCGCCAGACCATCTGTTTTATGGGCTGCTGTTTCGACCTGCGGGCGCATTTCGTGCAGAACCACAGGAACGCCCATGACTTCTGCTGCTTGCCATGCGGCTTCCGAGCCTGCAAGGCCGCCGCCAATGATATGGATAGGTTTCATGCTCATCGTCTGTCTTCCCCTTAATTCAAGGATTTGCTAGCATTATTTTACGGTAAATACAAATTTTATGACGGGCTGCGGTCTGTCTTTGGTAAGCGCCTGACGCGGCCTATGGAGGCATTATGCTCCTTAATGCGCTCGGTGATTAAATCCCAGACTTCTTTAGTGCCTTCTGCGTGTGGTTTCAGGCTTTCATTGAACTTGTACGCATCTTTGGTCGCGTGGGTCAGCGGCATGTCCTTAACAGGTTGCATGTATGGCAGTACGCCGACAAACAATGCCAGACCTTTGCCGACTTTGCGCGCGGCGATGGCGATTGGTTTGCCCGGAACGTCTTCATATCGCGCGATGACTTCAAGGTCTGCGGAATCGTCGGGGAAGTACATAGGGCCGTTGCCGTAAGCTGTGCCTGTGACCTTGCGTGCGCCTGAGGCTGTGTTAAAGCTGATGGTGGTTACCATGCAGTCATTCGGACCTTCTTCAACGCTCTGTTTTGCAAGGAAGGAAATCGGGCCTTTGGCTGCGCCATTAAACAGGTCTAGTCCCGGTTTTCTGGTTTTTTCCTGTTTCATCCAGGGCGGGTGGTATGTGATGCGGTTGCTGGCATAGTATGCGCCTGCGCAGATGCCGACATACACGCCGCCGTTTTCGACGTAATCGCGAATGGCTTTGTGTGTTTCAAAATCCAGTTGGTCGTTATAGGGGCTGTTATCGCCAATGATGCCGGGGAGCACGAGGGCGAGTGTTTCTTCCGTTAACGCACCGTCTTGTTTGATCAGCAGGCGATTGGCGTCAGATACGGCAGCGCCGTAGAATGACTCGACCAGAGCTTTCTTCACCTCGGTCGCCGCAACGCCGATATCGTTATAAACGAGTATGTGTTTATGCGCGATCATGCTTGCCTGTGTTCTTTGAATTTCGTGCATACCATTTGCCACAAATTATTGTCTGCGGGCAAGTCTTTACCATCCAGCTGACTGACCCAGTCATAGGATGGGTTGCGGTGGTGGTAGGTTATGCGGCTGATATCGGATTGTGAGTATTCAATATGCGGGCTGCTAAGGATCGCGAGGCCCTTGCCTACAGGGCAGGCGATGATGGCAGCGGGTGAGCCTTCTATGCCGTACCGTGCCAAGACAGCTTCATTGTGGCCTTCAGTGAAGATCGGGCCTGCTTCGTAGAAGGCCGTCTGCTGCGTCTCAGCTTTGAGGGGAGCTATGTTTTTCCAAGATTTGTTGATGTCTTGGTCTTCCAGGAAGTCGTATATCGGGCCTATGGCTGTACCTTTGAAGAAGTCTAGAGCGCGCGCGCCTGTAATTTGCTGGGCGGTGTCTTTGCCCCATTCGATTTGGGCACTGGCATAATATGCGCCAGCACAGATACCGAGATAGCAGCCGCCATTCTCAACGAAGGTTTTGATAGCCGCGTTGCCCGCGCCGTTCAGTTTTTCGCAGTTATAGAGATCCGCGCCGCCCGGCATTACAAGAAGGTCAGCGGTCTTTAATGCGCCGTCTATGATATCTTGCGCATCGGCATAGCTTACGTTGCCTGCGCCGAAGGTCACGGACAGTCTGCGCCAGAGTATTCCGTTATTGTGGATGTAATCCTGATAGATCAAAACCTGCATGGGGATTTTATATCGTCTTGCGGAACGGCCTGCAACAAAATGAAACAGGATGCGGGGAGAGTGCATCCTGTTTCGGGTAAAGCAAGTACGAGGGGATTTGTACTTGAGGGTTCTTATAATTCTATATTGACATAATCTTAAATTGAGGTTGTTAGAAAACCTTGTGATAAATGTAAGAAGTTTGTAAGAAGTAAAACGTTCTTATTTATCAGTAGGTTGGCGTTACTCTTTCAGGCTTTTGTAGAGGTATTTTCCGCTGACTTTAAAGCCGTTGCGCTTGTAGAAGGCTTCGGCATCGGGGTTTTCGTTTTCGTCTACGTCCAGTTCGATTTCATCGCAGCCTTCTTCTTTGGCACGCTTTTCAGCGAATTCGAGAAGTAGGGCGCCATAGCCCTTGCCGCGGTGGTCCTCGTCGATTACGACTTGTTCGATATAGGTTACAAAACCGTCATGCAGATTGTGGTTATGGATGACGCCGATCACGCCGACAACATCTTCGTCCAGTTCGGCCATGAACATACGGTATCCAGTGGCGCGTGCCACAAATACACGCTGTGCGTAGGTTTGCATATCCAGATCGGGGATCAGTTGTAGTAATACGGGGTAGGCACGGTAGTAATCTTCGTCTGATCGGGCTTCTCTGATTACGAGTTCTGCGCCCTCTTTGGTTTGAGTGTGGTATTCATCGGTATCGACAGCAGCTGTCATAAATCACCTAGTTGGTCGTTATAGATGCTTTATTTATAAGCTTTTTTGATGAGAGCGTCCATCTTTACGAGATCATTCGTAAAACTCCTCTTTATCGGGAATGCGGGAGAAGGCAATTTTTGTGCCGACGAAGCCTGCTTGGGTTTGCGGTGATGGGCCTAATTGCACGGTTTCCGCGCCGTATTTGGCGTTCAGTGTGTCGATGACCTGTGACAGGGTTTCGTTCTTTTGCAGCAGCTTATTATAGGCATCGGACTGTGTATCAAACAGGTCGGGCGTGATCTCTTCACGTTTGCACAGCCCCGTGAGGGTAACGGAGACTTTCAGTAGTCGTTCGGGACGCAAGTCATAGAGCATGGCCTGCCAGAGATCATCTAGCGCTTTTAGGAATGTGAAATTATCCTGAGCGGGAGACAGGCGTGCTTCTGCGCCCCATCTTCGTCCTGTGGAATAGCCCCTTGCAGGGTCGTATCGGTCGGCGGTGCGCACGGAAACATAGAAGCGCGTGGCGTAAAATTCTTTACGGCGCAGGCGGGTGGCGGCTTTGGTTGTTAGGCGGCGGGCAACTTGGCGCGCCGCTTCGGGCGGGCGTAAGTTTGGATCCAGCATTCTACTATGCCCTATGACGCTGGTTTTGGTTTCAAGGTCGGGGACTTCGTAGCCATGCAGGTTATACCAGAAGCGCTCGCCCGATACACTGCCCCAGACTTTGCGGGCGTGTTTGGGGGATACGTTCCAGAGGTCTTCTACGGTTTTGATACCACCGCGGCGCAGGCGCTCATTCATGCGCACATTGATGCCGGGCAAGTCCATGAGCTCGAGTTTAAAGAGCCTTTCTGCCATGTTCTCAGGCGTTAAGATCACAAGGCCGTCAGGTTTTTGCATATCGGTTGCGACCTTCGCGAGAAAGCCGTTGGGGGCAACACCGATGGAGCAGTTGATGGCTTCGCCTACATTTTTGTGAATACCGTCTTTGAGGCGGCGGGCGACATTGGTGACGGCCTCGACATTCCGCAAGCGTTCAGGCAAGCGCGACGATAGTTCGTCAACCGACCAGACCTTGTTGATAGGAACGTGATTGATGACCTCATCAATAATGCGGTGGTGGTAATCGACATATTTGTTATGACGCGCCAGAACGCAGCGCAGGCCTGGACACATACGCTTGGCATCGGCAATCTTTGTGCCTGTTTTAACGCCATAGGCTTTGGCCTCGTAGGACGCGGCGATGGCGCAGGTGGAATTGGTTTCCATCGGGACAACGGCAACGGGCTTACCGCGCAGGGCAGGGTTCTCTTGCTGCTCCACGCTCGCGAAGTAGCTGTTTAGATCCAGAAATAGCCATTTAATCCCGCCAACCTTATAGGTGGCGTTATTGTCATGCTCTGCTTGCGGCATGGTGTGTCCTTTTGCTTTGAAGGTAGTGATAGTTTTAGTATAGCGTAAAATTAGAACAAAACAAGAACAAAAATAATTGTGATTTCCAATTTTTGTAGAAACAAAGTGAAAGGCTTAAGCAAATCTTCATGCGTTTGATCAGATAATGTAAAAGCGGTATAAATAGAAAAACAGGTTATTTCTCAATTAGTTCTTCAAAATCTTTATAAGACAGGCAGCAGGATTATGAGCATAGGCATGACTCAAGAAACAAAGGTTAGTGAAAGCCGTTTTTATATGTGGCGCGCGATTTTCGCGATGGCGCATGCAGACGGCGTTCTTGATAAAAAGGAAGAGGCTTTTATCGATAAGTATCTATCGGCTGTACCGTTTGATGTGCATCAGCGCGCTGTGATCGAAGATGATCTCATTCACCCACGTGACCCGGGAGAGATGCTTTCACATGTTGGTAACATTGAAGATCGTTCGATGTTCTTTCAGTTTGCGCGTGCGATTGTCTGGTCAGACGGTAGTTATGATCAGCAGGAAGAGAAAATTATGAATCGCCTGTTCAAGGATCATATGGAAGGTATGGATCTTACCGAGAATGCACGGTTACAGCGCATGGCTGATGAAGAATACTTCAAGGCTGACGCGGATAGAAAGGTCGGTATTGGCGCGATTATCGGGCAGCTATTTGCCAAGTCTGATGATCCGAAGCTACCGAAACATGGTGTGACGGATAGCCAGTTTAATATGTGGCGTGCTGTGTTTGCCTTGGCGCATGCTGATGATGAGATATCTAATGAAGAGCAGGCCTTCATGTATAAGGTACTGGCCGAGGAAGATTTTAGTGCGGCACAGCGCCTGCGTTTGGAAAATGATATGGAGTATCCGCAGAATACAGCGGAGATGTTCAAACTTATTTCTAATGCGGAAGATCGTAACCGTTTCTTCTATCTTGCCCGTTTGATGTGCTGGAGTGACGGCAACTTTGATGAGCAAGAGCAGAAAATGATGGTGCGTTTAAAGCAAATTCACCACTCCGAGATCGATTTTGATCATTTGGTTAGTAATAACGCGCTTGAGTTGGCGGATGAAGATCGCAGATCGCTGGCTGCTGATGCCGAAATTTTCAATAGTGAAGATGATGGCGGGTTTCTAAAACGCGTCTTGCGTCGCATTCGCCGCTAAGCCCTGTTTTAAGGGAAAATCTTTATACCGCCGCCTTTGTAGCCGCCCGGTATTTCTGACTGGAAGGCCGGCTGTCCGGGATATGTGGCGCCTGTGAATTGCAGCGAAACATCTTTTGTCTCACCGTGGCTGCGGCCTGAAACGTGGACGATAATGTCGTTCCAGCCATTTGTTTTCTTATTGCTAATGATAATCGGACCACGAACGGGAGCGATTTCTGACACTAGTTCAAAGTGGTCGTTGGCCGCCATAAAGATGTACATATCGCAGCCATTGGCGCCGCACCAGTATTTGTGAGGGCTTTTCATCAAGATCAGGCCATCACGTCGCCCATCATGGTTTAGGTCAAGGCGTGTGAATTCGTAACGGGAATTGCCGGGAGCCTCGCGCGATTGAATGAATTCTGCCACGGCATCCATAAACAGCATATTATCAGGGTCGTTAAAGGCAGGCTGTTCTGGTAATGGCAGTACAGGTGGTTGTTTGTCCTTGCTCGCGGAGCAGGCTGTTAGGC
>LWDU01000595.1_pt1 | contig 10086 bp, 12 predicted proteins | sample 727161 | NCBI WGS metagenome assembly LWDU01 (sample SAMN04566230, study PRJNA314399) | hydrothermal vent metagenome | isolation source: deep sea hydrothermal plume seawater | place: Mexico: Gulf of California, Guaymas Basin | collected 2004-07-11 | reverse complement strand
GGAGATGGTTTCCAAATAAATCGATGTGCAGCAATTGAACGAGAATAGAAAGTATTTCTTGATCCGACATTATTATATAAATCGGTTGAATTGGAATCCACAATTTGACTTGATAAGGACCCAATTAAATATTCTAATGTTAGGGTCTTGGACATTTTCCATGAAAACCCTGCTTGTGGGTAACTTGGTAAATTATTTGAAAGAATAAGAGAAGAATTTCCGTGTCCCCAAGATTGGTTGTACTTTCCAAACGAGGCCGAAAATGTATTCGTTTGGTTTCGATATAGCCTCGGTTCATTTCGATATTCAAATCAGGATTGATATAAGTAGAATTAAAATCGAGATTTTGAGCAGATGTAAATTGAAAAAAACCAGAAATGGTGAATGAACCATCAGATTTTTTTGCGCCTAATTGAAAATGGGTCAAATTTGAATTACCATCTTTTTCCGAGTGAAGAATTGATCCAGTCGAATAATAAGTACTCGCAAAATACGGCATAAAGGTTAAAGCAGTTCCAGAACTAAATGAAACATCAATTAAAAGAAATATCCCAATAGTAAAGATCCGAAGGTGCTTTATAATTTTCATTACTATTTACCTGATCCTTTGAAGATATGCGGTATAGTTTTCAATATGATATTTAGGTCTAATTTTAAAGACCAGTTATCAATATATTGAAGATCCAAGGCTACCCAATCTTTAAAATCAGCAATATCGTTTCGGCCACTTACTTGCCATAAACCCGTAATCCCCGGTTTCATATTAAGGCGTTTATGCCATTCGGGTATATATTGGTCAACCTCCGATTGTAAAGGAGGTCTTGGTCCTACTAAATTCATGTCCCCTTTAATAACGTTATAAAGTTGTGGGAGTTCATCTAATGAAAATTTCCTTAAGATTTTTCCCACACCTGTTATCCTGGGGTCATCATCCATTTTGAAAACAGGACCAGATTGTTTATTGTAGTCCAATAATTCATCTAATTTAGATTCTGCGCCGGACTCCATAGTCCTGAACTTCAATAAATTAAATTTTCGCCCATGATATCCCACTCGTTCCTGATAAAAGAATACCGGTCCTTTTGAATTGAATTTGATAAAGACAGGAACTAAAACTAGAACTGGAATAAAAACGATAACAATACCCAGAGAAATAATAAATTCGATGTAAGTCTTTACAATAAGTCTGAAAAGATTTTTATCTGTCGGATGAAAGGAGATAACAGGTAGATTGTACCAACTGTCCATGAATGGTTCAACATGAAGATTCTTGATACCTTTCGAAAAGACATCCAGATTAACCATAACATGAAAATTGATTCCGAGGCTGTTCAAATAATCTAATTTTTCTTCGAAATCAGGAACAGTCTTTGGTGGCAGAGCAAAAAAGACCTCATCTATTGGATTATTTAATATAATATTACCAAAATTATTGATGGATTCTATCATTTGTGAATTTAATTGTTTTCCGATAAACGATGGATCAGGGTCCAGAATATGGGATACGATATAACCGTACTCTTCATGATGTGAAAATTCATTTATAAGTTTTCGAGCACGACTTTTGCTTCCTACAATCATTATATATCGTGTATTACGACCATGTTTTCGTATATTCTCTAAATAATATTTTACTACCCATCTTTTTAGTAATAATAAAGTGAAGTTGACGATTGAGAATGCAATGATGGTTGTTCGATAAAATAGTTCAGTTTTTGATAAAAATGAGATGCTAATCAGAAAAGAGAATCCTAACAATAAAATGATGACTTGGTTTATAAAAAATAACGAATATAATGTCCTCCTATATAAGATTCCTTTATCGTACACTTGAAACAATATATGCCAGAAAATAAGAACCAAGGGTACCATAATTGGATGAAAGGATTTTTCATCGATTACGCTTAATGGTTTATCATGGTAGACCTGTTCAGCCAGGATGCCAGCTAATATGGATATAATAAGTAATCCATGATCGGCTAACCTATTTAATAATGCAAATAATTTTGCCTGCTCTCTTAACATAGTTGGAAACTACTTAATATTTATATTTATGCTAAGTAGAAAACCTGGTGTGAAAAATATTCTATTTAATCGAAACTTAGAATTTTATTGACAATAAATTCTATTTCATCATTTGTTAGCTCAGGGAACATGGGTAATGATAATATCTTCAAATGTGCTTCATAGATCTGAGGAAAATCATTATATGAATGCTCTAAATATTCATAAGCTTTCATAAATGGAAGTGGTACAGGATAATGAACAGCGGATGCAATTCCATTCTCTTTCAAGTATTTTTGCAATTCTTCTCTTTTTCCCACCTGAATTACATATAGATGAAATACATGCTTAGAACCAGGGTGAATCTTAGGTGTTTTAATATTCTCAAGTTTACTAAAGAGGGCATTATAATATTCTGCTCGGTCTATTCGTAGTCTGGTCCACAGATCAATATATTTAAGCTTTACAGATAGGATAGCCGCCTGTAAACCATCTAAACGGCTATTTATACCTTCTATGTGATGTTCGTGTTTGATCAAAGCACCATGATTAGCGAACATCCGTGCTTTTTCCGCTAGTTCATCATCATTCGTGATTATACAACCGGCATCACCATAAGCACCAAGGTTCTTACCTGGGAAAAAGCTGAATGTACCTGCATTACCAATGGTGCCTACATACTCATTATTCCATTCAGCAAAGTGCGCCTGGGCGCAATCTTCAAGAATTTTCAAATTATACTTATTAGCAATTCTCATTATTTCTGACATGTTAGCTGGTTGACCATAAAGATGTACAGGAACAATAACTTTTGTATTAGGAGTGATCTTTTCTTCGATTTTATTAATATCAATAGTATAGTAATCGGGGTTAATATCTACGAAAACTACCTCAGCACCAGTTTGTGTAATAGTTTCTGATGTTGAGATCCATGAATGAGCTGTGGTGATTACTTCATCTCCAGGTCCAATACCCATTGCTTTCAACGTTATGTATATTGCATCGGTACCATTTCCGCAACTGATGACATTTTTTATTCCATAAGTTTCACCATATTCTTTTTCAAATTTCTGCACATACTTACCTTTAATAAATGCAGTATCATTTATTACGTTTTGAATCGCTGTATCAATCTCAGCCTTAATAGATTCATATTGTTTTTTAAGATCTACAATTGGGATATTCATTATAAAGTTATTTTTGTTTGATTATTTTAGCAGGATTCCCGATTACGATACAATTATCTGGAACATCTTTTGTAACTACGGCCCCAGCGCCCACTTCAGAATTTTCACCAATGGTCACAGGGAATAAGGTAGCATTACTGCCAATAACAGCCCCTCTTTTAATGGTCGTTTCCTTCCAATGACTTTTCGAGCCAGTCCGCTTAAAGGATGGGGGTTTTATATCATTAATTGTTATCACACCATGGCCGATAAACACATCATCTTCAATGGTGACAAGTGAACAAATAAATGAATGAGATGAAACGGTGACATTTGAACCAATCTTTACACCACTTTGAACTTCAACATAAGAACCAATATTGCAATCGTCTCCAATTTCACAGCTATAAATATTTGCAAATTCCCAAACTTTTGTTCCATCACCGATGTGAGTATCTTTAACAATGGCGGTTTTTTGAATTGAAGGTTTCATTTATTGTGCGGCTCCTAAAATATTTACAACTTTTGCTGCATGGTCAGCACCTGTGATACAAGGCTCATTATTTAAAATACAATCAAAGAAATGCTGGATTTCAGATTTTAGGGGCTCAACCCATTTCATTCTTGGAATGGTAACATCGCCATCTCTATGGTTAAAAGAGAATGTGCTGGGATCATCAAAATCCATTCTTTCACCCAGGACTGCCATGCGGTCTATCCCTTTATCATAAATGGTAATCTTATTTTTGGCGATATCATCATAAACGACCATCTTCTTTGAGCCAACTACAGTCATTCTGCGAATCTTGTGTGGGTCTAACCAACTAACATGAATGTGGGCCATCACATTGTTTGGATATTCAATGTTCATGAAAACGACATCATCCACACCATTTTGGACATAATCCATTCCTTTTCTATTTATATTAACTGGCTCAGGTTCATCAAGCCAATACTGAATGATACTGATATCGTGGGGCGCCAAATTCCATAGAGCGTCAACGTCGTTCCTAATTCTGCCCAGGTTAACCCGCTGACTATAAATATATCTTATATCACCCAATTCACCTGAATCAATAAGTGTCTTTACGTGCTGAACTGCAATGTTAAATAAAAATGTATGTCCCACCATAGCAACTACATTCTTTTCATTTGCCAAGGCACCAATTTCATTTACTTCATTCACTGTTTTTGCCATGGGTTTTTCCACCAAGATATGTTTTCCAGTTTGTAGGCTTTTCATGGCCAAATCAAAGTGGGTTGAAACAGGTGTCGCAATAACAATTCCATCAATATCACTATCGTTAATAATGGTTTCGATATCATCAGTGGTTTGAATGTTAGGGTAATGGCTGGATACAAAATTCCGTCGTTCCTCGGAAAGATCAACCACTGCTTTAACAGTACACTGTGAATTTGCTTCAAGATTACGAAGGAGGTTTGGCCCCCAGTATCCGACTCCAATTTGTGCTATTTTCAACATGAGATGGTTTTTCCTGATAATTCTTTTATTAGATGAATATAATTTAATTGTTCGCTGTCCCAATTCAGCCTTTTATTGATTCTGTCTGTCTTTGTTTTTAAGCGAACTAATTCTTGGGGGGATTTTATTAATTTAATTAGCTGATTAAAAAAGGATTCTGGATCATTATTTTTATAATATGCTAACTCATCTTGTTGAAAATAATATTTGATAGGTGCATTCCTGACCGTGAGAGCAGGGAGACCCATCGCGATGTACTCCATTAGTTTGAGTGGAAGCATTAAATGAGTGGCTTCAGACCTGATATATGATACTATCCCAAGATCCGCTTTTGATATTTTTTGTGGTATCTCATCTAGAGAAATCTGACCATGATAAATTACATGATCAGTTAATTCTAATTCTTGAACCCAGTTTTTAAGAGCAGGGACACCATCTCCCTTACCATAGATATCGAACCTGATTGATTTGAATTGGTCTATCGATTTTTTAATAGCAGCTAAAACAATGTATAATCCGAATCTTTCTGCAATGGTTCCATGGTAAATTAAACGAAAATCATTATTCTTTTTCCCTTTCGAGGAATTATTAATTTTTTGATTAAATAGATGTGTATCAGCAAAATTGGGGATAACTACTGTTTTGTTTGGGTTTAATCCATGGTATTTGATATTATGTTCGCGGTGAGGGACATGAACCGTTACAACTTTGTCAGCATAATGACAGGAAACCTTCTCTTGTATCAACAGAAGGGCATAAATAACAAGTCCCACAAATGACTTAAACTTTGCCATGTATAGTTCAGGCATATTATCATGTATATCTAAAATGACTTTTGACCCAAATCCTTTATTGATAAGAGTTGAAAAAACCAGGAAATCTGGCATATTGTGGACATGAATCACTGGATATTTTTTATTAAGATTTTTTAAAAGTGCTTTTTGAGCCAAAAAGAAAAACTTTAGATATGAAAAAATATAGGAAATGTTAGAACTGCCGCGGTATTGAAAAAGGTTAAGATAATGAAGTGATACACCGTTTATCTCTTCGTAGAGTGGTTTTCCTGCTTCTTTTAAAACGAAGCAATCAACACTATATCCATGTCTCACCAATGATTCAGCATACCGTCTGACCCGAGGATCTCTTACGTATTCCGTATAGGCCACCATTGCAATATTTGATTTTTTTTGCTGATTAATTTTGGTATCCAATTTTTGTGGCAACAGGGATTTTTACCAATTAAGTACTTTTATGAATTAATTTCATCAATCAGATATAGTTTAATTGGGTAAGCAATTTTGAAAAATAATTATTCAGTTCTTCTTGTTCCTTGTTTGATAATTCTTCGCTCCATCGTCCAATATGAGATTTTTCTGGGCTATAATTTGTATTTAATAAAATGTCATCTTTGGGATCGATATTCAGAAATTGACATAACCTTTTATAAGTTTCGGAGAAATTTGAAACTATATCTTCTAATTTTAATTCCAGATAGAGTCCTTTCGGTAGCTGCTCTTTTTTCCTCGTCCAACAGGAATAAACGGATTTTAAATAATTAAGCGAAGAATCTTTATCCCGTGGTGTCCAATCCCTTCCTTGAAAAGATTGAAACACATCTCGAGGATCCCTTAAAACAACTATTAATTTGTTTGCTCCAGTTATGTCCATACATTCTGTTGGATTTTGTGAAATAAAGGGTTCATCAATGATGTACATAGATGCCATATCTTCCTGAAGTTTTTTCTCAACTAATGTATTGAAATAATTTCTTGTTATTTCTTTAAACTGGGAATAATCCAACGAATGAGTAATAAATATTTCCCTATTAAACATTTTCAGTCGTTTTTGTCTTATTAACCGGGACAATAACTTATAAAAAATATTTGAGTGTTTTATCCATTTCCCATAATAAGAAGACTGGACTAAATTGTCTAGAAATTGTTTATTTGCTACTTCAAAATTCCCACAAAACTCAGCTTTAAAATTGCTGAGAGGGTAGCCTCCGAACCACTTACTGGTTAAATCTTTGGTCAAAGCTTTAAATTCATGAATAGCATGGTCCCCTCTCCAAAATGTCCAATTATCTACAAAAACATTTTTTAATGAAATGAATCCTCCCGGGTCTGTTAGAATTCTTAATTCTGATCTATCTGTGGAGGTAAATTCCAAATGTCCTTTTAACAATTCACGAATTCCAGTTGTCCCAGATCTGCCAAATCCCCCTAATAATATCAATTTTGAATCATTCATTTTTTAACCAACGTAGTATATATTTTTTGCAATTGATCAACTTTTAATTCTGCTTTAAATCGAGAAATAGAATCAACACAAATATTGGATGAAATCCTACTTGGATCATTCATCAAAAGAATAAGTTTTTGTTCTAATTCATTCACCTTGCCCGGCGTGATGGAATATCCATTTATCCCATCTTGAATAATTTCTTTTAAGCCACCCACTTTAGAGGCAATTATGGGTGTCCCGCATGCAAGAGACTCAACAGCAACCAGGCCAAATCCCTCCACTATTGAAGGAATCGTTACTACGTCTGAATTCCGCATTAATTCTGCAATCTCAGGTTGAGTTTTCATCCCTAAAAATTCGATTTGATCCTTGATAGAATTTTCAACCCCCATTTTCTCATAAAATTCTTTTTCTTTTCCTGTGCCTACTATATTGCATTTAAAATTGAATCCTGTAGATTTTTTGATGTTGGATAGAGCATCAATCAAGAAATTCACTCCTTTCACAGGAATTAAACGTCCAACAAATAAAATGTTAAATATGTTATTATTTTCAATATTTGAAGGGTTTTTTGGATAAAAGATTTTTGGATTAAATCCCATATCGATGACAGAAATTTTATCTTCAGAAACCCCGAATTTCTTTATGATCTTCAATTTAAAATCTTGACTGACTGCAATAATCATATTGGAATGATGAAGAGTGAATTTTATCAATAAATGCGGTATAAGATTATTTGTATTTGGTGCATTAATATCACTCCCGTGGATTGTTAAAACCATTTTTTTTCGACGAATCAATTTTGTAAATAGCGTAAGAAAACCGATGGGGTATGCAAAATGTGCATGAATTAAGTGAAAATTTTTAAACAGAGAGGTGAAAATGAGCCGTCCTGTAAATAAGATATATTTTTTTAAAATAATAATCGTATTATTATTACTCCCACCTCCGGTAACGACTAAGCTGTTTGTATTATATTTCTCCTTCAATAACTCAACATGTGCCTTTATAAAAATTCCGGAATATCGCCTATACGGATTTGGGTACATAATAGTTGCCAAAAGAACTTTCATTTAATGGACTACCAATAGTTTTAAATCGGGAAGTTGAATTAATTTCTGCTCCTTTGCTACCATTTGCCTTCCATATTCAATACCAAGGAAAAGGGCAAACAAGGTACCGCCCATAGGTGTAGTAATCACATGCCCTGCAAAGTTACTGTACAAGAACATGAAGTAAATTACCATCGCGTGTTTATTTGTATCAAATTTGAATAAAATTGGAAAAATCACTCTTAAAATGGGAATATAAACAAGTAAAAATCCAATGAGTCCATAATTAAGAAAAATATCAATAAAATCCATTTCGCTACCTGTACGTCCAGCATAATCTGCACCTACTTTTTCTGATCTCATTGCATTGCCATATCCAATTACCAGGCTTGATGGTTCATTCATAATATTATTCAATCCTGTATTTGCTCGAAGTGCTCTATCGGCTGAAACATAGGAATACCATCTTAAAGGAGTGATATTAATTGTACTGTGTCTATCAAAATAATTAATACTATGAAAAGCACGATCTTGATACCTTAGAAATAGTGCGTTATCAATAAACATGATTGAGTTCAATATACCAGTGATGAAGAGTACAACTGATAATATCATTATTGTAGTTGTGACTAATTTGTAAAATGTTTTATTGATAACTTTATATGCCACGAAATACAATAAGAAAAGCGGATAAACTAATACAATCATTGACCCACTAATGAATAAAAAATTAGATTAGTAAATTTAATCTTTAATTGATACGTAAAATAAATTGCAAAAGAAAAACCAATCACAGCTGTTGCATTTGATGCGTAAAAAAAACTTTTATTTGCAACGTAATAAGTAGAGTATGCATTAATGCCGGTACCGAAAATATAGCTCAGTATGATTGTTCCAGAGTAAAACAGTAAGTTTGCTATTATAATTTTATTTAAGTGTTTATTAAAATATTTAAAATTCTGGACGACTTGATTTAGAAGTAGTAAAAAGAATAAAGGCTTAATTAATGCAACTAATTCCAAGGGTAATGCTTTGAAAGTACCATCCCTGAAACAATGTAGAATCATTGTTAAAGGTGTAATGAATAGTAAATAGATGATGTGTTTATTATTATTATTGACTATGCGGGAAGCAATAATGTCAAATAAAAGTAAAATAGTAAATATACCTCGGATCAATTGTCCGAAAGAAATTGGTATTTCTCCTCCAAAAGAATTCAAAAGAATGCCATTTATCAGATCAATAATCAGAAATCCATAAAGATAAACAAGTATGATCTGTTGTATTCTTATACTATAACTATTATTATCGATCTTATTTGAAATCAATTTATTTTAACAGATTTAATTATCATTAAATCCTTTTACCTATTAAGTATAATTTATTTCTTGTAAGGAAAAAAAGATTGGTTGGAAAGATAATAGATCTGCCAATAATCCTTTTTGAAAATGGCACCCTACAAAATGATCCTTTTGAATCATAAATTTTTAAATATCTTTTAAAATATAATTTGAAAATATTTCACTCCAACAGTATGGATTTGGAATTGATATAATTAATCTACCATCTGGCTTCAAGACTCTTTTGGCTTCTTTTAAAAAAAATGTAGCATTATCAAGATGCTCTAATATTTCACAACATACCAAATAATCAGCCGTACTTTCATCAAAAGGAAGTCCATCATTAACATTGTGATTAATAAAATTATTTTGGTCATAGTCTTTTATTTTTTTTAGAGTTTCATTATCAATATCTACTCCTTTGTAATGAGCATGAGGATTTTCTCTAATAATCATTTCCCTCAATAAACCATACTTACAACCGATCTCATAAATATGTGATGTTTTTTTTAGATTAAACCAATTATAAATAGTTTTATATCGGTAACTGGCTTCAATATCATTAACAAGATAGCCTTTTCCTTTATTTTCATAAAATTTTTCTTTAGTTAAGCTCATTATAATATCTTTTAATTAATAAGCTGGATTCAAGTAGTAAGTGCAACATTGAATGATTCTCCAAAAAATACCTGATTGGGTGTTTTGAACCCAAGTCTTTTTCTCGGACGATTGTTAAGTCTTTTCATGGCATGGATTAACTCCTTATCTGTTATGGTTCTAAAGTCCCTGTTTTTTGG
>LWDU01040627.1_pt1 | contig 10089 bp, 6 predicted proteins | sample 727161 | NCBI WGS metagenome assembly LWDU01 (sample SAMN04566230, study PRJNA314399) | hydrothermal vent metagenome | isolation source: deep sea hydrothermal plume seawater | place: Mexico: Gulf of California, Guaymas Basin | collected 2004-07-11 | reverse complement strand
GACCCACACCTAAGTAACGGCCAATTGATCATCCAGAATAGGGTTCATTTGCAGAGGTAGTTCGTCCGCGTCGCGAAAAATGAGCAGTTTTTCCGCAGGAACGCCCTTCATCGTTTTTTCGAGCCGAGCTGTTGTGAGAGGGCGACTCGGCAATTCTCGGATCATGATCTTCCTGACTTGGTCCGGAAACCGTCGAGCGACACGAGCGTAGATTTCCAGGTCCTTTTCCCCCGAGTCGCCGATTAGCACGAATCTTCGCTCAGGAAGGGCATTCACGAGTCGGCGAATGACCACACTTTTGCCGGGGCGACGGAGCAGTAATCGGCGAAGCATATGGTCGCGGAGCCGAAAAGACCGCAAGTGAAACGAGCCGTCGGGGAAAAACTCGTCCTGGAAATCGGCCAACGGCGAATACAGCTGCCACGGGCTCGAGGAAACATAATGGAACGAAGCTCCGTCGGCCGCCCAACGGTTGTAAACGTCGGTCATCCCGTCCACTTGCCGGAATTCGCGTAGGAACGTGTTGGCCAGCAGGTCTCGCCGTGAATAGACACTGGATTGCTTGATCGTATCGTCAATGTCCGAAATGACCGACCAACCCTCGGGGTGGAGTAGGTGAAATTTGCCGCAGATGTCGCGACAATCCCCTTCGCCCAAGGCCACCTGCATCACCAGATGTTGATCGCCGACCATTCCGGCTAGGCCGGGGCTTACACCCTGTATGGAGGCTTGCAACTGTTCATGAGGAATGGTCAATACGCCGGAAAACTGTCCGTTTTTCTTACTTTTTTTCGGCAGTCGATACGTTTTCCCCGCAAATCGCAATTGGATTCGCTTTCCGCGAGCCGTTTCCGCCAGGAAGCCCCGGATGCGGTCTTGAAACACGGCCGATTGCAGTTGAGCGGTGTCGACATCCATCACCCGACGCAGCAGCTGAATGAGCAGTCGCTTTCGCAGGTTGACGTCGCCCGGTTCAAAGACGGACCCCTGAATCCACAGCCGCCAGTGTCTGCGGTCCTCGTCAAGATGTCCTACTGACGGATAGAGCACCACCGACTCGTGGCTGCTAATATTCGTCGTATGTTGTGATGTTATCATCCGTTAGCTCGGCGGACGCCGGATACACTTGCCAGCGGAAATCGGCCTCGCCCTAACGAAGGGCGACCGAAGTCTAGCAAATGCGACTTTCGCAGCTGTTAGAGAGCCTGTTTTGAACCAGTTGTCAAGGACCAACTGGCTCGAAGATGGGCCCGTCGAATTCCGTTCGAATGGGTGGCACTGGCTTTGCGGGCTCTGCCAGTGCCGTACCACCCCTCCAGTGTTCCGTCATTCTTTAATATCGTGACGAGCCAACAATACAAGCACGAACCGCCAGCGAGTGAGTCTTTTGCCGTTCTCGAGACTCACTCGCTGACGCTTTGTGTTTGTATTTTCAATGCCCCAATCTTCAATTTTCCGGACACTATTGGGCTGTCTGTGAGGGATGCCGCGCTTAGGTGGCCGGTTTCCAGACGGCAATTCTCTGATGTCCAACCGCAACGATTTGCTGGTCGTCCATCCAAACGTCATGCACATGCATCGGCGCTTTGTCCTGCCACAGTATTTTCCCCTTCTCCAGGTCATAGAATTGGATGAATCCGCCGTTATCTCCGCCGATCGCCATCAGCCATTGTCCGTTGGGTGCGAAGCGGATCTGTTCCACCAATCCTTTGTGTTTGTCTCCAGCAAACTCGTGCACACGCTCGTTTTTTGACCAATCGAAGATCTCGACTCGCGCCAGAGCACCGAGATGATCAATGTTCCCGATGTGCCCAATTCCGCCGGACGCGAGCAGACGATCGTCGGGCGAAAATGCCAAACTTCGAATCCCGCCAATCGAGTGAATTCGCTGTTTGGGATCCCACGTGTACATTTTTTCCGCCGTGAACTCGGCCGCCTTTTCACCCGTCTCGAGGCTCCAGACAATCATCTTGCCAATACGGTCAGCGGTCGCCAAATGGAGCCCATCGTTAGAAAATGCCACCGCGTACAACATCGATGGAAAGTGTTGAGGTGTTTTGTCGGCGTGCCCGCGCAGAGTCCGGATCTTCTGACCACTTTGTAAGTCCCACACGTGACAGTCCATGTCGTCCGACACGCTGGCGACCAGTGCACCGTCGTTCGAGATCGCCAGATTCCGCACCCAACGGCAATGAGCAGCCTTGACTTGGATGACTTCAGCCGTTTCGATGTTCCACCAAATCAACTTGCCGTCATAGGCGCCGCTGATCAACGTGTTGCCGTGCGCCACACATCCAGACACATATCCACGGTGTTCTGACAACTGGCGAACGTCCTTCGTGGGTTCCGCGGCCAAGTCGATATCGTGCACGATGGCATCTGAACCGCCGACCAACAATCGGTCACCCGTCACGGCCATGCGAAACAGGATCTCTTTCCTGGCGTGAGAATCGGCAAGTTTCAGTTTGGTGGGGTCAAGTTGGGACGTCATCGTGGTCAGTTCCCGACGGATGGAATCGTGAAAGTTACGTGGCCTACTTCTCGCTGCCTAACGAAGCAACAACTGCTAGGCGAGTACGTCAAGTACCGGCGTTGTGCCGGCGTCGGTAAGTGGTATCGGCCTGGGCCCCTGGTAGTATTCGTGCTCGTGGTCGATACCGAGCGCTTGGTAGATCGTTGCAAACAGCTCGGCTGCGCCGATCTCGCCATCAGCAACATGCTGACCGTCTTCATCCGTTTTTCCAAAAACTGAGCCACCGCGGATCCCGCAGCCGGAAAGAGTGGCACTCCAAGCGCGGGCGAAGTGGTCGCGGCCCAAGCTAGCATTGATCGTTGGAGTGCGACCAAATTCGGCCATCGTGATCACCAACGTATTTTCCAACAATCCTCGCTCGGACAGGTCATCTAATAGCGTGGACATCACGTGGTCCAACTCGGTGACCAATTCGAGGTGCGTCTCGAAATTCTGGCCATGGCTATCCCACCATGCACGTGACACCTTTACGAAAGGCGTGCCCGCTTCTACTAGACGACGAGCGATGAGTGCCTGTTGGCCAAATAGTGTCGGACCGTAGCGGTCGCGTACAGATTGCGGTTCTTGTTCAATGTCGAACAGCTTGGCACTCGACATCAATCCATGGATGCGGGCATACGCTTCGTTATGACTCGGCACTCGGCCGCCTCGTCGTTGTTCTGCGAAACGGCGGCTCAAGAGTCGACGAAAATCCTCTCGATGTTGATGGTCGACGGCACTCAGGTCTGGAAGGCGTGTGAGGAATTCGGGTTGCGATTCCGTGGTAAGGAACATTGGCGCGTAACGTGCGCCCAAGAATCCGCTCTGGCCCACGGCGTTTTGCCGGCCCTCAGTCGCCGTATAAAACGAAACGTAATCCGGGACTTGACTGTCGGCTCGCCCCAACTCCTTCGCGATTACGGCGCCCAGATCCGGGTAGCGCAGGCTCGCTTCGTCGCGGCGTCCAAGGTGCATCAACTGGGCACCCGAACCGTGCGAACCATCTTTGGTATTCAAAGAGCGGATGATCGCAGTGTCTTGCAACCGCTGAGCCATTTTCGGCATCAGCTCGGAGATGTGTATTCCAGGGACTGACGTGGGAATCGCCGCGAAAGGGCCGCCGGTCAATCGACCCGGCTTGGGATCCCACGTCTCTAATTGGCTTGCCCCGCCGGCGAGCCATAGAAGAATCACGTTCCGTTGCTTCGCTCGTAGTTCCGACGCCAAAGCAGGGTGACGCAGGGCGTCGGAAATGGCCCACGGGGCCAACGCTGTCACTGCACCGCTGGCCCGCAGGAATCGACGCCGATTACACAGAGTACTCTGATCTGCATCGATCGTTTTTTCTTTCATAACTCGCTCGCCGTCATTGCGCTATTGCACCGGCTGTTCTAATGGAATGAAACTAGTGATTGAAACGAAACTCGCTGCTTGTCAGAAGTGCCCAGATGATTTGTTTCCAAGCACTTTCGAGTTGGTCCTGACGTGAACTCAAATAGTTGTGCGTTAATTCGACTTCTTGTTTCGTTACTTCTCGGCAGAGCGTAATGCGAACTTGACTAAATGATGGATGATGCTGTCGCCGGACGTGCGGAGAATTCGATTCTGCACCTCTTCACTGTTACTGAAGAACAAGGCTTCGCCGACACCGATTTGAAAGTCGTCGTTCGGATACTCAAGTCTCTTTGCGACGAAATCACCGCTGCGGGCCACGTCGTCAGCCGGATGGCCCTTCTTGTTCTGGAATTTCTCTGGAGCGGCCGAGGCGAGCATCATCGCCGCGCTGTATTGCAAGGGTGTTAGTGGTCGCACTTGAGCCATCGCAAAATACTCTCTTGCTGGCGGCTCAGTTTCGTGATCGCCGACCCAGAGGCTGCTGCGAGCGTAGGTATCCGATAGCACCACGGCCTTGATCAGCGCGTGCAAGTCATATCCGTGTTCCGCGAATGATGCAGCCAACTGATTTAGAAGTTCGGGGTGGCTGGCTGTATTAGCCGGGTGCATTTGGTCGACAGGGTTGACGATCCCCGTTCCCATGAACCGATCCCACGTGTGGTTCACAATCGCTTGGTTGAAGTAGTGCCGCTGATCCGGCGACAAAGCGACGCGGACGAGCTGTTCTCGCAAGCTGAATACGGGCTCCGGCGGTGGCAGATCATCTTTCTTCCGTTCCTCGAGTTCTTCGCGCTCTCGCTTTTTTTCTGCAGCCGACGGTTGCCACCACGGTGGTTGGTCGATCACCGTTCCGGTAAGAAACATCGGCTGTGCCGAAAACGATTCGCCTTCCGGGTTCTTGTACTTGACCAAGCCGTAGTCCCGCTCACCAAATCGTTTCCCATTTTGGTACATGCGACCAAAAAAGGACTTCATTCCAAAAAAATGTGCCTGGGTCCACTCAAATACCAACGGGTGGTCATGACATTGGGCACAGCTGACGTTGACACCAAAAAAAGCGATGCTTACCGAGTTGGTCAACTTGTCGAGGTCACCAATCCGCGACCGATAGTAGGCCGCCGTCGCGTTGCCCTTTTTGCTGTCTTTCGCCAACACGATTTCACGAAAGATCGTGTCCCAACTCTTATTGAGTCGGATCGCTTCTTCAAGATACTCTGCTAAGGACTCGTTCACGTCGCCCATTAGCAGGTGATCCAGTTCACTCGCTTGATAACGAGCGAACCCTGGATCAAGCATGAGTTTTTCCACCACCCGTTGCCGCTTGTCGTCATCGCTGTCTGACTCGTACGCGTTCAGTTCATCAAGTGTGGGCGGGCGACCGACCAAATCGAGTGTCACGCGACGCAAATAGGCACCGTCCAGGGCCAACTTGTTCGGTGCCACGCTGGCCGTTTTGAGTCTGCCCTCAATCTGCTCGTCAATCAGCTCAGCCCAAAGTCCGCTCGGAGACTCGGCCAACAGGGTCAAAGGGGTGACCATTGTCGTTAACGAACAAAGGGCCACGCACGCGAAGATTTTCTGGCCAACGTGTTTTGCCACAACCCACTCCGGAATCAACGTGCGGTTTCTCGGCGTCTCGCGCCGACCCATCGGCGATGGTGGATAGGATAGCCAAGACGGCCCAAAAAAGCCAGTGAAACCGCCACGGTGAAAGTCTCTCGACAATTCTAGCCAACGCCGGGCCGCGAAAACTCACCTCCCGGGAATGAATGCGGAACGGTTGATGGCTCTCTGGTTCATCTCGCTCTTTCATCAATCCTCTTGCCCGCCGTTCGCTGATTCGATGACGATTGGGGGCAGGCTACGAATGTTAATGTCGCGATGGGGGAATGCAATCTCGATCCCGGCCTCATTGAGTCGCTCGTGAAGTTGCTCGTGCAAGACATGAATCGTGCCCAAACGATTGTCTAACGAGCCGAGAAAAGCCCGCAAGACGAGAAGCAAGGAGCTGTCGCCAAACGACTCGAACGTAACCGAGGGCGTTGGTTCAGGCAAAATGTCGGGATGATCTTCTGCTACGGAGAGAATAATCTGCTTCGCCTTTGCCACGTTGGTGCCGTAGGCGATTCCCACCTCGACGACCACGCGGTTGCGATTATCTGTGAGCGTCCAATTAAGCAGTCGTCCAGTGATCAAGTCTTTGTTGGGGACTACCAGTTCTTTCCCGTCCCAGTCAGTCAACGTCGTCGCTCGAATCCGAATACGCGAGACTTTGCCGGTCACATCGTCAAGAGTAATCACATCGCCGACACGAATCGGCCGTTCGAACATCAGGATGACTCCACAGACGAAGTTGGCAACGACCTCTTGGAGGCCGAATCCTAGCCCGACTCCCATGGCCGCCACGAGCCAGCGGATGTTGTCCCAGCTAATACCCAACATTGAAACGGTCGTGATGATGCCGAAGATGGTGATCGCATACCGTCCCAGGGCGGTAATCGCGTAGCGGATCGAAGAGTCAATGGGAAGTTGTTGGAGGATGGCAATCTCCAGTAGACCAGGGAGATTTCGACCGGCGATGATCGTCATGATGACCACGACGAGAGCAATGAGGAGATCGGCGATCGTGATCGCGACAAGTTCTCCGGCTGCACTTCTCGCCGCGTACCACAACGTGGTGCGGTCCAGCAGTCGAAAAGCCGGTAACTCGTCAGCCCATATCCCGGCGATCAAAATGGCCGCCATGCAAAACAGGCCGCTGCGAATCAGACGCTGCGTTTGGACATTGATCTCAACAAGATCGACGTCCGGGTCTTGTTTCGTTTCGCTGCTCCCTCCGCCGCCGGTCTCTCGAGCGATTCGCTCTCGATACCGCTGTACGGCCAATCGTCGTCGATTGATGAGGACCCACCGAAAGAGCAGCGAACCTGTCAGCTGAAGTAGCAACACGATCAGGATCGTTCCGTACAGACGGGCCGAAAGTTGCCATGCTGTGTAGAAGTAGCCGCTTATAGCGAGCAGTACCAAAGCTGCCGGGATACCGAGAGTTAGCGGATACCAAAACCAACTCAGTTTTGCCATCCAGCCTCGATCGTATCGTCGAAGGTAGTCCGAAAATATGCCGAATCTTGGGTGGAGCAGTTGACGAATAGCTCCGATGGTCGTCAACATCAGCAGCAGGAATGCGAATCGCCCCAAACCGCTACGGTAGGCAGCATTGCCCTGTAATTGGATCGTCGTCAAGATGGCCGCCAGTACGGTAGCCGGCAGTAAGTACCATTTCAACGTATTGCGCACCGATTTGTTGACGAGCGATGCCCAAAAGAAATGGCTGCTGCCAAGTCCTTTGGGTCGGCAGCAAGTACGCAGTGCGTCGAGCAACCACAGAACGGCGGCTGCGGCAAAAAGCCCAGCACCGACGGACCGAATAAACTCGGCGTCGTTTTGGTCGAGTGTTGCAAGGCACCTCCAGCCGATGGCAGCCAAGGCAACGGGAATCACCCCAGCCAACAGCAGAGTCAACGCAGTCGCTTTGACGGTGAAACCGATGGAAACGCAATTTCCCCGCGAAGCGTCCGTACCCAAGCTGGCAAGTTTGTGGCGCATGAAGGGGCGAAATACCATGGATACCACGAACAGCAGGCCCAGAATTGACCAGCTAACGGGCGCTGATTTTACGTCGACTCGTAGGCTCGCCAACAAACGGCCCCAGTGTTTCCGTCCGAAAAGCCAGCCCAAGGCCTGTCGGGTGGATAGGAGGTCGGTGTACCCAATCATCGGATCACTCTGGAGCCACAGAATTCGCTCGTCGATATAGCTTTGGTGAGCCAGTGTTTGATCGATCAGTTCCTGTTCGGCAAAGGACGAGTTGACAAGTTGTTCGAACAGTCGATTGGCCACGGCCAAGTTTTCGTCAAGAAGATCTCGCTGTGTTTTCAATAACTCCGTGACAAGGTCTTTGCTGCTGGGATTGCCCTGACTGTATCGGTCGGCCACGTCGTCCAAAACGGCTAGACTCACGCGTTTTTCTTGGATCTCCAATAGCCTGCCGTGTAATTGCGAGGTTTCTTCCTGGCGTTCACGGATCCGTCGTCGATGCCAATACGTGTCCGGCAGACTCGCTTTTTCATGTCCCATCAGTACGGCCAATGCCGCGTTTCGATGATTGGCTCGCCGCTGTAGCATGGCAGAGCTCTTCGTCAGCCGATCGGCTTCGCTCGCGATCCGCTGAGCTCTCGAAGTAGCTTGACTCAAACTACGTGACAACATCAGGCCGCGTTCGGCGATCGCCACGTTCTTATCAGTCAGCTGGATAACAATAGAGTTGGAATGTCCTTGATAAGTACGCTGGATGTAACGAGCATTATCAAGTCGGCTCTGAGCCTCGTTTCTGCGGCGATCATCGGCGGCTGCTTGTAGGTCATCGACTTCCTGCTGCAGACGTTTCACGCGACTCGTGACGATGTCGCTCTTGACCGGACGTACTAGCCGATCCACTTCGTAGGTCGCTTCCTCGTTTTCCAATGCGGCAATGGCATGTAAAGCCCGGAGTTCGCGTGCCGCCAGCAACCCTCGCCGGGCCTCGGTAACGATGGCTAGTTCACCGTCCGGCGCCTCAAGTCCCAATTGAACGCTGATTTGTTCCAGTTCGTTATGGAGAAATTTGACCTCGCCCTTTATCTCCTCTAGGCGCAAAAGACGATTCTGGGAATCGGACTCCAGATCCTGCTTCTCCTGCTGAGATGTCTCAAGTAATTCGCGGCGATCTTTAAGTAGCTGATCCAGTTCCATGAGAGACGCCTCGGGCGGAACCTCGGGTGCTGCCGCGTTCGACTCCTCTTCGCGAATCCGTTTCTGTTCGGATAGGGATTCTGATGCTCGTGACACTTGGTCGGCAAACGTGTCAGCCTCAGCGGCAAGCGCCAGTGCCGCTTCCCATTCGCGGACCGAATCCAGGTAGATCGATTTCAATTTCTGTTTGATTTCATCTAGCAGCTCTTGGCCTTCGACGTCAGTCAATTTGGCCTTCAGATCAGCGATGGTTGTGCCGATCTGTCCGCTGGTCCGGTTCGATTCCGCTGCACCAGTCGGAGTCTTGTTCTGTGCTGAACTCGGTTGGAGCGGGTTCGTTGGCGGGTCTGCTACTGGTTGCCCAAGTGAATTGGACACTGGGACAAGAAAGAGTGCGCAAAGTGTGATCGCGCTAAGTCTCAGCCGGTCCATCGCCATTTTCTGACACGTCTTGGTCAGTGTATGGTTCCAACGAAGTCGGGCGTTTCTAAAACGATTTGGCGGAAGCGTCGGATTAGCCATTCGGCCAAATTCCCAGGTGACTCAGTCAGATGAATCTCTCGAGCTGGCAGGTGACTTTCGCCAAACTCCAAATAGTGCACCCACTATACCAGAGAGGCGGGAGAACCCAATGGGTGCCGCTGCGATCGTGCGCTCGTGGCTACGGACTTTGTCTACGCAATGATGTTCTGCACGACGGTACCTGCGACGTCTGTCAGTCGAAAATTGCGACCACTGTATGGATAGGTCAGTCGTTCATGGTCCAAGCCCAACAAGTGCAGTACCGTCGCATGCAGGTCGTGTACGTGGACTTTGTCCTCGACTGCGGTGAATCCGAAATCGTCTGAGGCGCCATGGATCGTGCCGCCCTTGATACCACCGCCAGCTAGCCACATGGTAAAGCCGAATGGATTGTGGTCGCGGCCGTCACCGTTTTGCGATGTTGGCGTTCGCCCAAACTCGCCACCCCAGATCACCAACGTTTCGTCAAGCAGGCCTCGCTGTTTAAGATCAGTCAGCAGCTGGGCAATCGGTCGATCGACATCCCTACAGAGCCGCTCGTTTCCGGCATTGTGTTTGCTATGCGTGTCCCAAGGCTGTCGATTGCCGTAGAAGACCTGCACAAAACGAACGCCGCGTTCACTCAAACGTCGGGCGAGCAAGCAGGCTTTTGAAAACTGACTGCTGCCGTATGCCGTCATCGTCCCTTTGGACTCGTGCGAGATATCAAACGTTTCCAACGCCTCATACTGCATTCGAAACGCTAGTTCCATCGAGCGGATTCGAGTTTCTAAAGCATCGTCATTGGCGCGGTCAGCGGCGTGTTCGCGGTTGATTTGCGCGATAAGGTCGAGTTGTTCGCGTTGATCATCACGAGAAAGAAACGCGTT
>LWDU01033919.1_pt1 | contig 10091 bp, 9 predicted proteins | sample 727161 | NCBI WGS metagenome assembly LWDU01 (sample SAMN04566230, study PRJNA314399) | hydrothermal vent metagenome | isolation source: deep sea hydrothermal plume seawater | place: Mexico: Gulf of California, Guaymas Basin | collected 2004-07-11 | reverse complement strand
CTAGCTCTTGTAGCCTCTTCCTCAGCTTTAGATTTTAAAACTTGTTTTGATTTACTTATAATTTCTAAATCTTTTTGGTGTTCTTCTATACTTAATCTTTTTGCTTTATCTATATCAAGAAGTCTTGTTTCTCTTTCTGATTCAATTCTATGAGCATCTAGATTTCTTTGTTGAGCAATTTTAGCGTTTTTAATTTCTTGTTCAGAAATTATTTGCGCTTCTTCTGCATCTTTTTGTCTTTCAGATTGTTCTTTAATTATAGTAGCTTTCTCTTGAGCACGTTTCACATCAACTTGTCTTTGTTTTTCTAAACGTGCATACTCACTTTCTTTATCTAAATTCAAAATCTTAACTTCAGTTTCTAGATCTTTTTGTCTTATTTCATAAGCCGCATTTTTTTCTAAATCATTTTGTTCTCTTCTACGTTTTTCAATTTCTTCGATCAATCTGGTTTCGGTTAATTTTCTTTCAACTTCAATCACTTGATTTTGAGATATTTTAGCTACTTCTATTTGTTCTTGGCTAGTTTTTACAGTTTCTGTTCTTTCTTTTGCTTTTTGAATAGCAATTTCTCTTTCCTGTTGATATCTTGAAAACTCTTCATTTTTTTTAATTTCCAATTCTTTTTGAACTGTCTCTAAGTTTTTATTTTCAATTGAAATTTTTGTATCTTGCGTAATATCATTTCTTTTTTTCTTTCTTGACTCTATTTGCTCTGTTAATTGCGTCAAACCTTGTGAGTCAAAAGTATTAGCTGGGTTAAACATTTCAATTGGTGCTTGGTCCAATGATATTATAGAGACTGTTTCTAGTGCTAAACCTGTGTGACCTATAGATTCATTTGCTATTTTTGTAACTTCTTTTACGAACTGTCCTCTACCTTCCTGAATTTCATCTAATGTCATTTTTGCAGCAACTTCTCCTAATGCATCGGCAAAACGGCCTGCGACTACTTCCCTTAAATGTTCAGGATCAAGAGTTCTATTACCTAAAGTCTGAGCTGCTGTTGCTACTGCTCTTTGTTCGGGTGGAACCTTTGTAAAAAATTCTGTTACCAGTTCTGCTCTCATTCGATCTTTTGTTATTAATGATTTATCTCCAGCTCTTTTTATGTTGATGCTTAAAGTGCGCATTCCTACTTGAGTAATATTGTGAATTATTGGTAATACAAAAGCACCTCCTGATATAACAACTTTTTCACCAAGCATTCCTGTTCTTACAAATGAAACTTCTTTTGATGATCTTCTGTATAGCCAATGCAATAGATAAACTATAATGGCTATTGCAAGTGCCAGTAAAATTATTGCTGCTATTATGTCTGCTCCTTTAGTCATAATTATTCCTCCTTAATTCAAGTTCCTTTCCTTGTATCCTCTAAAGCTGCGCTGTAAATTATCATTCCAAAAATAATTTTGTTCAAGATGTCGGCTAAGTTGTAAATTATGTTTAGACTGTTAATATTTGCACCACCAGCAAGATGTTCTATAAAATACCCTATATGATAAATTGAAAAACCTATTGTTATTATTAATCTATTTGCAAAAAATGCCATTTGAACGCTTTCATTATTGCAAGAGGCATTTTTTCTTCCTGCATCTCCCATGTAAAGCTCACCAATAATATAAAGCCAACCAACAATACCCACAAGGAATCCAAGCGTAACACTCATGTATCCGTAAGCCCCTACAAGCAAACGCCAGAACATTCCTCTCTTAATGTCAGTAACTGACTTAAGCATCACATAAAAAGTTAATATTGTAAGAGGAAAAGTTAATAACCAGTCAATATATCTTAATGCTGTAGGCGCCTGGCCGTTCAAAACCCATAAATTCTTTGCATAAAAATAATGTATGGACGACATCAGGGCTATTATGCCAACAAGATTCATAACCGTACTCCATCTGTTCGACAGACGTCTTCCCTCAAGGAAGAAAAATATCGCTGCTCCTATCATTGCAACAGAAATTAACCAGAAAGATCCTCCGACTACGTCTTGTGGCAACAATAATTTGCTCATAAGCCTTCTTTATAAATTTTTTTCAATTAATTTACTATTTAAATTTGTATTGTGACATATAAATAAGAACAAATACTCTTATTATTTTTATATATAGTTTATCATAAAATCTAAAAGTAATTATCACTCTTTAAAATTTTTAATAACAATTCAATCAGTGCTAGAATTTTATAACTTTAAAATTTTATTTCGTTAAGTATTTATTATCTATATTATGCTTTAATGCTTTCTAAGGTCATAACGATCTGTCAACAAAAGGGTGGCACAGGCAAAACAACGTTGGCAGTGCATTTGGCTCTTGCTTTTGCAAAACTACACAATCTAAAAATAGCTATTATTGATACCGATCCACAAGGAAGTCTTGGAAAGTGGTTTGTGGTTCGTTCAGAAAAAAAAGTTTCAAATGAGAATTTAACTTTTAAAACTGCTAGTTTATGGGGAGCTCAGTATGAGTCAAAAACATTAAAAAAAGATCATGACATTGTAATTATAGACACTCCTCCAAAAATTGAATCAGATGCACGCCCTTCAATAGAAGCTGCAGATTTAGTTTTAATACCAGTGACACCTTCTCATGTTGATTTTTGGGCTACTGAGGCAATTATCGAGATTGCAAAAAAAGCTGAAAAAAAAATATTCATACAAATCAATAGAGCTAATCAACGATCTAAACTTGTAAAAAAAACTCATGAATATATTAAGAGTATTAATGTTAAATCTACTAATACATTAATTGGACATCGACAAATTTACGCATCGTCAATGGGAGAAGGCAAAACCGCAATTGAAAAACAAAAAAAAAGTAATGCCGTATAAAATAATAAAATCTGTGCTCCTTACAACTAAAAAAATAATTAAAGAATGGACTGATTATAATGGTCATATGAATTTGTCTTACTACATTTTAGTTTTTGACATAGGAGCTGAAGTAATTTTATCAAAATTCAAGATGGGTGAGCAATCCGCTAAAACAACAAAAAAAAGTACAATGGTAGTTGAAACACACACAACTTATAATCAAGAAGTTAAAGAAGGAGATGAAGTTGATGTCTTCTTATCTCACTTTGATCATGATAATAAAAGACTACACTATAAATTAGAGATGTATGATAAAGCCAAAAATACTCTTTCAGCAACTACTGAAGTTTTATCTTTGTACATTGATTTAAGTGTTAGAAAAGTTGCAGAGCTTGAAGAAGAAAAGAAAGCTATTATAGATGAATTTATAAATCAAAATAAATCTAATTTTAAATCTGATAACTTAAAATTCTCAAATAAACTTAAAAAATAAACCAAATACCAATTAATATTTAATGACAAAAATTAATCTCAGATGTAAATTTAGACTATGGAAATAAAATTATTATCTGGAGCTTTAGGCGCTGAAATTTCTGGTATAAATCTTAAAGATACATCTGTTGAAAATTTTAAAAAAATTAATGATTTACTGCTTGAACATAAAGTAATTTTTTTTAGAGATCAAAAAATTACTACAGAAGAACATATGGCCTTGGCCGAAAAATTTGGTCCAGTAGAAACTCATGCTTACGTTAAAGGATTAGATAAACATCCTGAAATCGTAAGAATTATAAAAGGAGAAGATGAAAAAAATCAATGGGGTGAAAACTGGCATAGTGATGTTAGTTATAATGTTAAGCCAACTAAAGCCGTAATTTTAAAATCAATAAAGATACCTCCAGTTGGCGGAGATACTTGCTTTTCAAATATGGAACTTGCCTGGGAAACTTTAGATGAAAAAATTAAAGAAATAATAAAAGAAAAAAAAGCAGTTCACAGCTCACTGGGTGCTGAATTTTTTATAAAAAATTATAAAAAAATGGAAGGCAACGGAAAAAAAAACTATGATGAATATTCAAATGAGCATCCAGTTGTTCGAACTCATCCTGAAACTGGAAAAAAAATATTGTATGTAAACTGGACATATACCAAAAAAATTATTGGCTTAAGTCAAAAAGAAAGTGATGAGCTTGAATTAACTTGTAGATTTACTTGGACGGAAAATACAGTATGCATTTGGGATAATAGAAGTGTAATTCATTTTGCTATAGCTGATTTTTACCCCGGCAGAGGGTTAGGCTATGAAAGAATTATGGATCGAATTGCAATAGAAGGCGATCGACCAAATTAAATTTTAATGAACATAGTTGAAAAAATTATTTCTAATTTTATAAATAATAAATCTTTATATATTGGTGAAAAAATTACAATTTCGGAACACATGATTCAGTCTGCAATGAATGCTGAAAAAGCAAAATCTTCTAATAATTTAATATGTTCATGTTTGCTACATGATTATGGACATTTTATTTTAGAAAACCCAGATGAACTAGTAAAAAAAAATCAAGATGGAAAACATGAAGATATAGGATACGAATATTTAAAAAAATTTTTCAAAGAGGATGTGGTTGAGCCTATAAAATATCATGTCACAGCTAAAAGATACCTTGCTAAAGACAAAAAATATTTTAATTTTTTGTCAAATGCATCAAAAGTGAGTTTAAAGTTACAGGGAGGTATTCTCAAAAAAACTGAAAGTAAAGAATTTGAAAAAAAAGATTTTTTTAAACATTCAATAAAACTTAGAATATTTGATGATGCAGCAAAAAGAACTGACATCAAAATGAAATCAATTGTTGAATATAAAGATTTGCTGAACTCATATTTATTATGAAATTTGATTATATAATAATTGGAGCTGGTTCCGCTGGATGTGTGCTTGCAAATAGATTGTCAGAAGATCAAAATAACAAGGTTGCAGTTTTTGAAGCAGGTGGTTCAAGTGATATTTGGAAAGTTAAAATGCCCCTTGCTTTGCTGTATGCGATGCATGATCCAAAATATAATTGGAAATATTATTCTGAACCAGAACCACATTTAAATAATAGAAGACTATTTTGCCCTAGAGGAAAAATGATTGGAGGGTGCTCTGCTCATAATGGGATGGTTTTTGTAAGAGGTAATAAGAATGATTATAAAAGATGGGAAAACTTTGGATTAAAATCTTGGTCATACCAAAAAATTCTTCCTTACTTTAAAAAAATTGAAAATTGGTCAGGAGGAGAAAATCAATATAGAGGTTCTTTTGGACCACTTCCTATTAATCAATCAAAAAATGACAATCCATTATTTAAAGCTTTTTTAAATGCAGCTTCTGAAGCAGGACACGTGAACAATCCAGATATGAATGGAGAACATCAAGAAGGTTTTGGAATGTTTGATACAACTATTCATAACGGTGAAAGAGCGAGCACAACAAAATTTTATTTGAACCCTGCAAAAAAAAGAAAAAATTTAAGTATTTTTTCCAATTCATTTGTTGAAAAAATTATTTTTGATGGAAAAAGAGCTATTGGTATTGAAGTAAAAATTAAAAATAAAATTGAAAAAATTTATGCAGAAAAAGAATTAATTTTAAGTGGAGGCTCAATTAACTCTCCACAATTATTAATGCTTTCAGGTATTGGGAATGGAAATCATTTAAAAGAAAAAGGAATTAATGTAGTTCACGAATTAAAGGGAGTCGGAAGAAATCTTCAAGACCATTTAGAAACCTATATTATGCATGAATGCAAAACTTCAGATACTCTTTATACTTATACCAAGTTAATTCCAAAAGTATTAGCCGGAATTCAATGGTTTTTATCTAAATCTGGACCTTGTTCGCAATCATATTTAGAGGCTGGAGGATTTGCAAAGTCTTCGCCTGAACGCGAAATAGCAAATGTCCAATTTCACTTTTTTCCTTCATTTGTTATTGACCATGGTTTAGTAAATCCAAGCTCCCATGGTTATCAATTACATGCCAGTCCAAATCATCCAAAAAGTAGAGGATTAATTACACTTAACTCTTCTGATCCATATGATTATCCAAAAATACTATTTAATTACTTAGAGCATGAAGATGATTTAAAACAAACTAGAGAATGTATTCATGTGGCAAGAAAGATTTTATCTCAACCTGCTTTAGCTAAATACTCAGGAAAAGAAGTTGGACCTGGATCAGACGCACAAACAGACGACGAATTAAATGAATATATTAAATCTAATGCTGAAACTGCTTATCATCCTTGTGGAACATTAAAGATGGGCGTGGATGATATGGCGGTAGTTGATGAAAATTTAAAAGTAATTGGTTTAGAAAATTTAAGAGTAGTAGATGCATCAGTAATGCCAGAAATTCCAAGTGCAAATTTAAATGCTCCTACTCTGATGATTGCTGAAAAAGCATCTGATTTAATTTTAAATAGTTAATTATAAATAGACTCTATTTTAGGCATTAATTTTAACAACTCTTTTGTATAGCCATGTGATGGATTTTTAAATAATTCCTCAGTCATTGAAATCTCACAAATCTTTCCATTTTTTAAAACTGCTATTCGATCACACATTTGTCTTACCACAGGTAAATCATGGCTAATAAATAAAATTGTCAAATTTAATTGTTCTTGTAAATCTTTTAATAAATTTAATATTTGCGCTTGAATACTCACGTCTAAAGCTGAAGTTGGTTCGTCACAAACAAGTAATCTTGGTTGAGTTGCAAGAGCTCTCGCAATAGAGATTCTTTGTCTTTGACCTCCTGAAAATTCGTGAGGATAACGCTCAGCTGACTGCTGTGTTAGTTCGACAGATTCTAATAAGTCGTATATGTAATTATCTAAGTCTTTTGAGCTTATTGAAGGATTGTGAAGTTTTATAGGTTCAGAAACTATATCTTTAACTTTTAATCTTCCGTTTAACGAAGAGTATGGATCCTGAAATATCATTTGAATTTGTTTCCTAAATTTCATCATTTCTTTGTTATTTTTAATTTTTGTTATACAAACATTGTCGAAATAAATATCTCCAGAACTTGGTCTAAACAAATTAACAATCATTTTAGCAATTGTTGATTTGCCGCTGCCACTCTCTCCTACTAATCCAAATGACTGTCCTTCTTTAATATCAAACGATACTTCATCTACAGCCATCACAGAATTTTTTGAGCTTTCTGTAAAAAAACTATCATCAAATGTTTTACTTAAGTTTTTAACTTGAACTAAATCTTGATTGCTAATTTCTTTTTTTTTCCATCTATTTAAAATTTTAATATTAGTGTCACTCTGACTTTTGTTTTCTTTTTCAATAATTTTAAATCTTGATATTTTCTTATTTGTTGGTGGCACAGAGCTTACAAGACTCTTTGTGTAAATTTCTTTAGGTTTTGTTAGTATTTCTTTTGTAGGACCAATCTCTACTAAGTTCCCATTTTTCATAACAGCTACTCTGTCAGTCGTCTCAGCAATAACTCCCATATCATGAGTAATCAGTATTACAGCTAAGTTTCTCTCTTTTGTTAATCTTTTAATTAAATCTAAAATTTGAGATTGTATTGATACATCTAATGCTGTTGTTGGTTCATCTGCAATAAGAAGTTCTGGCTCACAACAAAGTGCTAGTGAAATAACTACTCTTTGTCTCATTCCTCCAGAAAATTGATGGGGATAGTTGTCAAATCTTGTTTCGGCATCTTTGATGCCAACTTCCTTCAACAAATTGATAGATTTATTTTTTGCTTCTTCTGCAGTTAAACTTAGATGAGTTTGAATAGTTTCTATTAATTGTTCACCTATTGTTAATAATGGATTTAAAGAAGTTTGAGGGTCTTGAAAAATTAAGCCAATTTTTTTTCCTCTGTATTTTACAATATTTTCTGGATCTTCATGAATATCTATTCCATCTAAAACTATTGAGCCGCTTGAAACTCTTCCTGGTTCATCAATAAGATTTATGATTGCATTGCCAACAGTACTTTTTCCTGATCCGGATTCTCCAACTAGCCCTAAAATTTCTCCCTTATTAACTTCTATATTTACATTTTTAGCTGCATAGACTGTTTCTCTTCTCATTTCATAATCAACGCTTAGGTTGTTAATTTTTAAAAAACTCATTAATTTAATTTTGGATTCAGTGTGTCTCTCATCCAATCTCCCAATAGATTAATTGAAAATGCTAAAATAACTAAAAAAATTGCTGGAAAAAAAGTTATCCACCATTCGCCTGAAAATAAAAAATCATTTCCAATTCTAATTAAAGTTCCTAAAGAAGGTGTTGTTGGTGAAACACCTACTCCTAAAAAACTTAATGTTGACTCTGTTATTATTGCAAGCGCAAGTCCTATAGTGCCGATTACTAGAACTGGTCTCAATATATTTGGTAAAATATGTTTAAACATAATAACTGAATTTGAAACTCCAATAATTGTTGAGGCAGATACGTAATCTTTGTTTTTTTCAACCAAAGTGGCTGCTCTTGAGACTCTTGCAAACTGAGGCCACTCGGAAATACCTATGGCAAAAATTAATACATAAATTGCCATTTCATTATGCAACTCTTTTGAAATAATTCCTCTTGCAATTCCATCAACTAATAATGCCATCAAAATACTTGGTACAGTTAATTGAACATCTGTTAATCTCATAACTACCATTTCATATTTTCCACCAAAATATCCTGCTGTTAATCCTAAAGTGACACCTAATAACAAACTAAATAAAATTGCAGAAAAACCAACTATTAAAGAAATTCTTGAACCATAAAGAATTGTTGACAACATGTCTCTACCCTGACCATCTGTTCCTAATAAAAATTTAGACACCCCATCTTTAGACCACGAAGGTGGAGTGAACGCTTCCATTAAAGATAAACTAGATGGATCGAATGGATTAAAAGGTGCAACAAGTTCAACAAAAAAAGAACAGAAAAAAATAATTACTAAAATAACACTTGATACAATAGCTGTTGGGGATTTTAAAAAGCTAAAATAAATGTCGCTATCTTTAATTCTATTTAATAAAGTTAATCTTTGACTATCCACTTGTTGCCTCCGATTTAACTCTAATTCTTGGATCTATAAAATAATATAAAATATCAACAATGAAATTTATCATCACAAAAACAAATGCAATAAAGACCAGGTAAGCTGACATGATTGGTATATCTACAAACTTAACTGCTTGAATAAAAAGAAATCCCATTCCGGGCCACTGAAATACTGTTTCTGTTATTATTGAAAAGGCAACCAATGTTCCAATATTAATACCTGCTATTGTAATTACTGGTATCAAACCATTTTTTAATGCATGCTTGTAATGAATGCTTCTTTCATTTATTCCTCTTGCCCTAGCAAACTTTATATAATCCGTTTGCAGTATTTCCATCATCTCAGCTCTAACTAGTCTTATAATATAGGTCATTTGAAAAAGACTTAGAGTTACTGATGGTAAAATTATTGCTTTAAGACCAGATATGGTTAAGAAGCCAGTTGACCAAAATCCAAGATCAATAACTTCACCCCTTCCAAAAGAGGGTAATATTCCTAGAATTACAGAAAAAAGATATATAAAGAGAATACCTATAACGAAAGTTGGTAAAGATACTCCTAAAAGAGAAACTGCTAAAATTGTATCGCTAAGAAAACTATTACGATTAATTCCAGTATATACGCCTAAAAATGTACCAGAAACTAGTGCGATTAAAGCAGAAATAAAAACTAATTCTAAAGTTGCTGGTAATCTTTCAGATATTAATTCTGATACGGGTCTTCTTAATTGATAAGAAATCCCAAAATTTCCTTTTGATGCATTACCTACAAATCTAGTAAATTGAATATGAATTGGGTCATTTAAACCTAAAGTTTCTCTTAGTTCAGCTCTTTCTTGATCTGAGGTTTCTTCACCAACCATGTTATTAATTGGATCGCCAACGAAAGTAAAAAGAGAAAATGAAACAAAGGCTACGACTAGCATAACCAAAATAGATTGAAACAATCGTTTAAAAAAATACTTAATCAAAATTTGAAAACTTAATTATGAAGATAAGCCCTTTTAAAAATAAAAGGGCTTAAAATTAATTTATTAGAATCTTTTGTTAGAAAATCTAAACAAAGGTTCGTTATTTGGTCTAATAGGAACATCTACAGTTCTTTTAGATGCCCAAGAAATTACCTGGTGATGTAAAGGAAGATAAGAAATATCATCTTTTACAATTTCCCAAGCTTCTGCAATTGCAGCAT
>LWDU01032663.1_pt1 | contig 10096 bp, 5 predicted proteins | sample 727161 | NCBI WGS metagenome assembly LWDU01 (sample SAMN04566230, study PRJNA314399) | hydrothermal vent metagenome | isolation source: deep sea hydrothermal plume seawater | place: Mexico: Gulf of California, Guaymas Basin | collected 2004-07-11 | reverse complement strand
CAGGAACAATTTTCACAGGTATTTGGAATGATGAAAGTAGACCAAATTCCACAAATTCACATTCGATTGAGTTTGATGGACTTTTCACAAGTATAAGCACAGATCTCATTTTGAGTTCTAACGTACTTACCATTGAAGCTTGGGTCAATACAGATTCAATGCAGTCAATGACTTTAGTTTCTGATAAAGACAACGATGATAATTGGGGTTATAATTTGTACATTGATGAATTTGTGAAGTTTGACTTCACAGTAAATGATGGTGCACAAACATTCAGTGTGGATTCCCTTTCTATATCTGATGGTGAATGGCACTTTGTAGCAGTTGTTAGAGGTGATGACTATGTCCAATTATGGTTAGACGAATATATGGTTGAGGAAATTTTTTGGTCTGGAGAAATAGATTACACCTCGAGTTCAGTTAGCATAGGCCAAACTCCTGCGGGCAAATCTACATTTGAGGGCTTAATAGGAGATTTGAGATTCTCGAGTATAGCTCGTCATTCAGAAGATTTCATGATAGGTTCTGGAGTTGTTGAATTTATTTCTTCCTCATATGATATGGATGGAGAGATATCTGACTATATCTGGAGTTCTGCATTAGATGGTGAATTAGGACATGGTTCAGTTCTTTATTATCCTGTTGAAGATTTAGAAGTAGGTACGCACACAATTCAGCTTTCAGTAATAGATAATAATGGCACATCATCTGATTCAGAAACTTTTTTACTAGTCGTAATGCAAAGGCCAAATTCACAGATATCATACTTACGAGTTAATGACGAAGCACAAGCATGGGGCTGGGGCGTTAGCATAAACAGTGGTGATTTAGTTTCACTTAAGGGCGAAACAACATCTAGTCAGCTTATTGATAAATATTCATGGGTTTCTAATATAGATGGAACTCTCTTTGCAGAAGGATCTGATGGAGTTTCTCAATTTGAAACATACGATCTTACCAATGGTACTCATCAGATAACCTTCAAAATGCAAGGTGCAAACACATTATGGAGTCCAGAACAAATAGTAGAGATTGAAGTTAATGGTCGTCCAGAAATAGGTGACAAAGTTAATGTATCTAATGAATTTATCGATAGATTAAAATCCGCAAGATTTAAGGTTTCAATTGTGGATGATACTACATCAGGTTTGGATTTAACATATGATGTAGGTTATAGACTTAAAGGAAGTGAGGATGAATGGTCAAGTTACTACATAAGTGACATTTCTTTCAATGAGCTTACGGGCGATTTAGAATTTGATTTCAATCCTGATGAAAATGCTGAAACTGGAGAATATGAATTCTTTATTGGAGTTACAGATGAAATGGGTGGTACTTCAGATTATTATGTTATGAACCAAGGTATAACTGTTCAAAATAATGTTCCTGAGATTAGTACAAGAACTGTAGATGCAAATGGTGATGGTGAAGCTGACGAAGTGGGCGAAAGTGGGAATCTTCTATTCGAAAAAGGCGGTGAATTAATTTTGACTATTGAGTCTAATGATCAAGATGGAAACATTGCCAATGTTACTTGGTATGCTAATGGAGAAATTTTTGGATATGGTGCAAACCCAGATGATTTGGATTATACAGTCTTGGAATCTGGAAAACCTGGTGGAGTAGGGGTAGAGAATGAGATAACAGTTGTAGTTACCGATAATGATGGGGGTATTTCTTCAGATATATTTATCATTGAAGTTACAGCAGCCCCTGTAGAGGATAGTATTGTTTTTCAAGCAATTGCGTTTGCTACTGATCCAGATAAGTTGCCTTTGATGGCAGCTATTGGTTTTGCTGTCTTTATCGTTGTTGGTACAATAGCACTCCGTCGTCGTTCTTCATCAACATCAGTGGAGGACGTAATCGTAGATGATGGCGTATCTGAAACACCAAGGAAATGCATTGATTATTGGTGAATATATTGCTAAGAGGAGAGAATCCTATCTAACTTATCCAAACAATGAAGAAGTTCTTGATTATCTACACAATAATCGCGAACGTTTCACAATTTCATCATACTTCGATGTGCCTACAGATCCATCTGTTGTAATTACAGATTGGGCTTTACCAGAGAACTTACGCGGTAATGTCCACTTAGATTCTTTCCGTCAACAATTGATTGAAAGAATAACTAATAGCACTCCTGATAAGAATTTCGTAATTATTGGAGAACCAGGTGTCGGTAAAACAGTCATGCTGTTCGAAGTATTTGACAGATTGATGTACAAAGCACCAGTCGGTATTCTATCTACAGATATGATTGCTAAAGCACACGAAATGTTTGGAGTACGCGTATTTTATGATGATATACCTGAGAATCAAAAGTTAGTTGATGCTTTAACAGAAAATGATGTTAAAGGTGTGATTGTAAGTTCTAGAGAAGCTGATTGGAAAGCTCTACCAACGGAGATGCAAGCTAAATTCGATCGTTTGACAGTTCCATTGTTCAGCGAATTGGATATGAAAGAAATGATTAAGAAAATGATGACTTTCCAAAGTATTGGTTTCAATGATGAGTCTGTAGAGATATTAGCCGAATATGCCGAAGGTAGTCCAATTTATGTTTGGTCTATGGTTAGAGAAATGATGCACCGCAGTGTCAAAACTTTGACAGCTGAATATATTAAGGAAAATTCCGTTAAAGGAATGATTAATTATGTTGCTCAATTACTCCAGAGATTACTGAAGGATGGGGAAGAATATAGAGAGGGAGGATTGCATGCCTTGGCATCTTTAATTTTCCTTTCAGATCACATGGAAGAGCGTTATTCCAATGATTATTTCTTTGATGCATATGTTGAAGAATTATCAAAACACACTGAGGAAATTTTGGGTGATAAAATGAATCCAAAGACTCTCAATTTGGTATTGGCATATCTTCCAATTAATGATAGCGTCATCAGATTCCCACACGATACTTGGCCAGATGTTCTACAAGGTTGGGGCGATATGAATCCATTTAGTACAGAATTAAGAATGATTAATCGTTCCTTTGCAGATTCAGGTTTGTTCCAGAATTTGAAGAAAGAAGTAGTTACAGATGTCTGGAAGTCAACTTACGAAAGATATAAGAGAACACCATCTAGGCAGAAGAATTCATTCTTAGCTTTGGCAGATACTTTGTTCCAGAATTTCACAATAGATGAATTAGAAAAATTCGGAGTTGATATAGATATAGTAAGACAAGTTGCTTCAACGTATTCACATATTCCACAAGCTGCTAAATTATTGTCTAAGATTCAGGCCGTTCTTCCGCAGACTGTTACACGTATTATCAATATACAAGATATTGGAACTGAGAAGGGCCATGCACCATACAAGATTCAGGAAATGTATTTGATTTACAATGATGGTCGTATGATTACAAGTTTAATGGATGAAGAGGCAAAAGTTGATTCTGATATTATGAGCAGTATGCTTACAGCTATCAATGATTTCGTTAAGGATTCATTCCAGACCTCTGGTAATCTGGGTTCAATTGATTATGGAGAGAACCAAGTAATTCTGGAGAGAGGAAAGCACAGTATCTTGGCTTCTGTAGTATATGGTGAGGCCAATCGTGATCTGAGATCAAGAATGGGAAGAGCATTGACTAAGATGGAAAGTGATTATGCTTCTAAATTAAGAGGCTGGGATGGTGATGTTGATAGTCTAAGCGGTACTGTAGAATATTTACAGCCTGTTATGGATTTGAGTAAAGCTGTAACTAGAGATATGATTGATGTGTTACAAGCACTAAAGAAAGTAAATCTAAGATCAAGTTGGAGTCAAGTTGCAGGATTTGTTCAAGTTAATTTGATGCTTAATAATTATTCTAAGAAACAACTTAAGGGAGTTAAATTAACACTTGAATATGGTGCAGATTTCCTTAAATTGGTTAAGACAGAGCCTAAATTGAAATATTCCGTTACAGAAGTAGATATCAAGAAAGTTGCGGCTAATGCTGAGATGGCCGTCACCCTTTATTTCGAACCATTGAAATCAACACAGGCTTCATTGAATGTTCATCTAGATTATGACTCAAAAACTGGTCAATCCTCTGTATCTAGTGCTGTATTTGAGAGAGTTAATTTGTATAAGGAAGGTATTAAACTCGAATTAGAAAATTTGGACAATGCAGCAAGAGCTGAAATAGTATCTGAACCAGTTGTTTCCGCTCCTGTTGAAGTTGTTGAAGCAAGTGTAGTCGATGTTGAGGTTGCAGCCGAAGTTGTTGATGTCGGTGAAGTTTCTTCAGATGTGGAAGTTATGGATGCGGTTATCGATGATGCCGAGGCTTTTGAAACTGAATCAGAAGTTGTCGAGGGTGAGGTCGTTGCTGAAGTTGTAGAAGAGCCTGAAGTAGCTCAACATGATGTTCCTGATCCTGGAGATTCTGGTGTAGATGATTTGATGAGTAAATTAGGTGAGCTTGACGATCCTGAAAATAAACCCAAGAAGAAAGAAAAGAAATCTGATGATGATGAGGACAAGTCAGGTATGGACGATGTCTTGGGCAAATTGGACGAATTATAGATGGTGCGGGTGCCGGGATTTGAACCCGGGTTCCAAGATTGGCAACCTTGAGTGATACCAGGCTACACTACACCCGCGCGTTTCAGTCCAGAATAATGGGTTAATAAAGCCTTGATTCATTGACGACACGGCCTTTACGTTTCTCATATCACTACACATTACCATCAATTACCGTATAACCTACCGAAATATATACTTAATTTTTGTTAAAGGATAAATAGTATTCGCTTTTGTAAACTAAAAGCTGGGGTTATAGTATGACAAAAACAAAAATCATCTCATTATTTTTGGTAATATCTGGAATACTTGTATTAATTGTTGGGATTGGCATGGTACAAACCGGATTTGCAAGCTTTGATGATACCGAGCCTAGAGTTGGACTCTACATTGGGGGTATTTTTACAATAATTGGAGGCGTTTTCTTGACAATTGCTGGAATAATGATATTCTTTGATTTTAAAAAGAAACTTATTCGTATGGTTGGCAAGGTTGCTAATGCTGTTGAAGAAGAGAGAAAACAAGAGAAATAAAGCTTTAATGGCCGCTGAAGTGAGCGCTGTATGTCGGATAGCACAGAAGCTGAACAAAGCCTTTCTGAAGCATGGAAAGAGAACAATATAGCAATCTTAGCATTAGCTCTGTGTTTTGTTGTTGCACACGTTACGGCAATGTATCTTGTACCGGCTTATGAAGAAGCCGAGGTTCAAGCATTTGAGGACCCTGATGATCCTATTAATTCAGCTGTCTATATCGGCATAATTCTAGTATTTACAGCCTTTATTCTATGGATTGCAAAACAAGGGCTTGATTGGATTCTTCAACTAATATTCTTATCAGCAATTGGTACAACATTCATTTACGTGTTTTATCCGTTTTTCCACAGTTATGGGATAGAAGGATTTGCAGGATATGTTGGGGCAACAGCTATTGCAGTTCAATTAACCTTTCTTTTGATATCATATCCAGAATGGTATGTTATTGACCTTTCCGGAGTAATTCTTGCAGCTGGTGTTTCAGCTATTTTTGGGATATCATTTGGTCTTGTACCTGCTCTTATTCTTCTTGCAGGTTTAGCAATTTATGATGCTTGGGCTGTCTATCACACAGGTCATATGGTTGATTTGGCAGATTCAGTTATGGATCTCAAGTTACCTATTTTGCTAGTTATGCCTAAGACATGGAATTATTCTTTCTTAGAACAAGGTAGTTTGAACGAACAAATTGAATCCGGAGAAAAGCGCGGGGCTTTGTTTATGGGGCTTGGGGACCTCGTGATACCTGGAGCACTTGTTGTATCTTCTAAAGCAGCTTTAGGTTGGTCTGTAGGTATAGCTTCAATGGTCGGTAGTTTAGTTGGATTCTTTATTTTAATGACATTTGTGCTTAGTGGAAGGCCACAAGCTGGTTTGCCCTTGTTGAATGGAGGAGCTATTTTGGGATATTTCTTGGGCGCATTAATTTTTGTTGGCGATTTAGGTATATGAATATAGTTCCCGTTCATGGCTCTGCAGCACTACATTTTGTGGATGAATCTGCATTATTATTATCAGATTTACATTATGGTGTTGAGGCTGAAATGCTACGTGGTGGAGTATGGATTCCTAACCGTTCTACTGCAAGAACAGAAAAGGTACTCAAATTAATAAAACAAACAAAATCAAAACGTTTGATTCTTTTGGGTGATGTCAAGCATCAAGTCCCTCATAATAGCAAACAACAACGTACAGATTTAGAGCAATTCTTTATGGCTACTACAAGGATAGCTACAGTTGAGATTATTCCCGGAAACCATGACGGTGGTCTGAAAAATATAGCACCATCTGATGTTATTTTTCATAAATCAACAGGTTGCGTTATAGGAAATATTGGATTGAGTCATGGACATGCTTGGCCATCTCAAGAAGTAATGAATTCAGAATTATTAGTGATGGGTCATGAGCACCCAGCGCTCTCTTTCAGAGATAGATTAGACAAATTGCATAGTGAGCCTTGTTGGCTTAGAGCTCCTATGATTGAACATGAAAAATACGATAAAGTTCCTAAACAATTGATTGTTATGCCTGCATTTGGNATTTATCTAAAGCACGTGTAGAAACTTTGGAAGGATTAGATTTTGGAGAATTAGGGAGCTTAATTGATCTACGACTATGAAAATCCATCCAAAATTATTTGCAGCTCTTGAAAGTCGTGGACTTTCTGAACCTACACTCGCACAATCTTCTACTTGGCCTGAAATTGATGCCGGCGGTAATATTTTACTAATTGCACCCACTGGCGTTGGTAAAACTGAAGCGGCTATGGTTCCTTTATTTCATAGACTTCTTGAGCAAAAATCAAAGCCAATTTCTATTTTGTATATTACGCCATTACGCTCTCTCAACCGGGATATGTTGCGCAGATTGAGTGATATTGGTGAAGAATTGGATATTAGTGTAGCTGTAAGGCATGGCGATACTTCACCTTATGAAAGGACGAGACAGTCCAAGAACCCTCCTCAGATTTTGATTACAACTCCTGAAACTTTACAGATTATGTTATCAGGTAAAAGATTACGAGAAAATTTAGTTGGAGTTCAAGCAGTAGTTGTCGATGAGGTTCATGAATTGGCTTCTAGTGAACGAGGTGCACAATTGAGTATAGCATTGGAACGGTTAGTGTTGCTATCCGGTGAATTTCAACGAATTGGGCTTAGTGCCACAGTTGGAACTCCAAAGGAGGTTTCTGCTTTTTTGGGAGGAGATCGTAAAGTGAAGATTGTAAAGCCTAGTCTTGAACGTAAGATGGATTTGCTCGTTCATGCGCCTGAGCCAGTTTCAGAGGATGATGTATTAGTTAATGAACTATTTTGGGAGCCTGAAAGAGTTGCAGCATTACGTTATTCTGCAGAAGCATCCCGTATGGGTCCAACTCTTCTTTTTGTTAATACAAGAGATACAGCCGAATCTATTGGAGTTAGATGGAATATGTGGGATCCTGAAGCTAGTATCCATGTTCATCATGGTTCTTTGAGTAAGGATGTCAGAATAGAGGCTGAAGAAGATTATCGTAGAGGTGATGTCAATACATTGATTTGTACTTCCTCTTTAGAATTGGGTATTGATGTAGGAAATACAGCACTTGTTATTCAGTATAATTCACCTAGAGACCCCTCACGAATGAGTCAGCGTTTAGGTAGGTCTGGGCATAGAATTAAGGAAACTGCGATTGGTCGAATTGTTTCTACTGAAGCTACTCAGATTCTGGAATCTGCAGTTATTGCAAGGCGTACTTTGGCAGGTGAGCTTGAACCATCTAGAATTCGAGAAATGCCAATGACTGTTCTTGCAAATCAAATAATATCGTGGACAGTTTGTGATAAAAATGTGGATAAGAAAACTTTTCTTAGTACGATAAAGAAAGCTTATCCTTTCCGAAAATTCAATGAAACCGGATTAGATGATATGCTAAGTTTACTTGATCAAGTTCATCAAAATCGTACAATAGGTAAATCAGTTCGTCAAGGTCCTCGCGCCATGAAATATTTTCATGGTAATCTATCTTTGATTCCCGATCAGAGAACCTTTGGTGTGAGAGATATAACAACACAAAAGATGATAGGCAGATTAGATGAGCGATTTATTCTTGATTTAGCACCAGGGGATCGAATTGTATTTCGAGGAGCTGTATGGGCTGTAGTTGAAATTGATGAGCAAGTTACCGTTTCACCATCCAGTTCGATTGGTGAGTTACCAAGATGGATTGGTGAAGATATTCCAGTTCCTTTTTCGGTTGCTCAGGAGGCTTCCCAAAGGCTTAGTGATGGTAATTGGAAGGATTTACCAGTAACAGATGAAGCAAAGTCTGTTTTGATTGATTTTCAACAAAGCATTTTGGATGCAGGAGTCATGCCTTCTCCCATTTGTATTACAGTCGAACAGCATGAGCGTCTGTTTATTCTTAATTATCCTGGTGGCAGTCGTCTTAATCGAACAATTGGCATGATAATAACTGCAATGTTATCTGCTAAAAGTGGTTACAAGGTAGGTTATCAATTTGATCCATATAGAGTTATTTTTGATGCTCCAACAAGGACAACAGTCAAGGATATGTTGGCAATAACAAAAGGTTTTGAATCACAAATTGGTAGTTTGCTTCGATTTGCAATAAGAGATAGTCCTGCACTGAAATCTCAGTTACTTCATTCTGCTAGAAAAATGGGTGCAATTGGCCCAGATGCAGATGTTGGCAAATTTGGTATGCGAAAATTGATTGAATCCTATTCCGATACGCCACTATACACTGAAGCAATTGAAAGATTTCTATTTCATCAGCTAGATGAAAAGGGAATGGAAGATTTCATAACTAAAATTAATGCTGGTGAAATATCAGTTATTCTTTCTCCTAAAACACCTCATGGATATGCAGGATTAGATCCTTATCGTGATTATTTGAAACCACCTAAGTCGGATAGTTCAGTTATTGTTGCTGTAAAAAGAAGATTAATGCGGACTAATTTGTCATTGAAATGTCTTTCATGTAATAATAAGCGAAAAAGAAAGGTTAAATTGATTACAAAACATGAACTAGTTTGTCCTCAATGTAATAGCCGTATGGTTGCATTATTGCATCCTATGGAAGTGGATAAGGAACTGAGTGCTAAGAAATTGACTAAATCAGCCTCCTTAGCAAAATCGCATGGTGAAAGAGCGGCTTTGGTTATTGCAGGACGGGGTATTGGACCCGATACAGCAGGAAGAATTCTGCGAAAACAGTTAAGGGATGATTCAGATTTAGTCAAAGCCATAATTGAAGCGGAAATAACCTATGCTCGAACTAGACGATTTTGGGACTGAGTCTAATTTAAATATATGATTCATTAGACAATAACAATGAGTCTCCGTGAGATTAATGCTGCAATTCCTGTCACAGTGTTTTTGTTAATTTCTGTAATACTCTATGGATTTTATGACAGTCTTTCGGGTGAAGATGAGGGTTCTGGTCTAAATTTGGTAGATCCGGTTTGGGATTATGAGCATGATTCCGAAAATGGTCAGGGTTCAATTACAGGAGGATATGTTTATCGAGGGCAAAATGCACCTAGTTTGTATGGAAAATATATCTATGGTGACTTCATTATGGGCCAATTATGGTCTTTGGAAATTACAGATGGTGCTCCCATCAACACGTTGATTTATGACAGCAAAGCTAACACTTCATTAACAGGTAATAAAAGAATATCCGTATCTTCATTTGGAGAGTCTGAATCAGGCGAATTATATTTTTCAGATCGAAACGGTAAAATTTTTACTTTTAGTGAAACAGCATCAGGAGTTACGGTTGAGGAATTTAATCCCGAAATATCTATAGAACAATTGATTGGAATCTACAATGCTGGAGATGGGTCCAATAGACTATTTGGAATTCAACAGTCTGGAAAGATTCATATTATTGAGGAGGATAGTAATACTACTGAGATTCTACTTGATATTACAGAACAAGTAGAGAATGGAGATTGGGAACAAGGTTTGCTTGGCCTAGCATTCCATCCAGATTATGAGAATAATGGTGAATTCTTTGTTACATACACAATCCCTGATGG
>LWDU01000451.1_pt1 | contig 10096 bp, 9 predicted proteins | sample 727161 | NCBI WGS metagenome assembly LWDU01 (sample SAMN04566230, study PRJNA314399) | hydrothermal vent metagenome | isolation source: deep sea hydrothermal plume seawater | place: Mexico: Gulf of California, Guaymas Basin | collected 2004-07-11 | reverse complement strand
TTGATCTTTATATTTATCATAAACATATAAAGCACCTGAATCAACAAATGCATATGAAGATGAAGTTAATGTAGATCTCCAAGTAGTAATATCACCAACTGGATTAGAAGCACCAACGGTAGCAACGATTGGAGGCGAAATAAATGCAACACAATCTTTCCTATTATCTGCAAGTGCAATTATATGATTCGAAATAGTTGTTGCATCAACACCAGCCATTGGATTTGGATTAATAACTAAAGAAACTTCAACTGTTTCTGGATCAGCAAACATATCAAATGCAAGTTGCATTTCACCAATGGTTAATACATTATCATTAATAGCACCAGTTAAAGTATCAGCAATATTAACTGCTCTAGTGAATGTATTACCTGCCGCAGATTCACCTGAATCAGGTAATAAAGCCGGAGCATTACCAATTCTAACCCAATTCGATGAATTGTTAATTACATTAGTCCAATAGTTAGTAGTACCATCAGCTGCATATACATTTTTTGCTTGTGATACATAAGCATAAGATTCTAATACTGTATTAGCAGTACCTGAAATAGAACCAGTAGCATCATATATAACTATATGCATTTCATCATTAGAACCACCAACATCAGTTGCACCGGTTGATGTACCTGGAGCGGAATTAAAATTACCTGCCCAAGACCAACCAGAGAAGTTAGCTGGATCAGAGCAAATAGAGATACCTACTGAATTACCAATAGTTCCTGCAAATTTAGCTACTGCCCAATCACCTGCTGTGAATGTTTGTCCTCCAAAATCATCATCATTTTTAACTAGAATACCTGTACCAGATATTGTAGCATTTAATGATGATGAACCTACACCACGAACAACACGTAAAGTATTGCCATAGCTTAAAAATTGAGCTGAACCCAACACACTTTGGAAAGTGTCGTTGTTAGGTTGCCCAAACGTTTCAACTAATTGTTGTTCTGACCCCACTGTAACAATCTGATCCGCTGGACCCCACTGGAATGAACCAGCAATTGCTCCAATAGATGCAGATGTAGCGGGAACTACATTAGTTAAATCGATTTCCTTTACCTGTACACCAGGTGAGACTAGAAACGCCATTTAATTCTCCTGTCAAAGATTAATAAGTAAAAAATCATAATACGGTTTGTTTTCAATATAGTTATTTATAATTTTTAACCTTTCCATATTTCCCAACCAGCACCCATAGGACTTTCGTCTAAACTATCGTTATGGAATATACCTGCCGGAATCATATCGTCTTCAATTTGTCTTATCTTTTCTTTATATAATAGATTTTTCATATTAATATCAGTTGATTCTTGAAAGAATCCGGTTGAAGTGAACCAACCAAACATAACTAAGTTCATCATTAGGTCATCATGACTATTATTTTCTGCTTGATATGATTTACCTTTAGCCACAAAAGATGAACACTCCATAATAGTCTGAGCATCAACAAGATTTAATTCACCTTGTTCTATAATATCTTTAATATTAGAACAACCAATTCGTTTAGTCTTAGTAGTCATACGAACACCAACACCGGCTGATTTAATCATTGATTCTACATATACATTTTCATATTCTAATTCATAGTATAATCCATTACATACTATTTGACCAGCATCATTATTTTCAACAACAGTATAAGCATCATTATAATGACTTGCATACTTATATATTACATCTGGGAATAATAATGGTGACATCATATTATCTCTATATACACATACTTGTGTAAATGGTTTTATTGTAACATCAATAATAGTAAATGTTGAATAGTCTTGTCCTCTACCCTGTGCTACATCAACTGTCATAATATAATTATGACCCTCTCTAGGTTCTGTATATATTTTTAGATTACCACCATGATTAATTGCCACTGGATCAATTGCAATTAATCCTATAAGAACTTCTGGTGTAATAAGAGTATCACCTGCACCAATTATTTCATTACCAAATTCTTGTTTAAATTGCATTAAAGAAGTATTAGCAATAGTTGACTTTTTCCATGCCTCATCTCTACCTGGAACATCCCACCAATCAACTCTAAATGGTTTAAATTCATTAGTACCTTGGACCGCGCCTTCATAAATCTTATTAAATCTATTACTAACTCCATTACGAGTAGAAGTAATAATAATTTTAGTTGATTTACCTGATGAAATTACAGGGTATGTTGAAGTATAAAATTCTTCATCTCGTTCAATGAATGCAAACTCATCTAAATATACAAGGTTCATAGACATACCACGAATAGAGCTTGATGATGTAGCACGAGCTACTATTTTAGAATTATTACAAAATTCTATTGAGCCTTTATTCAAAGCTTTACAACCTGGTTGAAGAAAGAATGGAAGATTTTCTAACATAAGAGTAATACGAGATAACATTTCTCTTGCCGTATCACCTTTGTTTGCGAGTATGCCTACGACCTGTTCACTTTTAAATATTATATACCATAATAGATAGGCAACGGTTGATATAGATTTACCTGATTGTCTACAGGCAAGGACAACAACAAATCTATTATTATTAAATATTTCAAACATTTCACGTTGATAATCATATAATTTAAAAGGTACTAACCCCTCATCAACATGAATAACCTTACAATAGCTTTCTGCAAAATACACAGGATCACTTAAACATCTTTTATATTCTAAAAGAGTTTCTTCTGTCCATCCAATTTCCTGATCATCACCACGGACATTGGGGTTGCCTAAATAATTATTTGAGTTTTTCAGCATCAATCACTTTTTCATTATGTAGTAGTTTTTGTAACTCTGTGGTTGATCCTATAAAGACATTATTATTTGTAACACCTTTATCTTCTAAAGCAGGTGAATCATCTATTTTTTCTACTTCTTTTTTAGTCTTGTGCATCTTTAAGATTTTCTCACCAATCTCTGCATTTTGTTTTATTAATTGACCGAGTACTTCAAAGGCCCGTGGGTGTTCTGATTCCCTAGCAACCTCCATCATAAGTTCAATGGCTTCATCACCTTGTTCACTTAAGTCGAAAAGACTCTTTTTGATTTTTATATAATCATTATCTAAATCACTCATAATATAATATATCCTTAAGGTTCGTTAAAAAAGTCTATAGTCTCCGTGTAAGGTGTTGTAGTACCATCAACCTTTTGTACTTCTATATTTTCTCTTGAATCTGTATCTTTATAGTATACTTCTGTCTTATCAATAATACCTCTATCTTGAATACCCATATAGTATCTAATGCGTGTTTCAAATGATAATGTATATATTACCGCTCTTCGTTCTAGTAAATCACCTTCATATTCATCATTCATATCAACACCTATTAAAACAATAGGCGTATCTGAAGTTAGGTCCATACTAGGTATGTCTTTAATTGTTACTGTATAATCTGGTTGAAATATAGGTAGTATCTGTTCCATTATTTGTAGTGCTTCATCTTGAGTTTTTGATAAAATATTTAATTCAAACCCAACCTTATATACTGCAGGCGCACTTAATGATTTTCTATTTTTAGGATCACCTGGTACTACATGTGCAAATTTCTTATTTCTATTTAGTTTAGCCGCACCATCATAAGTCATACTAGATATTTCAAATGATATACGAGGTAGCTTAATAGCCATTTTAGGATCTCTACCTTTCTCTGTTAGTCTAGCCAAGAACTTTTGTCTAGGGCCATACGCAAGAGGTACTTTAATTTCTTGTAATACTTTACCCGCGCTATCTACTTTCCTAACCTTTATGTCATTAAACAAAGATCCGAATACAGATACCATACGTCTTGTTGACTCGTTATAAAAATGATTTTCAAACATTAAGTTGGATCTCCAAATGGATTAGACTCAGTCCAGTCTATAATATCATTAGCTTCTGTTTGGAAGATGTCATTATCATTATAAACTTCTCTATTATAATTTGTGGCAGTATCAGTAAATTGAACATTATATGATGCTAAAGATTCTGTACCAACAACCTGTTTAAGAACATCAGCATCAACATAGAATATTCTAAACACACCATCAGTAGTCTTATGTGATACCACTGTTAAGTTACCGCCAAGGCCTGTGTCTTCCCAAGCTGCAACCTCACCTTCAATATTAATTGGATCACCTGCTGCATCATTAGCTCCAGTCCATTGTATTACTCTTTCACCAACAATATATCCACCTGAACCAGTATTCATATTATAAGTATATGATGTTGCATTGACTGTTTCGATATTATCAATTGCATCAATACCTGTATCGAATGCTTCATCACCGTATTCAAACAATTCACATTGCATTTTATATACAGGGAAGTCTTGCATTTGGAAGAATGGATCTTTTCTATCAACATATCTAATTTCAAATAATCTATCAGTCATTCCTAGATATATTAAATCACCTTCGGCAGGATAGAATGATGTATCATTACCTGCTGCTTCTGTTAAGTGAGTTCCAATGGCTTGTCTCCATCTCTTCCTAGATACAACAAAGGTTGCTTGATCTCTAATTTCTAAACCAAATTTAGATATTAATGAGCCATCACCTTCAAACCCATCGACATTTTCAATCCACATTTCAATAGAATACCCATCTTTAAATTGAGAAAAGGATTCATTTAAAATGTCGTCGTGAGCTATTTGTTCCCTTGGAATGTAAACAACATCCTGACCAAAAATCTTAAGGGATTCAATTACTAAATCCTCATAAAGATTTTGTTCGGACTTAACCTTACCTGAAAAATAAACTGAAGTGGCCATGTATTATCCTATGTTATGATCCTAGTATATGAAATTGATACTGGCCATGCCTTGGAAAAATTACCATCGACTTGTGGATCAAATGATATAGAAGCAGATCCCGCAGGTACGCTAACACTATAACCATTTACTTCAAAGTTATATGAACGTATATATACTTGTTCGAATGCCGGCCATGATAAGCTAACTGATCTGTTAGTCCATAGACCGTCATCATTAGTATCTGTAAGAGTTATTCCAGCACCTGGATCTACTACTCCCTCTACATCCCATGACCCATGGTGGATATCTCCCTTAAAACCTAGTCCGTTCTGGGCATTAGCAGCACTTGACGCTAATACAACGCCATAATTTCTAAACCCAGCTACCATATAACCACTAAGTGATCCTTTATTACCGAATGTATTTAATATAATATTACTAGCTATTAAAGACTCTGCATCAGACTCATCAGTAGCAGACTGTACTACAGAATCATCCCACAAATCCCATATCTTTTTAAGATTATCTATAAATCCAGTATCCCCATTCAAGAACCAATCGTTATGATAATCTTCACTTCGAGTATGTGAAAATAACCCAGCATTCAGAGCTTCAGTTGCTGTATAACCGTATGCTCCAGCTAAGTCAGCTGCTAAGTCATCATTACTATATCCAGCCCCCTGACTATCATTCTTCAGCCATGCATCCCATCCATCAAACCACTCAGTTATTAATCCAATAGAAGCGGTTTGGTTTGCCCCTAATGCTTGAGCTAATACTAAACTCTGGGCAAAGTGACTTATTAAGTCGGAATCAACTCCTGTATGTGGGTGCCATTTATTAAGGTGACCCTTTACCATACGAACTACAGGGTTTGCTTTAGCTATCCACATACTAGGATTTCCCCATGCAATATCAGTATTTGCAGCTGCATCCTTGATTATATTCCACTCTCTATCTCTTTGCTTTGAACTTGATGTATGACCAAATCCATTGTTTAAAAATCCTACTAAATTATTAGTTAATGCATTAGTTTTCATGTACTATCCCATTATGAAATTATCCGGCGCTTGCCAAGCCAGTTGCATTTCTTCTTCTAATTTAGAAATTTCTTCAATGGCATCTTCATACATTTGTCTACCATTCATGGTAATACCACCTGGTAGTGTAAAGCCATCAAACTTCATCATGTTCTGACCCCATTGTCTTTTAATAAGAACTGTACAATATCTTTTTAAGAACATATCATTATAAACATCTGTATATGTTTGAGGGTCTACAATTTCATATCCCTCTACAACAATCCAGCTACCTTCTGTCCAAGTTTTGGATGCCGCGACACAAGTAGCTTCAGTTGTATATGTTAGATCAGAACAACTTGATCCAACTAAACCATCGAAACCTTCATCAATGTGAAGTCTATTCATATGTCTATTAAATCTAAGATGTTCTGTTGTATTTAAAATACCATCAATAAGTTCAATATTTTCCATTCTCTGAACATATGATTGTATATTAGAACTTACACCGCCAATTGCAAATACATCTTGTAACCTCATATGATATTTAACATCAAACAATGAATCACCCATTTGAGAGCCGTGTGCAAGAAGTTTAGTAACTGATGTAATACCAGTTGGCATTGTAATATAACTATTATCTATATCAGTTAAAGTTAATTGGTGTTTAAAGTAATTACGAATTACAGCATCGTCATGAAACATTTGATAATATTCTAAAGCTTCGTCTATTCTATCATCAACTTGATCTTCATCTACATTAATTTCAATTACTGGGGCACCTAAAGATCGCATGCAATAATCTACTAATTCTAATCTGTTTGTTACAATGGCCATAATAATTCCTATTCTATAGTCTTATTTATATCAATTGAAAATACTAAACCATGAAGATATTGGCTTCTTATTCTTCTTACATAAGAAAAAAGACTGTGCCCTAGCTATTGTTTCTATAGTTGGTCTTGTGTGATGTCCAAAATTGTATATTTCTTTACATGAACTCTCATCACCATTAGCTAATGCAACCCAATCTTCATCCTTTGATTTAGCTTTGGCGTGTACAATTGTTAGAGCTATAACTTGATCATATGTTAAATTATTAATAGATGCAATATGGTCTTTGGATGTTTTTAACTCTTCAACCCACTCTGGAGTTTTCTTTTTATCAAGTGATCCTGACATCGAATGCATAGGACTCCATAATCGTTTACCTGCACTTTTATTATATCTAATTACTGAATTACCCCAAAATTCAGCCATGATAGGTAAAGTATCTTTAGTTATTTGTGTGTAACCATATGCAGTGTTACCTACCTTATCTGTATTTAGTACATCTTGTCTCCAATCCGATTCCATACCGGCGACATTATCTGCCCACCAAAGCACACCCTTTTTGAAGTTATCAAAGTCAACTGTATCTTTAGTATAATCACCAAAGCCAAATACCTTTGCTTTATTATATCTTAATATATCATCATATACTAACTCAATAGCCTCACCGGTCCAACCCGCTGTAACTTCTTTTAAGTTATCTATTCTTGCCTGTTTATCAACGCATAATAAGCATGTATTCCTACGCTTAGGTAATATACTAATTAGGTATGAGTCTAATGGCCAGTTCATTATTCTACCACAATAGCGCTAAAGACATTCATTTGTTTTTTCATTTTAATATCCAATCCTGGCCATGCTCTATCTTTAATCCTTTCAATTAACTTTGGACTCAATAATTCTTTATGACCCGGTAAATGTCTTTCCAAATCTTCATAATGCCATTCCCTACTACTGTGTTGTTCTAATGCAACATCAGTTATAAATCTTGATATTATCTCTTTAATAATATGTTCAGCAATAAAACCATCAAGAATAGCTTGTTCTGATTCTACTATTATAGTATTAATAAAATGTATATTAGGCATACCTAAATCTCTTAATTTAGTTGATAATATATCTGTGTTCTTTTCATCCAATAATATACTACCATCGGCCCTCATCATATTATTAGATTCTATTATTCCTAAAGCTTTTTTGCCATAATATAAACCTTTCTCATAAGAATTTTTACCAGCACGATCCCAACTCACGTCAAACAGTTGAGACCCTCTTTTAGCATCTTCAAACTTATGTAATATTTTTATCCATAATGTACCGCCATCTCCATCACTATATGCATCAGTAAACCAATCGTGATGTTTATATTCAAGCCTAGTACTCCTAGTATCGAGGCGATCAGCTGTATGTGAATATTCATGCACAAGCGCATTTAAATACTCTTTTGTAGTAAGGAATGTTTTAGTAGACACAGCATGTGAACTTGTATCAGATTCACTAATTTGTGCTACCAATAATAAGATATTATAAGCCTCAGCCCAAAAACCATGTATATCTTTAGCACCTTTTAAAAACATTTTTATGTGACCTGGTTTAGGTGTTATATAATGATTAGGATATTTCTGTACCCAAGTGGATGATAGTACATCATAATCATCATTCAAAATATGATTCTTGACAAATTTAACCCCATCTTCAAATTCTTCTTTATTTTTAAAAAAGGTATATTCTTCTATAAAATTATATATACCACCAGGTTTTCTTATGTGTGGATCTTCTCTAGACCATATGAAATCTTGGTAAAATATATCTAATGATGCCCTTAACTTCGCCATTGGGTCTGGTTGTTCTAATTTAATTAATCCCATAATTTATCCCAATTTAAAATAATATTACCTTCAGTATTTTCTGGTAGTCTAGGCCAAGAATATTTTTTTATTCTATCTATTGCTTTAGGTCCTAATACATTTTCAATTCCGGGTTGAAATAAATAATATATATCATCGTGTCTCGCATTAGATAAAGCAATATCAGCTGTGGCTCGAACAACAATTTCTTCCATAAAAAGAGTTGCTATATAACCAGCTTTAGTAATAGCCGTAACAGACTTTCGTTGAAACGCTGGGTTATCTTCAGTAACTTCTGTTGCTCTTGCAATATAACCATAACCTAAGACTGCTAAACTTGGGCCCAATGCTAGGCTAATAAAATTTTTATGTATTTTAGGGTAATTAGGAAGACCATTATCATCTAACATATCAGGGTGAAACCAATCCTTAGGTTCAAATGATTGCCAATTTTCAGGTGTCTCTAATCCTAATTTATTACTATGGGCATATTCATGTACAACGGTTTTTAATGATTGGAATGGATCCTTATCTGTTGGTTTATTAGTAGTTTGAATTAATAGTATATTTTCACTGTCTCGCCATGCTCCAAGTATTGCCACACCACCTAACTTTGTATTGACTTGAGTTATTACCTTTACATGTGATTCATTTATTGATAAATAATGTGCTGGATAATCAAGTAACCATTCTGTACCCAATAGATCTTTGGTTATATCATCTATGAATTTATTAAGAAAATATTTAGCTGTTGCAGCCGAGGGATGATAAGAGGCAGTAACTCCGGATCTAGATTTCCATACAGTTAATTTAGGATCATTCTCATCCCAAATATAACCTTCAAAAAAGGCATGAAGCCTTTGTTTTAATCTATCTCTAAAGTTTAAAGATACATTGTTTAATGTATTTGGTCCTGCCATTTCATATTATTTGTAGTCTTTAAATGACTTACGTTTTTTCACTTTACCAAGAGGCTTATCTATACCTGCAATATTAACACCTGTTGAATTTGCAATATCCTCTTCCATTTCTTTTTGTTTTTGAGCTTCAAGTTTAGCTTTTTTAGCTTCACGTTTCTGAGCTAAAATAATACCTCGTTTAACTGCTTCTTTATACCCTTTAGTTCTACTATCAACTGATACACGTTCTCTAATATTTTCAAGCATAGCATAAGCAATAATATCATCTACTTTCTTAAATCCAATGTGAATATATTTACCACTGGACTTAACTATTGTAGCACCTGAAGGTAATTTATGCTTACCATCCGCCTTATTAAATCCCATTACAAACATACCTTTTTGTTTTGTGCCAGGAACAATTAATTTACCTTTAAAACGAAGTCCGATTCTAATACCAACACTTGATTTACCCTCAACAGTAACTTCATAGTTGCCTTTCTTCGAAAGAGAAACACCTTCATCAAGTTCAACTGATTCTTTAAGTTGTTCAAGTCGTTTAACTAACTCATCTATATCACGTGCAACTAATTGACCTCGTTCACCTTTAACATTGGCAACCCACATATCATCATCAGTATCTAATGAAAAATCACCAATTACTTTACCATTTCTCTTAATAGTATGTGATTTTCCACCCTTTCCTCTTTTAAGTTCGATTTTACCAACCGTTAAATTACCTTTAGCACTGACCCATCGTTTTGATAATGGATTGGATGCTTC
>LWDU01036695.1_pt1 | contig 10097 bp, 8 predicted proteins | sample 727161 | NCBI WGS metagenome assembly LWDU01 (sample SAMN04566230, study PRJNA314399) | hydrothermal vent metagenome | isolation source: deep sea hydrothermal plume seawater | place: Mexico: Gulf of California, Guaymas Basin | collected 2004-07-11 | reverse complement strand
TTTTGTCTCAAATAGGTGTTTTTGTTCAAATAATTTAATTTTTCCCGGTTGACAGGGTTGGGGGAAATGTTAATCATTAGTAATATTAGTAAGTAACTTATGATTAAGGCGTCCAAACAAAAAAAACTCACGAAAAACGAAGTTTTGAAGGAGGGAAGCCCTAATTTGGCAGGGACGATTGGTTCCTCGTTGGGTGATAAATCGACGGATCGGTTTACCAACGACGATACTCAGTTTCTAAAGTTTCATGGTATATATCAGCAGGATGACCGGGATAAGAGGAAGACCGGTAAGGAATACTCCTTCATGATTCGAACGCGGACTCCGGGAGGTGTAACATCGGCAGAGCAATACCGGGTATTTGATCGATTGGCTGACCAATACGGTAATCAGACCATGCGGCTTACGACTCGCCAGGCGTTTCAATTCCATGGAATATTTAAAAGTGGGTTGGGAGCGACGATGCGCGCCATCAACGAAGCGCTGTCGACCACCTTGGCAGCCTGTGGAGATGTGGCCAGGAACGTCATGGCTCCTCCGACGCCTTCTTCCAGCAGGATTTCGGTAGCGGTTCATGAGCATGCCCGACGGCTTTCAGACGAACTTTTGCCTGAAACCAGCAGCTATAGCCAGATCTGGGTTGAGGGAAAACAGCTGGATCTGGTGGAAGAGAATTTTGATGACCCGCTTTACGGTAAGACTTATTTGCCAAGAAAGTTTAAAATCGGCTTTGCTGTTCCACCATTGAACGATGTGGATATTTTCACACATTGTCTTGGGTTCATCGTGATCGAAGAAAACGGTGAATTGGTTGGATACAATCTGACGGTTGGAGGCGGTCTGGGTATGTCACACGGGAATGAGGCGACTTTTCCAAGAAAGGCAGATGTCCTTGGTTTTGTTACTCCGGATAAGATCGAAGCAGTAGCCAAAGCGGTTTTGCAGATACACCGGGATAATGGTTCTCGAACAGACCGCAGGCATGCCCGGTTGAAATATGTTCTGGCGGATCGTGGAGTTGACTGGTTCCGTACGGAATTGGAGGAGCGGATCGGTTTTCAACTGGAATCGGCACGGCCCTTTGAGTTTGAGAAAATGGGGGATCGATTCGGGTGGTATCAAGTCGAAAGGGATCTTTGGGCATTGGGATTGTGGGTGGAGAATGGTCGAATCAAGGATGTTGATGGTTACCAGCTGAAATCCGCACTGAGTAAGATCGTGGGATCTTTCTCACCTGAAGTCCGGTTGACCCCCTCTCAAAGCATTATTCTCACAGGCATTCAATCCTCCGATAAAACAGCGGTTGATCAAATATTCATCGATCATGGAATTCATCTGAACCGTCAGACCAGTCCGGTGCGACTGGCATCCATGTCCTGTCCCGCTCTACCTACCTGCGGTCTGGCTCTGGCTGAATCGGAACGTTATCTACCTGATCTGCTGACAGAGATCGAATCGATAATGGCCGAGTTGGAGCTTGCTGATGAGGAAATCATTATCCGAATGACCGGTTGTCCGAACGGTTGCGCCCGACCTTACATGGCGGAAATCGGTTTTGTGGGAAGAGGTCCTAATAAATATCAGATTTATCTGGGAGGCGATGAAGCCGGAACGGTTTTAAACACATTGTACAAGGAGAACGTCAAGACCGATGAGATGAAAAAAGAAATTTTCCTAATATTGAAGCGGTTCAAGAAGGAGCGGGAAGTAGGTGAACGGTTGGGAGATTTCAGTAGGCGAGTCCTGCTCCGTGAGCGCGTTCCCGTCACGGATTGAAAATTCATCCTTCGGATTATTGATTGATTCAACATTGAACAGAGCCATGAAAGCGAACGTGAAAGAGGTTGAGGTAGAAAGGCGGAAGCCCACATTATTCGATCATCTGGGCCTGGACCTTAGAGAAGAAAACCGGAAGCTGGAAAGTCTTTCTGCCGAGGATCGAGTTGCCTGGACTCTGGATTACTTCAAGGATCATCTGGTGCTCTCTTCCAGTTTCGGGGCACAGTCGGCCGTCAGTCTTCACCTGGCCATCAGCCAGTGGCCTGATATCCCGGTCATTCTGGTGGATACCGGATATCTATTTCCGGAAACATACCGGTTCGTCGATGAGTTGGTTGAAAGATTGAAGATCAATCTTCAAGTCTGTCGGCCTGAGCTGAGTTCGGGGTGGCAGGAGGCCAGATATGGAAAGCTTTGGGAGCAGGATCTTGAAGGCATCGAACAATACAATAAAATGAACAAAGTCGTTCCAATGAATCGTGCTTTTGAAGAATCAGGAGCTCAGGCCTGGCTTGCGGGACTGCGGAGGAATCAGAGTCGTTCCCGTGAAAAACTGCCGGTTCTTGCCGTGAGTTCACAACGTCTGAAGATTCATCCGATCATTGATTGGACGGATCGGGATGTGCATTTTTATCTGAAGAAGCATGATCTGCCTTACCATCCTTTATGGCATGAAGGGTATCTTTCCATTGGGGATATCCATACCTCTCACAAAGTTACAAGCGACATGTCTCTTGAAGATTCCCGATTTTTCGGATTGAAACGAGAGTGTGGCCTCCATGACGATGCTGAGACCGATTACGCGATTTGATGGTGGAACAAAACGAACATATCCATCCCGTCTTTGACTGTATCCTGGACCGGCAGGACCACGAAAAACGGATGAAGCAGAAAAGTCGGGTCTTCTGGCTTTACGGGCTGTCCGGTTCCGGTAAAAGCACTCTGGCGGGTGCCCTGGAACGACGGCTTTTTGAGAAAGGGTTTTTGGCCCGAGTGCTCGACGGGGATAACATTCGAACCGGATTGAACTCCAATCTGGGATTCTCAGATGAAGATCGAGCGGAAAACATCCGACGCATCGCTGAAGTCTCCAAGCTGTTTGTCGATACGGGTATCATCACCGTCAATTCGTTCATCACACCCAAAAAGGAGCATCGGAATCAGGCGCGTTCAATCGTTGGTGAATCCGACTTCTTTGAGATATACATCAAGTGTTCATTTGACGCCTGTGAACAGCGGGACGTCAAAGGCCTCTACGCCAAAGCAAAGTCCGGAAAGATTTCAAATTTCACGGGACGGGATTCTGAATTCGAAACCCCGGATCACGCCGATCTGGTCATTGATACCGACAAGCTATCCGAACAGGAATCCCTCGATTTGCTTTATGATTTTGTGTTACCTGAAATTCGTCTGGAGGATGTTGCCGGAAGGTGACACTTCATTTTAACTGATCCATGCATACCTATAATCTCGCACATTTAAAACATCTGGAGTCGGAAGCTATCTACGTGATGCTTGAAGTCGCTGCTCAATTTGAAAAACCGGTGCTCCTTTTCTCCGGGGGGAAGGATTCACTTGTGATGCTTCGATTGGCACAGAAAGCCTTTCATCCGGCCAAGTTGCCTTTTCCATTGATGCACATCGATACCGGACACAACTTTCCCGAAACAATCGATTTTCGGGACATTCTGGTAAAAAAAACCGGGGAGCGACTGATTGTTAGAACGGTTCAGGACTCGATCGACAAAGGACGAGCCACCGAAGAAAAAGGATTGAATGCCAGTCGGAATGTCCTGCAGACCGTCACGCTTCTGGATTCGATTGAAGAGTTTCAATTCGATGCGGCGCTGGGCGGAGCCCGACGTGATGAAGAAAAAGCCAGAGCCAAGGAAAGGTTCTTTTCTCATCGAAATGAGTTCGGGCAATGGGATCCCAAACTACAGCGACCTGAGCTATGGAATATTTTCAATGGTAACAAGAATTTCGGGGAACATTTCAGGGTGTTCCCTCTCAGCAACTGGACTGAAATGGATGTCTGGCAATACATCGCCGCTGAACAACTCGATATTCCATCGATCTATTTCACCCACGAACGGGAAGTATTGAAGAGGGGGAATGTTCTCCTGGCCAAATCCGACTATGTTCCTCTGACGGATGGTGAATCCTATGAAACAAAAAGGGTTCGATTTCGAACAGTGGGAGACATGACTTGCACCGGTGCCATCGAATCCTCTGCGTCCACTCTTCAGGACATCATCAATGAAGTTGCTGCGGCACGTGTTACCGAGCGTGGTGCTCGCACTGACGATAAACGGTCGGAGACCGCGATGGAGGATCGGAAGAAAAACGGATATTTCTAAGAGTTCTCCCGTTACTGTAAAACCGATTTAAAACAACTCACCATTTTATCCAGAGAATTGACTGAATGAACGAAGATACGAACCGGGAATACCTTGATATGGACCTGCTGAGGTTTACCACCGCAGGCAGTGTTGACGATGGAAAAAGCACTTTGATCGGCCGATTGCTTTATGACAGCAAAGCGGTGTTCGAAGATCAGATGGAGGCCATTGAGCAATCCAGCAAACGGAAAGGCGATGAAATCGTCAACCTTGCGTTATTAACCGACGGATTGAGATCCGAACGAGAACAGGGAATCACCATTGATGTGGCTTACCGGTATTTTGCCACACCCAAGAGGAAATTCATTATTGCCGATACGCCCGGGCATATCCAATACACCCGAAACATGGTGACCGGTGCATCGACGGCCAATCTGGCAGTGATCCTGGTTGATGCCCGGAAGGGGGTCATTGAGCAAACCTGTCGGCATTCCTTCATCGCTTCTCTGCTGCGGATTCAGCACATCGTCCTTTGTGTGAATAAAATGGATTTAGTGGATTACAAGGAAGAGGTTTTCGATCGCATTGTTAGTCAGTTCAAGGATTTCGCATCGCGTCTCGATGTGCCGCAGATAGAATTCATTCCTATCAGTGCCTTGAACGGTGATAATATTGTCGACCGGCTGGACAACATGCCGTGGTACCAGGGGGGGTCCCTTCTGTATTTTCTCGAACATGTCTATGTGGGGAACGAGTTTAATCATGTGGATCCCCGCTTTCCGGTGCAGTGGGTCGTTCGCCCACAATCCCGTGAGCATCATGATTTCCGTGGATTCAGCGGTCGGATTGCCGGGGGAGTCTTCAAGAAAGGTGATGAAGTCAAAATCCTTTCTTCGGGATTCACCAGTCGCATCAAAAAGATTCACACTTTTGAGGGGGATCTGGACGAAGCATTTTCACCGATGAGTGTCAGTTTTACCCTTGAAGATGAGATTGATATCAGTCGAGGTGATATGATCGTTAAACCGAATAACACGCCCCATGTCGGTCAGGATATTGATGCCATGGTCTGCTGGTTTTCCGATACTTCTAAACTTCAGGTTGGTCGAAAGTATGTTTTAAAGCATACCTCCCAGGAAGTGCGGTGCATGGTAAAGGAAATCCGCTACAAGGTAGACATCAATACGCTTCACAAAATCGAAGACGATAAGGAAGTGGAGTTGAATGATATTGCCCGAATCAAGCTGCGAACTTCTAAACCGCTGTTCTTTGATAGCTATCGACGCAATCGCATCACGGGAAGCATCATTCTAATAGACAGTGGTACACATGAAACCGTAGCAGCGGGAATGATCCAGACCTGATTGAATCTACAGTGTATGGGTAGGTCTTGCTGTCCCAGCGCGCCGCGAAAGGGTCGGTAATGCCACTCCAGGCGGCGCACTGAGACAGGGGAGGCTATCTCCCTAAGCGGTGATCAGAGCCTGTATTCCCGCTTTTTTGTAGGATGCTCTTTTCCGCATGGTTTCGTCCAGGATCCGTTTACGCAGTCTCAGACGATTCGGAGTTGCCTCGAGGTATTCATCATCACTGATGTATTCCAGGGATTTCTCGAGTGTCATTACGATCGGTGGTTCCAGCATGATTCCTTTTCCGTCTCCCTGCGATCTCATGTTGGTGAGTTTCTTTGGTTTGCATGGGTTGACGGTCAGATCATCTTCCCGAGCATTTTCTCCAATGATCATTCCCTGGTAGACTTTCTCTCCTGCGCGAACCAGCAATTTACCGCGACCCTGAATCATGTTCAATGCGTAGGCGGTGGTTTCGCCTTGTTCAAGACTTACCAAGGCACCATTTCGACGATGCTTAATTTCTCCGCAGAATGGTCCGTAATGCTGGAAGATATGAGTGGCGTTACTATGGCCCCGAGTCAGGTTGATCAAGTCGCCTTCAATGCCGATCAGGCCTCGAGTCGGAATGATCCCTTCCAGTGAAACTTCATCTCCCTGATGTTCCATATCTGAAATATCACATCGTCGGCCGGCCAATACCTTCAGCACGTCTCCGAGGTATTCGTTGGGAACCTGAATGTACACCTTTTCGAAGGGTTCCTGGAGTTTTCCATCTTCCGATTTCCTGTAGATCACTTTTGGTTTGGATACCAGAAGCTCAAATCCCTCTCGTCTCATTTCTTCGACAATGACCGCGATCTGCATTTCCCCCCGACCCTGCACTTCAAAGATGTTCGGAGCGTCGGTCGGATTAACTTTCAGGCTGATGTTCGTCCGGGTTTCCCGCTCCAGACGTTCTCGAATTTGTCGAGCTGTGATCAGGCTTCCATCCATACCCGCGAAAGGCCCGTCATTGACCGCAATTTCCATGCGAATGGTCGGTGGATCCAGAGGGACAAATGGAACTGAGGTCACCTCATCATTGGACGCGATCGTTTCTCCGATTGAAATATCGTTGAAACCACATATCCCGATAATATCTCCGGCGGAGGCTTCCTTGATCTGGATTCGCTTCATGCCTTCAAAATTAAAAAGAGCCGAGATCTTACTGGATGATTTGGAACCGTCTCCATGAAGGCAGACGATGGTTTCACCTGTTTTCACCTTTCCACTGAGAATCTTGCCGAAAGCAATCCTTCCCAAATAGTCGGAGTAATCCAGGTTGGATACCAATAAACGGAAATCAGGGGTGTCCTCGATCTTGGGAGGGGGGATCTGTTTTACGATCGCCTCGAACAGCGGCTGCATGTCATCGTTTGGGTGATCCAGATCAAGCATGGCCATTCCGGATTTTGCACTGGCGTAGATGACTGCGAAATCAAGCTGTTCGTCGGTGGCGTTCAGTGAAATGAATAATTCAAATACTTCATCCAGAACACGATGCGGTTCGGCGGAATCGCGGTCGATTTTGTTGATGATCACCATGGGGCGTGCTCCCGATTCCAAAGCTTTTTTCAATACGAACCGAGTCTGAGCTTGCGGACCTTCGACCGCATCGACCAAGAGAAGCACTCCGTCGATCATGTTCATCGTACGTTCCACTTCCCCCCCGAAGTCGGCATGACCGGGAGTGTCGATGATATTGATATGGAAATCCTTGTATTTAAAGGCGGCGTTTTTCGCCTTGATGGTGATCCCTTTTTCTCGTTCCAGATCCATTGAATCCATCATTCTCTCCTCGACATGCTGATTGCTGCGGAAGGTACCTGATTGGTTCAACAGGCAATCGACCAAGGTTGTTTTACCGTGGTCAATATGCGCGATGATGGCTATATTGCGAATTTTCTCCATAAATGCCTCGAATTTCTCAGCAAAGCCGCGTAGTTTGCTTATTTTTTGCGAAAGGTCAAGACCTTCCATCCCGATTCATGGATTTCTGGAAATGAAGTCGGCTTTCAGATGAATACCTCACAAGGAAATTGGATAAACTGCTCGATTCATGGCTAAATATACTTTCAGTCTGAACAGTCATGATGGAATGCGCCATTTGCCCAGTAAAATGGTAATGGTTCAGAGTGGTCTGGAGACACCGGACCATGTTCTAACTCGGATTCTGGCATTTAACCTGTTCCATCGTGAACGCCTTCAAACCAGGGTCAATCTGCATATGGATTCCATTCCTTATATTCCCGATCTGGTGCAGTTGGATTACGAATTATGCCCCAAGCTATGGGTCGAGTGCAACGAAACAGCCTTGCAGAAAATCAAGCGGCTTTCGGTGAAAGTGCATGAAGCTGAAATATGGTTGGTATTACCGTCAGTGGAAGAAGCACAAGAACTGCTTGAAGCCATGACAAAAGCCAAGTTGCGTCGGAACCGATATCATCTCATCGGGTTTGATCGGTCGGTTTTTGATGAGGTCAGAAGCCTTATGTCCACTAAGAACGATATTTTTCTAGTTACCGCCAGCTTTGATCCACCACTGATGCAGTTCGAATTCAATGGAATCTGGTTTGAATTTGAATTCACAATCTACGGGTTTTGATCTGAGCCGATGATGTATTCTCCCGGTCATCAAGCTAAGTCACTGTTATTTCGGTTCAAGGATTTGTCGTATACTTTGGGGGGCGAGCGCATTCTGGATTCGGTTTCCTGGGAGTGTCGAGTTGGAGAACGGTGGTGGATTCAAGGTAGGAATGGGTCGGGGAAAAGCACATTGATGAAAATGGTCTGTGGTCACATCTGGCCCGATCCACCTGTCCGTGAGCAAAGGGTTTATTACCAGGACGGTCAGCTTCGACCGTCGCCTTTGACCTTTCGTAATCGGGTTTCCATGGTATCACCTGAGTTACAGAAAAAATATTACCGTGTATTCAACCGTCAGACCGTCATGGCCGTCGTCAGTTCCGGATTGTTCAACACGGATTATCTTTATCAGGAATTGTCGGCTCGCCAAAAGACCAAGGTAATAGAGTTTCATACTCTGTTTAACCTTTGCCAACTCCGCGAACGTAGAGTGGGTACTCTTTCCAATGGTGAATTACGCAGAGTTCTTGTTGCCAGGGCACTCGTTTCTGATCCTCATGTTTTGGTGTTGGATGAAATCTGCCATGGTCTGGACGCAGAAAAGCGACATGACATTCTGGACCGGGTCAAAAAGAGCATGCTTTCTGAGACTGCCTTGATTTATGCAACGCATCGAAAGGATGACCCATTGCCCGATGCGACCGATTTTCTTGTGCTGGAAGCGGGTAGAGTTTGCTCCATCACAAAGGCCCAGAAGACATCTCCTGCCCGCATTTCGCCAAAACCAAAGATTAATTCCCCTTTGTCCCATGGTTCTCGATCCGACTCTGTCGAAAAGAATCTGGAAAAGCCTAATACCATAGAAATTCACCATGCCGACGTCTATGTAGGAAACCATCAAAAAGTGGTTCCAATTTTACATTCCATCGATTGGGAAATCAGGAAAGGAGAAAACTGGTTGATTTGCGGGCCCAACGGATCTGGGAAAACTTCATTGATAAAGCTGATTTACGGTGATCTACATCCTGCAGCCGGAGGAAAGATTACCCGCTTCGGGTTTCCTCAGGGGAGGTCTTCCTGGAAAACCAAGGAGCTGATCGGTTATCTTTCCGTTGATTTACAAATTAATTATCATGAGAAAGTGCCGGTTCCGGATGTGCTCGCCAGTTCATGGACCAGTAGTATCGGACTTACCTCCAAGCCTACTGCCAAGCAGAAAAAAGTCATTGATGGATTGCTGGATCGATTTGACCTTTCACACTTATCCACTCGTAGCTTCGGTAGCCTCTCCTTTGGCGAGGCACGACTTATACTGCTGATGCGCTCGCTGGTTCATCAACCACAGCTTCTGCTTCTTGATGAACCATTTGATGGATTGGATGAGGTTTACAGGGGTGTTTTCTTGAAGATGATTCAATTACTGGTAAGTCAGGGTAATCAATTCTTACTAGTTACCCATTTTCGATCCGAGATTCCTTCCGAAACGACCCATTTCGTTGAGTTGAAAAAGGGAGCAATCAATCGAATCGGTCCTATTAAATCTCTTAATGATCCTTTGTCTGGATAAAATGAATGCGTTTTGGAAAAAAACCCGGATCCTATCGTCAGAGGATGACTAAGGACCCGGGGAACTTGTGAATTCAGTACAGTTGGGGGTCACTATATGATAGTTCAATTCAAGCCTGCACTTTATTTTACTCGAATTGAAAGGTTATATCTTACTGGGCTTTTTCAAGCCCAAGATGGTCTAACGACCGAAATCTTTGTCGTGATACCCCTAACTAATCACATCATGACACAATGTCAAGGGGTGTAAGAATAAAAATTAATCCAGAATATTTATGATTAAATTAAATTAGAATTACTAATAATATTACTGTGTGTGTAACATGCTTAAATTAAGCATGTTGCGCAATCGGATATGTCTTGTGAATCCTTGATTCGGGCGGTGAGTATTCCTGAAATAAAATGCACTTTGCACGCTTTTTTCGATGTTTTC
>LWDU01043284.1_pt1 | contig 10099 bp, 7 predicted proteins | sample 727161 | NCBI WGS metagenome assembly LWDU01 (sample SAMN04566230, study PRJNA314399) | hydrothermal vent metagenome | isolation source: deep sea hydrothermal plume seawater | place: Mexico: Gulf of California, Guaymas Basin | collected 2004-07-11 | reverse complement strand
CTTTTCAATCCTTTGGCTGCCGATTCCGTTGTATTTTTGTACTCGCAGTGCTTGCATTTCAGACCCACGGTTACAGGGTAGCGCTCATCCCGATCGTAATAGCCGGCATACTCTCGGGCTCTATCAAAAAAATTCTTAAACTCTTCAAATTCTTTTTTCCGAGGATCAATGTCCTGCCCGTTCCAGATCATTTCCACGTATTCTCTCACCGGAACTTTGACCAGCACCGAGTCGCCGAGCCGGTCAGGAGTGATTTCTTCGGTTACTTCGATCACGGTGCGGTTCTTTTCGTTCTTTTTAACTCGAAAAAGCTGGTTAATACCGTCCACGGTTGCTTCCGCGGCTTTATCCGCCATCATCAGGTACGGCTCAACATTCCAGTCCGGGTAGGCCTGCTGTGTAACCCAGGTCTGAAATGCAACATCATACAAATAGGGGCGCCAGGGCCGGGCAATATAATCGCCGATGCCCTTTTTATTGCGAAAGCTCCCTTCCTCGGAATCAAAAGATTTTGCTTTTACTTCGATCAGTTCTACATCCATCCCGTTCTTAACCAGCACATCAATGCGAATAAAAAAGTTCTCAAAGGCCACGGCAGGTTCATAAAGTATAACATTCTCGTTATGAATATATTTTGCTGTTTCTTCCAGTGATTCATGGTACTTCAGCGCTTTGATATTATGCCCGCAGTGTCCAATCTCTGTGCAGCAGGGATGGGAATACTTGGCCAGCTCCCCTACCTGAAACCCGCCTTCCGCCAATGCCATCATAAATTCATTTTCAGCCATCTGGTTTGCATATTCTTTTTTCTTGCCGTAATAGTAGAGTTTGGTAGGGCATTCCAGGGCCGATTTGAACCGGCTCTTAGACAGGGTTCTTGGATTTTTTATGTCATTCATTTATTTTTTCTAAGTATTTACGAATATCATCTTCACTTTCAGTGTCGACCAAGTTGATTGGATAGTTTTTCACTGATATTATCAGGGGCAATTGTTAAAACTAATTGTTTGATTTTTTCTATAGGGACTATATCCTTTCTTAATTCCTGAAGAGTTTGAGTCCAAATAAATGTTCTGATGCAAATTATATCTTCCTAAATCCTACTATTATTTAATATATCCTTCATCATTCCCAATTTTTTTCTGATCTAGCGACACTTCAGTAAGTGCTAAGGCTTTCCCATCTTTTATTTCCAATCGCCATCTCTTTTTTTCTACATCTCCATTTTCCCAGTGTATTTCTTCCGCATAATATCGAATATTTGTACCTTCTCCCAGCCCATCTTCAAACGGGTCAATTTCTTCAATCTTAAAGTATGACTCTACAGGTATATTTTCTATCTCATATATCGGTGTTGATGATATTACTCGCTTCAACTTATCATTTTCATCTTCATAGAGAGTACAGCTGTTTGTGGCATAGACTAATTTATTTATTTTCAGCTTTTGTGGATTAGCAATATATATAGAACTTTCTTTTTTTATGACATGAATATTGCCGTATTCTCCACTTTTAAAATTCATAATTCAATATCCTATTTAACTTACTTTTAATTATTTATAACTATTTATTTTCCCTGATCATTCTACGGGTTTCCACTTGGAAAAATTCCAGGATTAAAGGCTTTACCTGAAGACTGTTTATTTAGGATCTGACGGTTTTTTAATTCTCTCCCCTGATTTGGGTCTACATCTGCCTCAATCCGTTCAAGCCGTGCAACATATCCTTCCGGAAAATTGTTTTGGACGGCACCAGCAACAACCAGGTCCCTATACCAGGTGTAAGGATGCAGTGTTTCATCCACATGTTCCGCAACATAGGTAAAAGCACTTTCCGTGCCATGGGGTGTTTTGACCTCTATCCTGTGCTGGTAATACCCATGACCCAGTCCTTCTACCCTGTCCAGCCGGGGTTTGTCTGCCTCATCCATTACTGTAATCATCCCGTAAACCCGGTCCTGTTCATTGGACGTGGGAACGATTGTACACTTTCCTGAGCCATCTATGCTACGTTTGTAAAACTGCAGAACAAACCGATTAATGAATCCCATGCCAACTATTTTTGTCGAAGGCACCCGTTCCCTGAGTCTCTCAAAAAGAAGGTTGGAACCATAGGCGAAATACTTCAGTGTACTCATGCAGTATCAGGCTGTGGCGGAAAGTTGTCCTGCATGTTCTGCAGTTCTTTGCGAAACTCATCCGGTTCCAGCAGGCAGGGGTGCCTGCGGTCTCCAAGGATCCTTTCTGTCTCGTTGACCAGCGCCAGTGCCTGCTCCATTTCACCGCGAGCCGCCAGGAACCTTGCGGTATCAGTAAATGCGACTGCAGGCGAATCCTCAATATACAGGAGCGGCTTTTTAATCAGGGCCACCACCTCCCGTGTGCTCTCCAGGTGCGAAAATACATCAGCCGAGTCCTCCTTGCACAGGGACAGCCTCAGGAGCAGGGTCTGCCTGTACAAATTAGCCAGGTGTCCTTTAAGCCCCGCCTGCAGTTCTTCAATACGGCCAAATTGGCCCGGCACATCTGCTCCCTTATCCTGGTCCAGGAGCACGTTCAGGAGGCGGTAGAGTGCATAGAACACCTGCCGTTTGTTGCCGAGCTTTTCTCTTAAAGGCACTGCTGCTCTAAAATATTCCTCTGCTTTCACCGACTCACCGGCCTGGACACTGTTCAGCCCCAGGTTATTTAATGTGATCGCCCAGTTCCACCTGTCATTGAGCTTCTCCGAGATAACCCGGGAGCATTCAAAATATTCTTCAGCTCGAATCCCGATCCTGTCACCCAGCCTTTCCATACTTTCTTTCGCCCGCAGGAAATCTTTTTCCGCAGCATCGTAATGACCGTTCCACCTGCGGACATATCCCAGTTTATGCAGGGCTGTGGCGATCCCATAATTGTCCGGGATAGCTTCAAATACTTTCAGCCCCTTTGAGAGTATTTTCTCCGCTGTTTTGAAACTCTTTTGGATCCGATGGGTCACACCCAGGGCGATCAGTGTTTCGGCATGGATCCTTTGGCTCCCTGATGCTTCGGCGGTCTTTACAGCGTCCTTCAGAAGGGCGACCGCCTCCTTTGTCCGCTGGGCTTCTGTAAGGGTTTCCCCTTTGAGAACAGTTCAGCGTCTTCTTCACGGTCAATGGTGCTTTCAGCCTTGTCGAGAATCTCAAGGGTGCCGGGCCAGTCTCCTCCCTGTCTTATGAGCCGCGCTTTCCTGAAAAAGGCTTCTGCAGTGAGCTGTTTCCTCTCCATGATATCTGCTTCTCTGCAGGCAGTGTCAATTATTTTCGCTGCAGATTCAAATTCCCCAATGAGGAACAGCCTGTCAAATACCTTGAACAGCAGCTGGATATCGGTAGTGCTTGGATCTAATGGCAGCTGTTCCAGAATAGTGTCAAGTATGGGGTCTTTGGAGAGCGCCAAGTGTTCAAATAGATCACTTACAGAAGAAATGAGCACTTCCTGAGCCGGATTCATCACACCATCTTTACCAGGATCGCAAAGATCAAGCGCACCTACCACTCTATCCGTTTCCCCCGCGTGACAGCTGCGCAGGAGCAGTATGGATAAAGTTCCCTGAAGATTTCGGAACGTATTGGCCCGGGCGGCAAACCGCACTATATCATCATCGGATTGAAACTTTTTTTCATGCAGTTCTGCCAGCATAAATTCCAGCATCCTGTCGAAACAGAAACGTACATAGCATTCATCACCGTCCCACTCTTCAAGGATAACTCCCAGATCCAGCAGCTGGACATAGGGAGAGTCCTTCTGCGGATTGGTCATGGCTGGCACCAGGGCCGGGACAGTGTAGAGATCATCCCGTGTGATTGAATCACTCTCCTGCTTATCCATCTCTTTGACCAGGTTTTTTAGGAAAGCCCTGCGCTCTGGAAAACTGCCCGATGGCGAGTTCTTCTCTTCAACCACATCTGCCATGTACAGCTTCATCACATCATCATAGTGCAGCTGGTCTGGAAGCGGTTTGCGGTGATAGGCAGATAGGATTATGCGCATCATCATGGGATGGCTCATGAGTGCAACGGTTGAACCCTCCTGATTCAATTCATTAAACTGGGTCTTGGGCCTGAAACGATACACCCCTGGTGCTTCCAGATCATCCGGATCCTTAAACTGGAAATCACGGTACTTGTCGTACATGGCCGGTATCAGGTCTTTCCCGATCGGAGTCAAGCTCACCACGGGTGTTTCTACGATCTCCGCACCATGCTGCTCTTCAATTAAATAGTATTTTGCGCCATCAGAAACTGAAAAGCGGGCATCCGAAGGAAGACGCTCATAGGCGGAACTTCGCACACTGGCCACCAGGCGAAACCAGGGATAGCTTTCCGCCTGGGCTGCGATCTGATCAATGGTTCTGACAAATTCTGCAGGATCCTTGGGGTGTTCATTTACTGCGTCAATGACCACCCGGAAACGGCATGTCTCCTGCTCCTTAAAAAGATCATCAAGGAGAGACAGAAAATCTTCAAAAAACATGTTCTTGGCACCCATATCACGCAATATCCTGGACGACAAGTCTGTACTGACGAGAGCAGAAGCCCTGTAGAATAGGACCACATCTCCTTTTGCCTGTCTTTCTTCTACATACCTGGCAAACAATGTTGATTTGCCGATACCGGTGTCCCCGCCCAGTATAAAACCACGGTAATCCCCAGCTTCATAATTGGCCATGTGCTCTTCCAGGTCCGGACGGCCCACAGTGGCTTCACGTAAATACTTGCCACTGGAGACCAGTTTATTGATCGATTCATGGGTCACGCGGTTAGCAGCTGTTTTTAGCGTCTCCAGGTTGACCTTCCGGGGGTCAAGAACTTTTACTTCAATCGCTTTTTCTGCGAGCAACTCCTTCCAGTATTTCATCCTGGATTGTTTTTCAAAATGTCCGCCCGTGCTGGATACATAAATAACGGCACTCTTTGTATTTCCTTCAAACAGCAGCACATCCTTGCCCAGTCCGGGGATATTCTGATCATCATCATCAGAACTGCCTACATCAAAGAACGAGAACATTGGCAGGGTCTTTCCTGCTTCAGAGTTATGCATGAATAGAGGCGAAAGATCCTTATCTATTTTCGCTTCTAATTTTTTAACCTTTTGGGGTTTGATACCCATCAGCCTATAAATAGTATCTTGACCATTTTCTGTATCAATATAATATAGAGGGTAATTCTTCATGAACCTGCCGGCCTTAAGTACTTTGGTAAATAAGGGGATATAGGTCTCCATGTCCTTATTGGCAGCGGCAGGGCTCTGGTTAAAACCATGGGCCAGGCTGTTGCGGTACTTGATCAGGGCCTGGATCACGGCCAGCTTGGATTTTTTCTTCTTTATATTGCCATCTGCATCTTCATACTCGCTTTCCAGAATAAACTTTTCACGGCACTTAGACTCCAGTTCCTGGTATGCTACCCTCAGTTCCGGCATGAAAGGCTCAGTACCCGCTTCTTCCAGAACCGGCAGAGCTCTGAACAACATCAGATTCCAGGCAGATATGAGGGGACGGGCAAAATCCCTGGCCAAGGTCTGGTTCACATTGGGATCCTTTACGTCCCGTGCCTGCAGGTACTCGCTGGCGGTCTGCAGCGCCCACAGTTTTAAGACACTGGTAAAGGTATCCACCATGAGCTTGCATTTCTGGCGGGGATCCTGCTCATTTAGAAAATCCAGGTAGGTTTTGGCGATGGGATAGGGATACTCCCTAATGACCTCATCATCAAAAGGATCTCGCCGGGCTTCCTGCTCAGGAACAGCAGGGACTTGTTCCGGGACGGGAGCAGAAACGGGCTCCCCTGCTGGTATATCGGCCACAGCCGGACGGACAAGGACCGGTTTATGGTCTTCCCCGATGAAGGTTAATTCACCAGTGACCTGATCCAGGATATATATTCCGTTCTTTGCAGGTATCCCTGCAAACCTGCTCATAAGCTCAATGCTCTAATGATGATCTCTTTTACTTCAGTTTTGGTCATTCTCAAATCTACACATCATCCCACAAACAAAAAAACCCACGAATGTGGGACTTGATGGTGTAACTCTCATCAATCATTTTATGGTCTTTAAATTATTATAAAACCTTGGCTTTCCTTACAAAAGACCATAAATCTTTCTATCATTTCTAGAATTGTTTTTTCATCATCTTTTGTTGCCCATGTACATTCATCTTCAATATATTGATCAAAATAACTGCATTCCATCCCATTTTTACAACAATCGTGAAGACTATTTGCCTTTTCTTCACTTATAAAATGGCCAGAATTTGATTCCCCTGCTTCAAAATCATATTCATTACCTTTAAATTTATATTCTTCGTTTACAAGCTCATTAGCATACTGAACATATTGCCAAATTGTATGCCAATTTCTATTACTGCAACTAAACTTAATGGAATTTTTTGGCAGACCTCTTGATTCTAAATAGTCCTCCAAACTATCGTAGCCAACACCATTAATTATAATACTAACAGGGAAAACAACTTCTGCATCTGATGTGTGACTATTATCAATTCTTTTGCCGATTAGATCAAATCCCATAATATTATCTCTTTTTACTCATATCCAAATCTATCCATTATCCCGCAAACAAAAAAACCTTGCTTAACAGGGGTGAATCACAGTTTTACCCACTCACAATTACTCCATTATCGTATCTTATATTTATAGATTCCACATCAGGATTCTCCAACAAATACTTGGATACTTCTGACAATATATCTCTACGAATTAATCTATTTATGGGTCTTGCACCATATTCAGGTTGATATCCGTTCTTTATTAAATAATTACGAATACTGCCATCAACATGACATGTAATACCATGTTTTTCAATGTTTTCTATCATTTTACGAATGCGCATATCCACAATCTTCTCAACCACTTCTTTGCTCAAATCATTGAATTTAACAATCTCGTCTATTCTGTTCCTCAACTCTGGTTTTAAATATATATTGAGTTCAGATTCAGTTAGATTGGTCGTCATAATAATAATTGTGTTTTTAAAATTAACTGTCCTGCCTTTAGAATCAGTTAATCTACCATCATCTAAAACTTGTAACAAAATGTTCAATACACTTGGGTGTGCTTTCTCTATCTCGTCAAATAGAATAACAGAGTAAGGTCGTCTGCGAATTTTTTCAGTCAAATGGCCACCTTCATCGTATCCTACATATCCAGGTGGTGAACCAATCAGTTTAGCAACTGAATGTTGTTCCATCAACTCACTCATATCAACCCGAACAAGTGCCTTCTCATCATCAAATAATGCATCTGCTAATGTTTTACCAAGTTCGGTTTTACCAACTCCAGTATTTCCTAAAAACAAAAATGAACCAATCGGTTTATCATCATCCACAAGACCCATCTTAGACATACGGATAACATCAGAGGTTTTCCTCAATGCTTCTTCCTGTCCTATAACTCTTTTTCTTAAATGGTCTTCTAACTGTAACAGTTTTTCTTTCTCGCCCTCTAACATTTTATTTACAGGTATACCAGTCCATTTGGACACTACTTCTGCTACATCTTCGATAGTCACTTCAAGTTTAATAAACCGGGAATTTTCTAACGTCTTAGAATACTCTTCTATTTTCTTTTCGAGATAAGGTATTGTATCGTATTGGTATTTAGAAGCTTCTGCATAGTTTCCATCTCTTTGATTAGCTTCCATTTGGAACTTAGCATCCTCAAGCTCTTCTTTAAGTTTGGACACATTGCTTACGGCTTCCTTTTCCTTTTCCCATACCTCCATATTCACACTAAGTTGATCCTTGGTGTCCTTAATTTCCTTTTTACACTCTGATAATCTTTCCTTTGATTTAGAATCTTTTTCCTTTTTAAGTGCTTCTCTTTCAACTTCTAACTGTATCAGTTTTCGTCTAAGATTATCAATTAGTTCTGGTGCAGAGTTCATCTCCATACGAAGTTTGGAGGCGGCTTCATCTATCAAATCCACGGCCTTATCCGGCAGAAATCTATCGGATATGTATCTATCTGATAATGTTGCTGCAGAAATAAGTGCAGAATCTCTGATACTCAATCCGTGGTGGACTTCATACTTATCCTTAATTCCACGTAGAATTGTAATGGTATCTTCTACATTTGGTTCTGCTATATAAACTTGTTGAAACCGTCTTTCAAGTGCGGCATCTGGTTCCACATACTTCTGATATTCGTTGAGAGTGGTGGCACCTATAACCTTTAATGTACCATGTGCTAATTCGGGTTTAATAATGTTAGCGACATCCATTTGTCCTTGACCACCTGCACCAACTATCATATGTATCTCATCAATGAATACAATAATATCACCATTTTGTTCTTTGGCAGCATCTATAAAATTCTTTAGTCGTTCTTCAAACTGTCCCTTATACATAGCACCAGCAACCATAGCAGATAGGTCCATTGTGATTATTTGTTTTCCCTTAATGTTTTCGGGAATATCACCATCTACTATACGTTTGGCAAGCCCTTCTACTACCGTAGTTTTACCAGTACCGGGTTCACCTATCAATACTGGATTATTCTTTTTACGACGCGATAGAATTTGAACGATTCTACGAATTTCATCTTCACGCCCAATAACTGGATCAATCTTACCCTCTTTAGAAAGTTCGGTAAGATTAATACCATACTTTTCAAGAGGATTAACCCCCGCTTCAGGATTTGGATTCATTTGTTCATTTGCCATGATAATACCTTTTATCAATAATCATAAAATACTTTTCAATTATTGTGCTAATCTTTATTCTATGACAATTATTGAATATTAAACGACACACTGACACCTCTCGCAGCCAAAATGACAGTTCCATCATCATAATATTTAACTTCGATTATTTAGGCAGTCTGAAAACCAGACCTAACCATCCACATCAAATTCAATCCCCCACTGCTCTGCAGTATGAAGAATCAAATCTTTTTCCTTTTCGCTGAAATTTTCATCTGCCCTGGCAATATCCACCAGGTCCTGTAAAAAATCCTTATGATAATCGCCAAACTCGGATAAATGTGTTTTCAGCCAGTCGCATATTTTGATAATCTCTTCTTCCTGGGCTTTGGGATCCAGTGAGTCGTACCACTGTTTTGATTCCTGCACAATGGAGCGCACCTTGGCTTCCAGCTGGTCCCTGGGAAAATCATTCATGACCCAGAGTGCGATCTTATCGGCGATGGTATGCAGTTCTTCTTTTGTTAAAACGCCGTCTGCGATCTTGGCGAAGTGGATGTAATAAAAGGAATACACATGGGCATTATACATTTTTTCCGGCTTGTCCGGCCCTGATTCTGATTCCTGAGCCTGCAGCTCATCATCCAGAGAATTAACTGACTTCTCATTTAGGATATAGAGCATTTCCAGGGGAATGGTGTTAGTTGATTTACCCCGGTTATCTTCCACAACCTGCCAGTACCTTTTTAAAATGGAATAGGCAAAGGTCATAATCGCCTGGAGATCATCGGTGTATTTAGCGATGACACCGCCCCCTTCAGATGGAGAGATGACTACATTGGTCTTAAGGTCGAGCTGGGGGCTGATACTCAGCTCATATGCATTATCCTGGGTTGGATAAGCCATCAGGATCACAGGGGCATTCATGTCCTTATGTTTCGTAAACAGGACCTCACCCCACACATTCCAGGGGTATAAAGCAATGGCGCCTTCATTATTAGGATCTTCCAATATCCAGCCATCTTGTACAAAAATAATAAAAGTCTCGAAACTGTAGTTTACAACACACTTGGAAAAGTAGAATATCGGGCCCCGGTTCAGCTTATAATCAAGTTCATCATAGATCTGCATGAAGGTTGCTTTATCACCATTACTCCTGATGACAAACAATTGATTCTCAAAATCATTCTCGCCGTCAAAATGCACGAACGGGATCTGATTCTTCTGTTTCAGGAATTCCTTGAATTGGCCCGACTTGTGGATAAGGTCTTTTGTACCAAATAAATCTGTTAATAGATTACCTGTAGCCTCAAACATCTGGGATATCCACTTCAAATATTTCACATATAGCGTTTAACCACGCCTTTTCGGACTCTTTGATTTCACCATCAACCTTGGCTATTTCAACCAGTGCA
>LWDU01041833.1_pt1 | contig 10099 bp, 9 predicted proteins | sample 727161 | NCBI WGS metagenome assembly LWDU01 (sample SAMN04566230, study PRJNA314399) | hydrothermal vent metagenome | isolation source: deep sea hydrothermal plume seawater | place: Mexico: Gulf of California, Guaymas Basin | collected 2004-07-11 | reverse complement strand
CGATTGTTTGTAACATCGGTCATTTTGATTCTGAGATCGAAATTGCGGCATTACGTCGTTATACCTGGGAGAACATTAAGCCACAGGTTGATCATGTTATTTTTCCAGACGGTAAGCGCATAACCGTTTTAGCAGAAGGGCGATTGGTTAATTTAGGTTGTGCAACGGGTCACCCGAGTTTTGTGATGTCGAATTCATTTTGTAACCAAGTCTTAGCACAAATGGAGTTATGGGCGAATGCCGGTGACTATGAGGCTAAAGTTTATATTCTACCTAAGATTTTAGATGAAAAAGTAGCGCGTTCGCATTTAAAACAATTGGGTGTGAATTTGACTGAATTAACCCAAGCACAAGCAGATTATTTAAATATTCCGACAGAAGGGCCTTATAAGCCTGATCATTATCGTTACTAGTTAAGTTAATGGATTCTCAGAAAAAATATCCACGGCATTTTAGTTGTGAATTTTTCCCGCCTAAAACGGAGGCGGGTGCGGCGAACTTAGTGACGGTTCAGGCGCAATTGGAACGGATAAATCCGGACTTCTTCTCGGTGACTTTTGGTGCCGGTGGCTCGACCCGTGATAAAACGATGGAAGCGGTTGTTGCCATTCAGCGTTCAGGCCGTCAGGCGGCACCGCATTTGTCTTGTGTGGCGTCAACAAAAGACAGTATTCGTAAGGTTTTACGTAGTTACCAAGAGCAGGGAATAAATAAGATAGTGGCTCTGCGTGGAGATATGCCTTCAGGCGTCTTGTCGGCAGGGGAGTTTCGTTATGCCAATGAGTTGGTTGAATTTATCCGGGCTGAGACCGGAGACCATTTTGAGATTCATGTCGCCGCTTACCCAGAAGTTCATCCGCAAGCCCGTAATGGGCAAGACGATTTAATTAACTTTAAGCGTAAGGTTGATGCCGGGGCGAATACAGCCATCACGCAATATTTTTATACGGCGGAAGCGTATTTCTCTTTTGTAGACGATTGTGAAAAACAGGGCATTGATTTACCCATTATTCCAGGGATTATGCCGATTAATAACTATACGCAGTTATCGCGTTTTTCTGAAATGTGTGGTGCTGAGATTCCACGTTGGCTACGCAAACGCTTAGAAACTTTTGGCGATGACCGGGAATCCATTCAAGCGTTAGGCATTGAGGTGGTGAGTGAATTGTGTCAGCGACTATTGGATCATGGTGCGCCGGGGTTGCATTTTTACACTATGAACCAATCAGCACCCACGTTGCGTATTTTTGATAATTTACATAGCGATTAATTATCCTGCTCGGAGATTTGAACGTTGACGGGCTTTTAAGTGGTAAGCGTCTTTTTAATTTAAAGATTAGCTGTTCTTCATTTCCCTTGTAGATTGTCATGCGTATCTCACGAATTTATGTTGCTTCTCCTCTCGTTTTACACGAAAAATTCTGTTTGGAAGAAGAGGCGGCGCACTATGTGCGTTCTGTTTTACGGTTAAAGGTTGGTGCCGACGTACTCCTTTTCAATGATGACGGCTATGAGTTTAAAGCTGAGTTTATAGAAGTCACGCGCAAAGCTGTTGTTGTAAAGATAAATGAGGCGGTTCAAAGGAAGACAGAATCTAGATTATGGATTAATTATGGTTTGGCAATTTCGCGTTCAGATCACATGGACTTTGCCATTCAAAAAGCGGTTGAATTGGGTGTGAGTGAAATAACGCCATTGCTAACAGCGCGCAGTGTGGTTCGACTTAAGCCTGAAAATAGGCATAAAAAGTGTGCACATTGGCAGCGCATTGCACAGAATGCAGCCGAACAAAGCGGTCGGCAATTTGTTCCTAAAATACATCTGCCGACTGAACTGGAAGCATGGGTTAACCCGTTAGAAGGGTTTAAAATTCTATTAGAACCTACGGCAAGGCAGACTTTAGGCGACTTATCCCCGGAATCACAGAAGGTGACGGTATTGTCGGGCCCAGAGGGCGGTTTTACTGCCGAGGAGAGTAAATGGGCTTTAGCCGCTGGTTTTGTTGCTGTTCGTTTGGGGCCTCGAATATTACGGACTGAAACAGCGGCGTTAGCAGTGTTAACTTCGGTGCAGTTACTTTGGGGTGATTTAAACGATTAGTCTCTAAAATTGTCAAATTGTAGAGGCATCTCTAGTTTTTCTTCTTTAAGTAATTGAATGACTTGTTGTAGGTCATCTCTTTTTTTACCGGTTACGCGAACTTTCTCCCCTTGTATGGCGGCCTGAACTTTAAGTTTTTTATTCTTAATTAATTTAACAATTTTTCGTGCTAAAGGCGTATCAAGGCCTTGTTTAAGGGTTGTTTCTTGATGCGCTGTTTTGCCGGTTATTTGTGCTTCTGCTGTTTCCAAACAGGCCGTATTTATACCGCGTTTTGTTAGTTTCATTTGTACAATATCAAGCATTTGTTGGAGTTGGAAGTCGTTTTCAGCAAATGACTTAATGATGTTATCATTAAATTCAAATTTAGCACCCGAGCCTTTAAAGTCAAAACGTGTGGTGACTTCACGGTTAGCTTGATCAACAGCATTGTTTGCTTCATGGTGATCAAATTCAGAAACTATATCAAAAGAAGGCATAAGCTAAGGGTTATAAAAGTAACAATAAAGTGTCACTATAAGGGAGTTTTTTATGATATTCAAATTCAGGAAAAAGAAATAGATTCATGGGGTGCAATTGTCAGGTTAGATTGTTTAGTTGCCGGTTTTTGCTAGTATTTTGTATAGTACTAATAACGGCTTGTTCATCGGTCGTTAAGCAGAATGGGTCACTGAGTAGTTCTGAGTTTAAAATGGCTTCGGTTGTTAAAACGGATATTAACTTAGTAACAGAAACGCATCAAAAAATTGTTTTTTTGGCTTTAAAAGAGTTGGCGCTAAAGCTATATAAGCGAAATCCGAGTGAGTGGCGTAAAGGCGGCTATCAGGCGGCGGAGGAAGCGGTCACTGAATTGGTTAAGTTTCCTTTTATGTCGATTAATGGCATGAAAAGTATTGATTGTATTTGGTTAAGTGTTGATGATGACTTTGAAGGTGACCGGGTACAAGCTTTTATTGCCGGGTTGCAGACTATGATTTTTGAGGCTTATCAGGGCCAGCGAGAGTTTTATATGATTGACTTTTTGGATGCTCAGAAGCTCTATAATAGCGCCCGTAATGTGGAAGTAGCCTCTTGGTTGATTCGTACAAAACAGTCAGCCTCTGGGGCGGTGTTTTTAGTCAGTTCCGGCGATGCTGAAGAGGTGAACCTAAGTTTTGAACGCTTGTTTGGGAAAATAATTAATGCTCAGGATATGATTGCTCAGATTATGGCTAATAGACAGCACCGTGTGCTTAAGTCGGCTCTGCAGTCTATGGTGACAGCATTTATTCCAATCTAGGGAAGGTTTTATAAAAGTCAGTAATTGCTTGGATTCTGGATTGGTAAATAGCTTCGCCAACTTGTGGACCTTTCAATGAACCGGAAGTAAATAGGTCGGTATTTATTGCTAATGCGGCTTGTTGAGCACTTTGAATAAAGGATGCCTGCGGGTAAGGTTTGTTTTCAAGACCCGTTCGACCTTTCGCATCAGCCTCACACGCGAGTAAAATTTTTTTTAAGGTATTGTCCTTTTTAAAGGCACCGATATTCAGTAACATTTCTGCCAGTGTTTCAGGTTTAAGGTGCATTACTTTATGAGCAGATGTGTGGTGTAGCATGACGTGTTGAGCAAGTGCTTTATACGATTTGGGTATTCGTAGTCGCTGGCAAAGTTGCTTTAAGATAGGCAGGCCGCCTGATTCGTGTCCTCTATGACTGGGCCAGTTGTTGGGTGAAGTCTTAGCTTTACCTAAGTCATGGACTAAAGCGGCAAAACGGGTTGCTGGGTCTTTTGTTAATTGAGCAGCCTGATCAACCGTTAATAAAGCATGAATGCCGGTGTCAATTTCGGGGTGATATTTTTTGGGCTGTGGAACCCCGAAAAGTTCATTTATTTCTGGGAAAATAATCGCTAACGCACCACAATTTTTGAGTGTTTTAAAAAAACAAGAAGGCTGGTCTTCAGTTAAGGCCTTGTGCGTTTCAGTCCAGACTCGTTCGGGTACAAGGTGGCTAATTTCGCCTTGTTGAACCATTTGTTGCATTAATAAACGTGTCTCATCAGCTATTTGAAAGCCCAAGTGGGCATAGCGTGCAGCGAAGCGAGCGATGCGCAAAATTCTGACGGGGTCTTCATTAAATGCAGGCGAAACATGGCGAAGGATTCGTCTTTTAAGATCACGTTGTCCCCCGTAAGGGTCGATTAACTGACCTGATGGTGACAGTGCAATCGCATTGATAGTGAGGTCGCGACGAATAAGGTCCTGTTCTAGAGTAACCTCCGGTGCGGTGTGAAAGTTAAAGCCGGTATAGCCAGGGGCAATTTTACGCTCTGTACGTGCTAAAGCGTATTCTTCTCGTGTTTTTGGGTGTAAAAAAACGGGGAAATCTTTACCGACTGGAATAAATTTTTGGGCGATCATCGATTCAGGGGATTCTCCGATAACGACCCAGTCTTTTTCAGTAAAGGGATAATTTAAAAGTTTATCGCGGACTGCTCCGCCAACGAGATAAGTTTCCAAAATCAGTTAAGCCTTTTTTTAAGGTAACATTTTATGTTAATTCACTGCCGACAGGTAGAAGAATGTATAAGATGATAGTACTAGAAAGTGTTGATACGGTGGTTTTGATTGAGGTTTCGGGGGCAACCCGAAGTTGTTGATAGAGGAATAGATGGGTGTGTTTTGGTTGAGATGATTGTTTATTGTTTAGCATTGGGCGCCATTGCTGGGGTGTTAGCCGGTCTCTTTGGTATTGGAGGTGGGGTTATTATTGTGCCAAGTTTATTAGTTTTGTTTTCGTGGCAGGGGTTTGAAGAACATTTAGTAATGGTGATGGCGGTCGCTACATCTTTGGCAACTATTGTAGTGACATCAATAGCTTCAATTCATGCGCATTGGCGAATAGGTAATATCGAATGGTCGATTGTGCACAAGATGGCTCCTATGGTCTTTATTGGTGCTGTTATTGGGGCCTGGATAGCTCACTATATCTCTGGGCAACTATTGAAAGGTTTTTTTGCGTTTTTTCTGATTTATGTAGGGCTTAACCTGTTGATGTCATCCGTTGGGGGAGGAATAAAATGGCGCTTGACCGGTATGCCTTATAGCATTGGTGGTGGGATCATTGGGTTGCTTTCTTCGTCTTTGGGGATTGGGGGCGGCACGCTTACGGTACCGTATTTAGTCTACATGCAACGGCCTATGCCGGTGGCGGTGGGTGTTTCTAGTGCTTGCGGTTTACCCATTGCTGTGGCGTCTTCCATCAGTTATATCGTTTTAGGGTGGGGTATCACAGCATCTATGTCGGGTTTTCTGGGCTATATTTACTTGCCGGCTTTTGTGGGGGTTATTGCAACCAGTGTTTTGTTTGCACCCATAGGCGCTAAAATGGCTACCAAGTTACCGGTAAAAAGGTTACAGCAGTGTTTTTCTATTTTGCTTTTATTGGTAGGATTAAGGCTCTTGGTGTAAGGGTTTATCCAAAAGCGCAGCAGTTCGGAGATTGTTAAGGAGTGAGGTGGGCTCATTACCGGTTATTGATATGATATTGCTAGGATTTTAATTTAATGCAGAGTAGAGTATGTTTCATTCATAAACTTGGTTGGTGTTTTACTTGTTGGGTGTTAGAGCGTTGTAGCCTCTTAATGTAACGCGTAATATTCTTGTTTAATGCAGCCAGTTAGAGGAATAAAGTAATCTAGAATTCTTTTTCGGAGTTTCGTATGGAAGTAAAGTTGTTAGCAGCCATTCAGTTGGTTGAGAAAACCATGTCTTGTGTAATATTAAAATTTTGGGCTTGGGTGATTCTTGCTTTTTGTTTTGTCGCGGCGACCCTCATCGGCGTAGGGGTTGGACTCATTGGGAATGCTTTTGAATTACATTCAACACTGCTGGCTGAAATTGGATCGGTCATCGGTTTTTGTGTTTGTGGTTATTTGGCTTTTGTTGTGCGAGGGACGACCATGTTACCTCGGCGTGTTGGGCATATTCGGGTGCTGGTGGATCAATTAAATGAAGCGACTGTTTTTTCAAGTCAGGAACAACTTTCGCGTTCTAAGGATGCATTAGCAACTTACTTTGGCGATGCGACTAAGTTGGCACGAGTTGAGCGTAAAATAAGACAAGGGCTGGTGCTAATTTATACTGATAGATGTCATTCGGAACGATTTTGTTTTGGTAATTCATTTTTAACAGCCGTGGTTAATACGGGAGTTAATGTATTAACAGCATTTCAGGCTGAAATTATTTTGGCTTACGTGATTAAAACAGCATCCCAAGAGGCTGTTGATTTAGTAGCTAAAAAAGGGTTGTTACTGTTTGCTCAGGAGGTGAAGGCATTTTCCAAGCCACTCTGGATTGTGAATAGTGTTATGTATGTGGGATTAATACTGCTTTATAGTGTTTTACTTTATCCGTTGGCATGGGTTGATGGCATTGCTCCTTTTGAAATGGGTCTTTGGGTGAACGTTTTTGCAATGGTTTTTGCATGGGTTTTAAAGGCGACTTTCTTGGAGTCCATTGTGGTTGCTGCATTGATTCCTATGTTTTTTTCACGGGTGGATGGGCAAGAAGTAAGGTCAGAAGAGATTAAGACTTTTAGCCAGTTAGGGGCATTGTTTGATGCTAAAAAATAGTTTTGTGTAATAGATTTTAAAAAAAGGCGAAGTATCATTGTATAATACCCAGTTATTTTGAAATTCAGGTTGATATATGCGGATAATTCAGGAAGCTCTAACTTTTGATGATGTTTTATTAGTCCCTGCGCATTCGACAGTTTTACCAAAGGATGTCGATCTGTCAACGCAGCTAACCCGTGAAATTAGTCTTAATATTCCGCTTGTTTCTGCTGCAATGGATTCAGTAACAGAATCACGGTTAGCGATAAATATTGCCCAAGAAGGTGGTATAGGTATTCTTCATAAGAATATGACAATTGCACAACAGGCCTATGAAGTCGGGTGCGTTAAAAAGTTTGAGAGCGGTGTGATTAGAGAGCCGATAACGGTTTCACCGCGTATGAGCATTAAGGAAGTCATGGCCTTAACGCAGCAACATAATATTTCTGGAGTACCTGTTGTTGATGGTAATGATTTACTGGGTATCGTGACGAGTCGTGATCTGCGTTTTGAGACACGATTAGATGAGTCTGTTACTAAAGTAATGACACCTAAAGACAAATTAGTTACGGTGACTGAGGAGGCTGAGCAGCAAGAAGCGATCGCCTTGTTACATGAACACCGTATTGAGAAGGTGTTGGTTGTTAATAAAGATTTTCATCTTTGTGGTCTGATTACTGTTAAAGATATTCAAAAAGCAAAAGATTACCCGCAAGCTAGCAAAGATAGTTTTGAGCAGTTGCGTGTGGGTGCGGCAGTAGGGACCGGCGCTGATACGGAAGAGCGAGTGATAGCATTAGTGCAAGCCGGTGTTGATGTGGTTGTGGTTGATACTGCACACGGACATTCCAGCGGTGTTTTGCAACGCGTTAGATTAATTAAGGATATGTACCCCGAACTTCAGGTTATTGGGGGTAATATTGCGACGGCGGATGCGGCAAGAGCGTTGGTCGAGGCGGGGGTTGATGGCGTTAAAGTGGGTATTGGTCCGGGGTCAATTTGTACAACACGTATTGTAGCCGGTGTCGGAGTACCGCAAATTACGGCAATTAATAATGTTTCAGAGGCCTTACGTGGAACCGGTGTTCCTTTTATTGCCGATGGGGGCATTCGTTATTCAGGAGATGTTGCTAAAGCACTGGCATCTGGCGCTCACGCGGTTATGTTAGGGGGATTATTTGCCGGAACAGAAGAGGCACCGGGTGATGTAGAGTTATTTCAGGGGCGTTCATATAAAACCTATCGTGGAATGGGCTCGCTGGGAGCGATGGCTCAGAAACAGGGGTCAAGTGATCGCTATTTCCAAGAAGAAGCAGAAACTGTTGAGAAACTTGTACCTGAAGGTATAGAGGGGCGTGTGCCGTATAAGGGTGGGTTAAATGCCATCATCTATCAGTTGATCGGTGGTATTCGTGCTTGCATGGGATATACCGGTTGTGAATCGATAAGTGCCCTACATAATAATGCTGAATTTGTCCGGGTGACTAATGCCGGGATGCGTGAAAGTCATGTTCATGATGTCACTATTACCAAAGAAGCGCCAAATTATCGATTAGATTGATCTGTGAGTAACGGATTTGGTGCGGCCACATTGATCTTTTTTTAACTCATTTTTTCAAAAGACAAAAACTATCGTGAGCAACGAACAAACAGCAGCTATTTATTCCCATAAAATCTTAATTTTAGATTTTGGTTCCCAATATACACAATTAATTGCCCGAAGAATTAGGGAGATTGGTGTTTATTGTGAAATTTTTTCCTGCGAGTGTAGTGACCAGGAAGTGATTGATTTTGCACCGAATGGTATTATTTTGTCAGGGGGGCCAGAAACAGTAACCAGTGATGATACCCCGAGAGCACCTGAATGTGTTTTTACATTAGGGGTGCCAGTGTTAGGTATTTGTTATGGTATGCAAACGATGACTGAGCAGTTGGGCGGCCGTGTAGCGGCATCTGATCATCGAGAATTTGGTTATGCGCAAGTTCGCGCAAGAGGCCATTCTAGTTTATTAATGGATATTGAGGACTCATCTTCTGCCGAAGGTTATGGTTTGTTAGATGTTTGGATGAGTCATGGGGACAGGGTTGAGCGATTGCCCGAGGGTTTTAACTTAATTGCCAGTACAGAGAGCGCACCGATAGCCGGTATAGCCGATGAAAGTCGGCAGTTTTTCGGTGTCCAGTTTCACCCTGAAGTAACACATACGAAGCAAGGCGGTAAGATGCTGGAACGCTTTATAGTGGATATTTGTGGTTGTTCTGTGTTTTGGAATTCAAGCAATATTATAGATGAGAGCATTGTCAGTATTCGAGAGTCTGTGGCCGGAGATCAGGTTATTTTAGGGCTTTCAGGTGGTGTGGATTCATCGGTTGTCGCGGCACTTTTACATAAGGCAATTGGCACACAGTTGGTGTGTGTTTTTGTTGATACCGGATTGCTACGGTTAAATGAAGGCGATCAGGTGATGGCTATGTTTGCAGAAAACATGGGGATCAAAGTTATACGTGTTAATGCGGAACAGCGTTATTTAGACCGGCTGACCGGAGTTGTCGATCCTGAAGAAAAGCGCAAAATAATTGGTAATTTATTTGTTGAAATATTTGATGAGCAGGCGGCATTGTTAACGGATGCAAAATGGTTGGCACAGGGAACTATTTACCCAGATGTTATTGAGTCGGCTGGCGCCAAAAGTGGCAAGGCGCATTTAATTAAATCGCATCATAATGTTGGCGGCTTACCCGAAAATATGACCTTGAAGTTGGTCGAGCCGTTAAGGGAATTATTTAAAGACGAAGTTAGGCGGTTGGGTGCTGAATTGGGGTTGCCTGAGATGATGATTAATCGACATCCATTTCCAGGGCCGGGTTTGGGGGTCAGGATCTTAGGTGAGGTTAAAAAGGAATACGCTGAGTTGTTACGTTACGCGGATGCTATTTTTATAGAAGAACTTTATCGTCATGACTTATACGACAAAGTGAGTCAGGCTTTTGCGGTATTTTTGCCGGTAAAATCGGTGGGTGTTATGGGGGATGGTCGGCGTTATGATTTTGTGATTGCTCTTCGAGCTGTTGAGACGATAGATTTTATGACGGCGCGATGGGCGCATTTGCCGTATGACTTTTTAGATATCGTTTCCAGACGAATTATTAATGAAGTCGATGGCATTTCGCGGGTTACTTATGACATTTCCGGAAAGCCGCCGGCTACTATCGAGTGGGAGTAGTTAAAACTTCCTAAGTTATTGATTTGTAAGGTATTTGTAAGTTACAAAGTTTGTAAGTATACTAACTGTTATTGTTTTTAAACAATAACTTATAAAAAGTTACTTACAAAGTTTTTACAAACTTACACCGACTACTACAAATCAATATGTTGAAACCCACCAAAACCACAAGTAAACC